>ENA-ORNP01002554-ORNP01002554.1-human-gut-metagenome-genome-assembly--contig:-NODE-2554-length-14828-cov-3.915860_pt1 | contig 14828 bp, 14 predicted proteins | sample MGYA00242119_ERZ509030 | MGnify/ENA primary metagenome ERZ509030 (study PRJEB26280, sample SAMEA2338708) | human gut metagenome | biome: human gut; feature: human-associated habitat; material: faeces... | reverse complement strand
ACATATGCTATAATAAGAAGCGGAGAAATATATATTATTGGAATGCATATTAGTCCATATGAGTATGGTAATATCTTTAATAAAGATCCATTGCGTGATAGAAAATTATTATTAAATAAAAGAGAAATAAATAAGCTTATTGGGTTAACCAAACAACAAGGCTACTCCCTAGTTCCTATAAGTCTATATTTTAAAGGTAATTTGGTTAAAGTTGAGTTAGGAATTGGTAAGGGAAAAAAACTATATGATAAAAGACAAGACATTGCAAAAAAAGATGCTCAAAGACAAATTGAGCGTACTTTAAGAGCTAAATTTTAAAGCTATTAGTTGATATTTTATTTATTAGTCAATATAATAAAAACAATATATATTATTTTTTTATGCCTTATGTGTCGCAATCTCCATCTACAAACTGTACTAGTATGTCGATTGCTAATCGCATTCGCACAGCTTATTTGGTCGCTTACGTGGCATTACATAAAATAATATATATTGTTTTTTACTTATATGTAATTAAATAATCACATTAAATTCTGTTACTTGAACCGAAAACGTCTTTCATTTTATGTTCAACTGTTTCTTTTATTAAATCTCTTGCTGGGCCTAAATATTTTCTAGGGTCAAATACATTTGGATTTTCAACAAATTCTTTTCTGATTCCTGCTGTCATTGCTAGTCTTAAATCTGTATCAACATTTATTTTTGATACTCCTGAAACACTTGCTTCATGTAATATTTCGTCTGGAACTCCTTTTGCTCCTGGAATATCTGCACCATATTTGTTACAAGTTTCAACTAATTCTGGAATTACTGTTGAAGCCCCATGTAAAACTATTGGTGTATTTGGTATCTTTTCTTTTATTTTAGCTAAAATATCAAATCTTAGTTTAGCTTCACCTTTGAATTTATAAGCTCCATGACTTGTTCCAATTGCAATTGCTAATGAATCACATCCTGTTCTTTTTACAAACTCTTCAGCTTGTTCTGGATCTGTATACATTGCATCTGCCGCATCTACTGATACATCATCTTCAATTCCTGCTAATTTTCCAAGTTCCGCTTCAACTACAACACCTTTAGAATGTGCATAATCTACAACTTTTTTAGTTAATGCTACATTTTCTTCAAAATCATATTTTGAACCATCAATCATAACTGATGTAAATCCATTATCAATACACATTTTTGCAGTTTCGAAATCTGGTCCATGATCTAAATGGATTGCAACTGGAACTTCTGGGTGTTCTTCAACCGCTGCTTCTACCATTTTCATTAAATATCCTATTCTTGCATATTTAATAGCACTTGATGATGCTTGTAATATTACTGGTGATTTGCTTTCTGCTGCTGCATCCATTATTCCTTGGATTATTTCCATATTGTTCACATTAAATGCACCTATTGCATATCCTTCTTTCATTGCTTTTTCAAACATTTCTTTAGTTGTTACTAACATATATAATTCCTCCTTTTAAATTAAATATTTTTTAGCATAATTATTATATTTCTAAAAAATTCATATGTCAAGATTTTAATACCTTATACTTCTATATATGATTTTTAGTTCCATTTTAAATGTTGAATCACTTAATGGATAACATCTATGTAGTCCATATAAATTTAAGTTTTTAGATTTATTTATTTTATTATCTGTTAAATTAATTATATAACCAGCTTCTTTTAATGGTTCTAATTGTTCTTCAGAATATAAGCCATAAGGATATGTGAATATTTTAACTTTTTGTTCTCCTAAATTTTCTTCTATAGTTTTATAGGATTCATTTACATTTTGTAAAGTTTCTTCGACTGTTAGCTTATTAAATTCAGTATGATTTGTACTATGTGATGCTATAAGTGCTAGACCACTGTCTTGCATTTCTTTTAATTGTTTCCAGTTCGCACATCCGTCTTTTCCAACTGAATCAGTTATTATAAACATTGTAAATGGTATATTTTCTTTTTGTAATATAGGATATGCATTTGTATAAATATCTTCTCCACCATCATCAAATGTTAGTACACAAGAGTTTTTAGATATTGCTTTTCTTCCCTCTTTGTAGTCAATTAAATCCTGATAGCTAATAAAATGATATCCTAATTTTTTTAATCCATCTATTTGTTTTTCAAATGTTTCTTCAGTTGTTTGCATATAATCAAACTGTATTTCTGACTCTTGTTTTACTATATGATGATATAAAAAGATTGGAATTTCCAAATCAGCTTCATTTATTTTATATTGATTGTTAATTGTCGCTCTATCAGATGTGTATATTAAAATTCCTGATATAATCATTAATACTATAATTACAAATATAATTCTTCCTATTAAATTTACTGTTTTTGATTTGTTCATATTTTTTTCCATTTTGTTTTTCCCCTTGTTTAACCTTTCAATTAAATATATATCATATTTTATGTTTTATTACTCTTGAACTTTGCTGTCTCCTCTTTTTTCGCGGTTTTCTCCTAATTGCATTTTTGGTTCTTTAAAACTTAAATACCATGTTAATCCATTTCTGTTTTTTTCAATCTCATTTCTTCTTATTTCTAATTCTTCATATGTTTTCGGCATTGGAATAATTACAGGTTGATATGGTATCCAATTAGCTGCAGTTGAAGATTTGTTGCTATCTGCTGTTTGCAGTGCTTGCACAATCCTTATTATTTCAGGTATAAATCTTCCGACATTCATAGGATATACTAATATTGTTCTTATTATTCCCTTTGGGTCAATTATAAATACATTTCTAACAGTTTCTGTTGTGCTTATATCACTTGATATCATTCCATATCTTCTTGCAATTTCTCCATTTCTGTCTGCTATAATTGGAAATGAAACTCGTACTCCAGTTTTGCAAAATATATCAAAGACCCAAGCAAGGTGTGAACTATTGCTATCTATACTTAGACCTAATAGTTCTGTATTTAGTTTTCTAAAATATGTATGTGCATTTGTAAATGCAATCATTTCGGTTGTACAAACTGGTGTAAAATCTCCGTGGGTGTGAAAATAATACTAACCATTTTCCCTCATAATCTTTTAAAGATATTTCTCCAAATGTTGTTGTTGCATTAAAATCTGGAGCCTTTTGTCCTATTCGTACATTACCATTCATCATTAATTCATAATCCATAAAATAAACTCCTTTCATCCTTATATATTATGAAAGAAGTTCATTTTTGTGATATTTCTAGTTGTTTTCTTCTTTTCCTTGTTTCATTCTTAAATATCCAAGTTCTTCCCAAATATTATATGCTAAGTTTATTTTAAATACTAATGTAGGTTTTGCACCTGCCCTGTTTTTATCAATTACACAAGCATAATATCTAACATCTGGGTCTTTTTCCTTTTTCAAATCATAAAATTTTGTATCAACTTCTTCTAACGAATATTCATAGTTTTGTAATGTATCTCGATTTATTTGTTTCATTAAGCTTAATGTATCTAAGACCTCTTTTACAGTTCTACTTGCTGATAAATCATTTACATTTAAATTTACCGGTAATGTATTGCTTTCTGCTAATTGAAGAGTTGAACAAATATACATATCAAAATTTTGTGCTAAATTTGATAATATTGTAGCTGTTTTCTTTACCTCTTCCCCATTTCCGATATTGGCTATATCTGTTTTTAATGTATCATAAAATACATATTCAATTTGCTCTTTATAATAATAATTCATAATAACCTTTTTTAACTCATCATTTGTGTGATCTGTTATATTTATAAAATAAATTGAATTTCCAATTTCTTTATTAGCCCAATCTGTTACAGCAATTGTCCTTTTAAAATCAGTAGATTCTTTTAGTAACCTTTTTACAAAATCTCCTTGCTTTTCATCTTTATGTTTTACAATATATCCATCTTCATCTACTTCTGTTGTGTTAGGGTCATCTGGTCTAAATTTAAATTCTAACAATTCTCCTTCTGATATCTTTAATCCCTTTTGGCCGTGCATTTCTTGAATTGCTTTATTATTTATTATCGTTGTTATTAAACATAATCTCATTTTTTCTTCTGACATTTCATTAGAAATAATAAGAACCTTCTTTTTATGTACTAAAGCAATATGTGCTGCAATATCAATTGTTATCCTACTTTTACCAGAGTTTGATGGCATTGCTATTGCCATTGTTTCACCTTTTCTTATTCCTTTAAAAACTTTTGACATAATAGGAAAAGGTAAAGGTAATCCATTTCGCAAATTATTGTCTCCCATTTCCAAAAAGCTTGTTAAATCTGATGTTAGTATAGATCTCTTGAATTTTTCTGTATCATTTACTTGTTGAATCGCACTTTTTACTTCTTCCACCGACATTTTATCATACAAAATATATTGTGTTATTTCAACAACTTTGTCTTGAATACTTTTTATTGGAATTGCTAAATAACTTTTTCTTAATACAAATAGTTTTTTCAAACTAATATAAATTTTCTCCATATTGTAATTTTTATTTGCCATTTCTTCTTTTAATTGCATTTTAAATTTGTAGCTTTCTTCATTATCTCTAGCAAAGTTAAAGTTGGCTTTAGCTTCTTCTGAGCTATATGCCCCACCTTCTGTAAACAATACACTCTTATATGCATTTAAAACTGCTGGATCTTCAAAATAGCATTCCTCAAATTTAAAATAATATTTTACTATTTGTTTTGGGTCATTTAATAGCATTCCCATATAAGCTCTTTCTAAGGGAATATTACTCAATTCTTTTGGATATATTCCTTGTTGCTTGCTTTTTTCTTCCTCTTCAATTTCGAATTCTTCTTCGAAATCTTCTTTTAGGTTGCTTAATTCTTCTATTTTTTTGTATGCTCTCATATAATCTTTATTTAGTAATTCTTCTCTTATTTCTTCAATAATATCTTTATTCTTTTCTGTTACAGGTATATTATTTAGAATTTCATATATCTTTTTAATTTTGCTTTCTTCCATATATTTTTTCTCCCTTTATTTGAATTCATTCACATTATACACTTTAGATTTTTTTTAATCAATAGCTTTTTGTTCATTTTTATGATATTATAGTAACAATATGTTATTAACTAGCGATTACAACAAAATAACATATAACAACTTTAATTAGAAAAGAGGTATTTTTTATGGCATTTGACGGAATTGTAACAAAAGCAATTGCTTCTGAATTACAACTATTAAAGGGTGCTCGTATTGATAAAATTTTTCAACCAGCTGCTGATACTGTAGTTATTGGATTGTATTTAAATGGAACTAATTATTGTTTGAATATTTGTACAAATCCAACAAATTACAGGATCCATTTAACAACACATCAAAAAGTTAACCCTAAAGTTGCTCCTAATTTTTGTATGGTCCTTCGTAAACACATTGTCGGTTTACGAATTAAAAATATTATAACAAATTCTTTAGAAAGAATTGTCACTATTGAATTAGAAGGCTTTGATGATGTTGATGATATTATTAGCTCTAAGCTAATTGTTGAATTAATGGGAAAACATTGTAATATTGTTTTGCTTGATGATGAAGGTATTATTATTGATAGTTTACGACATATAAACAATGAAAATGCAACACATATTGCTGTTCCACATATTAAATATACATATCCTAAAATAACTAAAAATAATTTTCTGGATTTATCAAATTATTCTGAATTTGCAAGCATTATTGGAACTTCTAAGCCATCTGAATTTGCTAATGAAATATCTTCTGCATTTAACGGAATAAGTAAAAAATATATCGTACATCTTGTAAATGATTTAAAAATTACTAGATTAGAAGACATTTTTACACATTTAAAAAATGTGATATCAAAAACAGATTCTTTTGAATTGTCTTTTGAAAAATCCAATAATGATTACTATTTAACTCCTACTTCATTTACTACAAATAATTTTGATTTAAACTTTTTTATTGATGATTTTTACTATGAAAAAGAAATTAGTGAAAATCTAAAAAATAGCAGAAATAATGTTTTGAAGCTAATACTCTCTACATTAAAAAAGTATAAAAAAAGATTGGAAAATATCAATAATAAATTAAAAGAATGTGATGATATGGAAAAATATAAATTATATGGAGAGTTAATAACTTCAAATTTATATAAAATTCCTAACAAAAATGTTTCTGAAATTTCTTTAGAAAATTATTATAATAGCAACAATTTAATTAGCATTCCGTTAGATATCAAATATTCTCCAAGTGTAAATGCAAAAAGATTTTTCAAAAAATATCATAAGTTAAAAAATGCTTTAAAAATTGTTACAATACAAAAAAATGACACATTAAAAGAATTGGATTATATTGAAAGTGTTATATATGAACTAGAAAGTGCAAATTCTGTTGACGAAATTGCAATTATTTTAGAAGAAATTTCTGAAAATGAAATTTTCCAAGAAAATACTAAGAAATTAAAAAATAACAAAAAGCCAAAAATAGCGAAGAAAAAATTAACTAAAAATAAGAATATTAGTTTTAACCCTATTAAATATAAAATAGAGAATTTTACACTTTTAGTTGGTAGAAACAATAAAGAAAATGATTATTTAACATTAAAATATGCGCATAAAACAGATTTATGGTTTCATACAAAGGATATTCATGGAAGTCATTCTGTTTTAATATTAGATGGAAAAATTCCAGATGAATCTATTATTTTAAAATGTGCTGAAATTACTGCATATTATAGTAAAGGTCGTTTTTCTTCTAATGTTCCAGTTGATACTTGCGAAGTTAAATTCGTAAAAAAGCCAAAAGGTGCAAAACCTGGAATGGTAATTTATACTAATTATAAAACTTTATATGTAAGCCCTAAAGCATAATTTATTTTAGGGCTTTTTTATTACTTTTTCTACTTCTATATCTCCAAATAATTCTTCTTGCTTTGTTAGTACTTTGCTTCTCCTTGAAAGTTCTAATAATCCAGAAAAGGCTGTTACAACTTCCTGTTTATTATGTTTTTTTAACGAAAACATTTTATTAAATGTAAATTTTTTATTCTTTATTAATGCCTTAAACATTTCTTTTACTTTACTTGCGACTGTATAATTGTCTGTAATAGCTATTTTCTCTATATTTTTAGCATTTTGATTTACCTTTTCTTCATTACGTTCTACTACTTTTTTATACATTTCTGGTATTAGCATACTTTCATAATTTTTTTCTATTTTTTGCTTAGGCAATTTTATCTCTTCTTGTAATTTAAAATATCTATTGGAGTTGTTCTTGTATTGTTCTTTTAGAACCTTGCTAATCTCTTTGAATTTTTTGTATTCTATAATTCTTCTAATCAATTCTTCTTCTGTTATTTCCTCTTCCTCTTCTTCCTGTTTTGGCAAAAGATTCTTAGATTTTAAGTATAACAGTGTTGATGCCATAATTATGAATTCGCTTGCTATTTCTAAGTTGAGTTTTTCTTGCTCTTTTAGATAATTTATGTATTGGTCTGTTATTTCGCTTAAATTTATGTCGTATATATTCATTTTGTTTTTATCTATCAGATGACATAGTAAATCAAGTGGTCCTTCAAAATTGTCTATTTTTATTGCATATTTTTTTGTTTCCAATGTTAGTATTGCCATTATTTTTTCTCCTTTTATTAATTATCAAATGCTTTATTTATATTTTCAGTTTTATATCCCTTTTTTAATAAAAATTGTCTTATTTCATCGTCTTCCATAGAAGCGGATTTTTTATAAATAATATTCTCTGCTGATTTTATTTCATATTCTTCTAGCATTTCTTTATTTTCATACATATAATCTTCTATATCGGTTTTCTTTAATCCTTTGGCAATTAGCTTATACTGTATTTCTCTTTGAGACAAGTTCTTTAATATGATAAAATTATTAATAGTCCTTTCTATGTATTCTTTATCATTTATATATTTAGCTTCCTTCAAATACTCAATTATGTCTTCTAATAATTCTGGTTCTATTACTTTGTCAAATTTCTTTCTCACTTCGTATTCGCTTCTTTTTTTATATAAAATATATCTAAGCACTCTAGTTTTTTCTTTGTCAAATTCTTCTATTGTATACATATATACCTTCTTTCATTAACTCTTTTATGTTACATATTATACTATATTTATTTTTAAAAATCTACATTTGATTACATTTTTGTAACGTATATCTTATTTTATTAGAAGTTTGAATTATCTTAAATATAAAAGTTGCTTTTAAAAATAATTTTTTTCAAAAAAAGTATTACATCATTTTTTTATTTTTGCTATAATTAATATTGCTCAAAAAATATAAATGCGAAAGGAGGAAAGATATATGCCTAGAAATAAAAAAGAAGGAATAATTTTTGGTATTTCTATGTGTGCAATTATGGCGTTTTTTATGGGACTTTTAAACATATCAATACACGCAGGAGGACTAACTATGCATAGTTTACAAACTGCTATTATAGCTTTTCCAGTTACTTTTATTATCGTTTTTCTTTTAGAAAATCTTGTTGTTGGAAATTTCAAAAAATTATTTTTCAAAAAAGTTGTTTCTGAAAATGAAAGCAAAAATGCAATGATATTATTCAACGCTGCATTTATAGTAACAATGATGTCTTTTATTATGACAATTATTGGTGGTTTCTTAGGTGGAGATAATTTTAACACTATTATAAGTGAATTTTTCACAAGATGGCCTAGAAATTTTTTGGCTGCATTTTTCTTGAATTTACTAATTGCAGGTCCTGCATCAAGAACTTTACTAAAAGCCGTTCAAAACTATTCTGATAAGAAAGCTTTAGTTAAAGAATCAGCTAATAATAATGAATTAGTTTAATAAAAAATACACTCTATATATTAAAATATAAAGTGTATTTTTTTATTTTATTATATGTTTATTTTAATAATGTTAAGATAATAGTATTTTTGATATTATTCTTCATCATCATCATCTTCTTTGCTTGGAAGATCTTCTCCAAGGCTTTGCTCAAAGGCTTTTGCAAAATTATCTCTTACTTTATTTTCTATATCTTCTAGCATTTCTGGATGTTCATGTAAATATCTTTTTACATTTTCTCTACCTTGGCCTATTCTTTCTCCATTATAGCTAAACCAAGAACCAGCTTTTTCTACAATATCTAAATTAACAGCCATATCTAAAATATTTCCTTCTTTAGAAATACCTTGTCCATAAACAATGTCAAATTCAGCTTCTCTAAATGGTGGTGCAACTTTGTTTTTTATTACTTTTACACGTACTCTGTTTCCTTTTACTTCTCCATCTTGTTTTATGTTTTCTATTCTTCTTATATCCATTCTAACTGATGCATAGAATTTTAATGCTCTACCACCTGTAGTTGTTTCAGGATTTCCAAACATTACACCTATTTTTTCTCTTAATTGATTTATAAATATTATTACTGTTTTAGATTTGTTTATTGCTCCTGCTAATTTTCTTAGTGCTTGTGACATTAATCTAGCTTGTAATCCCATATGAGAATCTCCCATGTCACCATCTATTTCAGCTTTAGGAACAAGTGCTGCAACAGAGTCTACTACTATAACATCTAAAGCTCCACTTCTAACTAAACTTTCTGTAATTTCTAGTGCTTGTTCACCGGTATCTGGTTGTGACACTATTAAATTATCTATATCTACTCCTAATTTTTTTGCATAAACAGGGTCTAATGCGTGTTCTGCATCTATAAACGCTGCTTCTCCACCCATCTTTTGTGCTTCAGCAACAACATGTAATGCTAAAGTTGTTTTTCCAGAAGATTCTGGCCCAAATATTTCTATAATTCTGCCTCTTGGAACTCCACCTATACCTAATGCAATATCTAGGCTTAGTGCTCCTGTTGGTATTGCTTCTATTTCCATTGCTTTAAATTCTCCAAGTTTCATCACTGAACCTTTTCCAAATTGTTTTTCTATTTGACTCATTGCAACTTCCAATGCTTTTTTCTTTTCTGCATTTTCTTCCATAATTTCCTCCTTAATTTTGTTGAACTTTTGTTTGATATTCACATTATATAACAAATATTTGTTTTGTCAATACCTTTTGTAAATTTTCTGATTATTTATACCATTCTTCAATTCCATAAAACGCGTTAAACCAGTTAGGAGTAAATTCTCCAACCAATTCAGAATTATATGCAATTGTATATTTATTATTATATAAACTTATATATGGAACATCAGATTTGTATATTTCTATTAATCTTTTGTATTTTTCTTTTAATACATTTTCATCAGTTGTATTTTTTGTTTCTGCAAGTATGTTACTTACTTCTTCATTAGAATAGTTGGATAAATTATTATCTCCAAAAAATAATTCTAAATTAGGACTAGGAGACATTGTCATACTACATAATGCTATATCATAACTTTTACTATTTATCATATTATTATATTGTTGATCTGCTGCTTGAACAATATTGATTCTGATTCCTTGATTTGCTAATTGTTCTTTTATATTTTGTGCTGTAGCTACTTTAGTTGAATCACTTGCTCTTACTAGTAAATTTAATTCAATAACTTGTGTTTTTCTATTTTCAGTTTTTTGCCAACTACTACTGCGATATGTCCATCCCGCATCAACCAAAACTTGTTTTGCTTGTTCTAAATTGTATCCACTACTAGCTTCTTCCTGATATAACCAATTTCCATAGTCTAACGGAAAATTAGTTATATAATATTTACTATTAAATATATTAGATGTTATATTTTCTTTATCAATTGAATATGCAAGAGCTTTTCTTACTTCAATTTTGCTTAACAATTCATTAGATGTATTTAACGCTAAAAATGTGTAATTTCTTCCTTTTACTTCTTTTGGAGTATACCCTATGCTTCCTATATATTCTTGTACATTATCATTATCAGTTGCAACCTCATCTAAATTTCCTATTTTAAAGCTATTATATAATTCACCAACAGATGAATACAAATTGACAGTAATTTTTTCTAATGTTACACTTTTTTCTTTATTCCACCAATTTGAGTTCTTTTCTAATGTTAAATATGAAGATTGAGCATCAGTTATTTTAAACTTTCCAGTCCCTACTGGTGAAGAGTTTTTACCGGTCGAAGAAAAATCTTCACCTTGATAATATTCTTTAGATAAGATTGGGAAAGTTAAATTATATTCAAAAAATGGAACTTCTCTATCTAAATTAATTTTTACGGTATAATCATCTACAATATCTACTCCTGTAACATCTTGGACGTTAGAAGAATAAATTGTTTGGCTATCTTTTAGTCTGTCAATTGTAAATTGAACATCTTCTGCTGTAAATGATTGCCCATCTGACCATCTAACATTTTCTCTTAATTTTATAAGATATGAATTATCACTTTGTTTTGCCCATTCCACAGCTAAACAAGGTTCTGCCTTATAATCTGAAGATAAGTCTACTAATGGTTCAAATATTAATTTAGAAATTTGTTGAACATTTTTATTATTACTAAGAATAGGATTCATAGTATCTAATTCTGCAATTCCTAGTTTTATTTCTCTAACTTTAGTATCTTGTGTGCTTGCTGTATAATCTTGTTCTTGTTTCTTCTCTTGCTCATCATTTTTTATTATATACACAGCAAAAATTAATAAAATTATTATAAATATAACAAATACATACTTTATCCAATTTGCTTTCATTTATTCACCTCTATACATTGCTATAATACATTATATTTAGCAAAAATTCAAGCTTTTAAATTGATTATTATAAATATTTTGCATTTGCATAAAAAAATACGAAAAAGGACTATATAAAATAATATAGCCCCCAATATATAAACTTAACTTATGCTCTTGATTCTACAATAAGTTTTATTCCCGTTCGGTCTTCTCCTTCAACTTCTACTTCGGCAAATGCAGGTATACAAACCAAATCAACTCCTGACGGTGCTACAAATCCTCTTGCTATTGCTACTGCTTTAACAGCCTGATTCAGAGCTCCTGCTCCAATTGCTTGCATTTCTGCTTTGTTTGATTCCTTTACCAATCCAGCTATTGCTCCTGCTACTGAATTTGGGTTTGATTTTGATGAAATTTTTAAAACTTCCATTTTCTTTTGCCTCCTATAATTTTATTTTTATTGTTGCAACTTCTATGTTTTTTATTTTACAATATCTGGAAATAATTGTAAATACTTTTTATTTAATTTTCTAAACTTTTCATCGCAAAAACCAGTTATATTCGACAAATTACTCTTTTTTCTATTTAATCTATTCCTTATTATATCTGTTTCGATTTTATTTTTTTATTCGACATATTTTCGTAACTTTGTTGGTATTATCATCTACATCAAAGATAACAGCATTTAACATACATTCTCCTGTTGCAATTCTATATCTTTCCGGAAGGGTTGTAACAAATCTTTTTATAGAAGCATCTATGTCCATTCCTATTACAGAATGTTTAGGTCCTGTCATTCCTAAATCAGTTATATATCCTGTTCCTTTTTCAAATATTGTTTCATCAGCTGTTTGAACATGGGTATGGGTCCCATATAGTATTGTAATTTCTCCATCTAAATATCTTGCCATAGCAATCTTTTCAGCTGTTGCCTCTGCATGAAAATCTACAACTATAATGTCTACTTCATTTTTTATTTTATTTACAATTTCTTTTCCAATAATAAATGGATTTTCTGAAAGTACATTAATATCTACTCTACCGATTAAATTTATTACACCAATTTTCTTATTGCCGCATTCGTATATACTATATCCTTTTCCTACAACACCTTTAGGATAATTTGCAGGTCTTAATAGTTTAGGATGGTCTATAAATTTAAATATGTCTTTTTTTCCCCAAGTATGATTTCCCATTGTAATGACATCAATCTTTTCATCTAATAAATCATTAAAATTTTTTTGAGTAATTCCCATTCCTTCTCCTGCATTTTCTCCATTTACTATTACAAAATCTATATTTTCTTGTTCTATTATTTTATTTAATTCTTTTTTTAGTTTGCTAACTCCTGCGTTTCCTATTAAATCTCCAACTGCTAAAATTTTCAATTTAAATACCTTCTTTCTAATCTTAATTTCGATTTATATAATACTATAAAATTATTTTAATGTCAAAAAAAATAGCCCAAACTATTAAAATTTTATTTAATAGTTTGAACTATTCTATTATAAATTATTTTGCATAATCTACTACTCTTGTTTCTCTTATGATGTTTACTTTTATTTGTCCTGGATAATCCATTTCGTTTTCTACTCTTTTTGCTACATCTCTTGCTAATATTGTCATTTGGTCATCAGATATTTTTTCTGGTTTTACAACTATTCTTACTTCACGACCTGCTTGTATAGCAAATGATTTTTCAACACCTTCAAATGAATCTGCAATTTCTTCAAGATTTTGTAATCTCTTAATATATGCTTCTAAAGTTTCTCTTCTTGCTCCTGGTCTTGATGCTGAAATTGCATCAGCTGCTTGTACTAAAACAGCTTCTAAGGTTTGTGGTTCTACATCTCCATGATGTGCTTCAACTGCATTTACTACTAATGGATTTTCTTTGTATTTTTTCAATACTTCTACACCTATTTCTACGTGTGTTCCTTCCATATCATGGTCTAGAGCTTTTCCTATATCATGTAAAAGTCCAGCTCTTCTAGCTAATTTAGGGTCTAACCCTAATTCGTCTGCCATTATTCTCGCTAAATTAGAAACTTCTATTGAATGATTTAATACATTTTGCCCATAGCTTGTCCTATATTTTAATTTTCCAAGTAATTTTACTATATCTGGATGAAGTCCTATTACACCTGTTTCAAGAACGGCTCTTTCTCCTTCTTCTTTAATAGTTTCTTCTACTTCTTCTTTAGCTTTTTCTACCATTTCTTCGATTTTTGCTGGATGTATTCTTCCATCTTCGATTAGTTTTTCTAATGCAATTTTTGCAACTTCTCTTCTTAATGGATCAAATCCTGATAATACTACTGCTTCTGGTGTATCATCAATTATTAAATCAATACCTGTTAATGTTTCTAATGCCTTTATGTTTCTACCTTCTCTACCTATAATTCTTCCTTTCATTTCATCATTTGGAAGAGCTACAATTGATACTGTAGTTTCCTGAGAGTGATCTGCTGCACATTTTTGTATTGCATAACACAACATTTCTTTAGCATCTTTATTAACAGTTTCCTTTGCTTTTTGGTCTTGTTCTCTAATTAATGCTGCTTTTTCTGCAACTAATTCTTTTTCCATTTCATTTAATAGTCTAGCCTTTGCCTCTTCTTTAGTTAATGCTGCTATTTTTTGAAGTTCAACCATTTCTAAATCGTGCAATTTTTCTATTTCTTGTTTTTGTTGTTCAACATTTTGTAATTCTCTTTCTAAATCTTTTTCTCTTTTTTCAAAATTGTCTGCACGTCTTTCTAAGTTTTCTTCTTTTTGAATTAGTCTTGTTTCTTGTCTTTGTACTTCGCCTCTTCTTTCTTTAATCTCTTGGTCTAATTCTTTACGATTTGCCATAATTTCTTCTTTTGCTTTAATGATTTCTTCTTTTTTTAAGTTTTCAGCTTCTTTTTTGGCTGATTCAATTACTCTTTTTGCTTCATTCTCTGCACCTTGAATTTTAGACTCTGCAACTTTTTTTCTATAGGCTATACCTATAGGAATTCCTATTGCAAGTGAGATTAAGACAGTGGCGATTGTGATTATAATGCTCATAATCATACACCTCTTTCTTATTTAATTTTCAATGTTCGAATAAAATATATATAATTATTTTTTTATTTAAAATATATTTTTTCCTACCTATTCTATTTTATCTTTATTATTGTAAACTGTCAAGTATTTACATGAAAAAAGCAAATGTAGTCCTCTTTATTTTTCAGTATTGATTTTTATTTGATTTCCATCTGAAACGGCTGGT
>ENA-ORNP01002550-ORNP01002550.1-human-gut-metagenome-genome-assembly--contig:-NODE-2550-length-14870-cov-2.554101_pt1 | contig 14870 bp, 6 predicted proteins | sample MGYA00242119_ERZ509030 | MGnify/ENA primary metagenome ERZ509030 (study PRJEB26280, sample SAMEA2338708) | human gut metagenome | biome: human gut; feature: human-associated habitat; material: faeces... | reverse complement strand
ACAGTGGCTTAGAGATCAGATGAAGTTAGTTAACAGTGCACCGGAAAGTGAAGAGATTGCAGAAAAGGTTAGTGATACTAATGGAGTATATGTTGTGCCGGCTTTTACAGGAATGGGAGCACCTTATTGGAAGCAGAATGCCAGGGGCATGGTAGTTGGCATAACAAGAGGAACTGCAAGAGAGCATTTTGTAAGAGCTACCCTTGAATCACTTGCTTATCAGACATATGATGTTTTGAAGGTAATGGAGCAGGATGCGGCAATGGAAATTAAGTCTATCAGAGTTGACGGTGGGGCAAGTGCCAATAATCTTTTAATGCAGTTTCAGGCAGATATTACTGAAAAACAGGTTGTGCGACCATCAGTAATTGAAACTACAGGGCTTGGGGCAGCATATTTGGCAGGTCTTGCAACAGGATATTGGAAGGATAAAAAAGACATTATAAAAAATTCAACAATAGAGAGAAAGTTTGAAAACAAAATGGATTCTGAAAAGGTGCAGAAATATATCAAGGGATGGCACAGAGCTGTAAAATGTGCCCTTGTTTATGCAGATGAGGAGTAAATAATATCCTATGAATCTGGTATTATGTTTATTACGTAAATTGGATATATAAATAATACCACATACTGATATACTATACTTTAATGAGTTACAGTGTCAGATTGAGATAATGCAACTTAGATTAAGTAATAATACACTTAGGATAAAAGATAGGTGTTAATATCAGGAGGAGAATTATGGATTCAACTAAACAGAACGTAGGAAAGATTGTTATTACAGCTTTATTTGCAGCGTTAGCATGTGTAGCAACAATGATTATTAAAGTACCTACAGTAGGAACAAACGGTTATGTAAATATTGGTGATACTATTGTATTACTTTCAGCTTGGATGATTGGTGGCGCTTATGGTGCCCTTGCAGCAGGTATCGGTTCAGCCCTTTCAGATTTTATCAGTGGTTACGGAAGTTATGTACCGGGAACATTTGTAATTAAGTTTTTAATGGCTTTAGTTGCATATTTAGTATTTGTAGCAATTAAGAAAGCAAACACTAAGGACAGCAAGGGAATGAATGTAGTAGCTTATATTGTAAGTGGTGTAGTTGCAGAAGTTATTATGGTTTTAGGATATTTCTTATATGAAAGTACTTTATTAGGATATGGACTTGGAGCAGTGCCTTCAATTGGAAGCAACAGCATCCAGGGTGTTACATGCTTAGTATTAGGATTTATTGCTATTTTCGCATTAGAAGAAGCAAAGGTTACAAAATTAGTTAAAAAATTTGTATAAAAATATAAAATAATATGTAAAAGGAAAGAGTTGTGTGATAAAATTGTAGGCGGTAAAAAGAGTAGGCTACAAATATCATACAGCTCTCTTTTGCATTATGTTGTTTGAAAGGAGCGATTCAAATGTACGAAGAATTAAAAGAACAGGCAAAAAAAACAACAGAAGAAATTTGCGATAAAGCAGGATTAAAGGAAGGCAATATTCTTGTAGTTGGTTGTTCTTCAAGTGAAATATGTGGAGATAAGATTGGAAGCAATTCTAACCTTGAAGTGGCTAAGGCAGTTTTCTCAGGAATATATGAAGTCCTTGAAAGCAGAAAGATATATCTTGCAGCTCAGTGTTGTGAACATCTTAACAGAGCAATAATAGTTGAACGTGCAGCAGTTCCGTTTTCAGAAATAGTTAACGTTGTACCACAGCCTAAGGCAGGTGGTTCATTTGGAACAACAGCATATAAGACATTTAAAGATCCTGTTGCTGTGGAAGAAATTAAGGCAGATGGTGGAATTGACATTGGCGGAACTCTTATTGGAATGCACATTAAGAAAGTTGCAGTTCCGGTAAGACTTGAAAATAACAAAATAGGAGAGGCAAACGTACTTGCAGCAAGAACAAGACCTAAGTTTATAGGAGGTTGCAGAGCTGTATATGACGAAAGAATTGAATAGAAAAATAAAATTATAAAAAGATAATAAAAACAGTTTTAAAAACAATAAAACCCCTGATTACAAGTCATGTGATCGGGGGTTGGTTTTTTTTGCTAAAATATAGATTGAAACATTATTTTTGATGAAAATGATAAAAGTGTTTTTATTTCAAAAAAAATATTGTGCAAAATAACTAAATATGTTAGGATAAAAACGTATTTATTAACCGCAATAATTATTTTTAAAAGCGGAAGGGAATGAAAACATTTTTAGGAGGAGATTTATGAACAAAATGAAGCGAATTTTGACAATTGTTTTAACATTGGCATTAATAGTAACAATGATGCCTATGAATTTAACAAATGTTAATGCAAGGACTACAACAAGACTAAGCTCAAAGAAGATAGTTTTGCAGGTAGGAAAAACAAAGAAGTTAAAGGTGAAGAATAAACCTGCCGGAGTAAAGGTAGTTTGGAAGTCTTCAAAGAAAAAAGTAGCAACAGTTTCTAAAAAAGGAAAGGTTAAGGCAAAGAAACCGGGAAAGACTACAATAACTGCAAAGGTTGGAAAGAAGAAATATAAATGCAAAGTTGTTGTTAAAAGAAATAATAGTATTAAAGTTACAAAACCTTCCGATAACAATAATAGTGTTATAAATCAGGTAACTACAAAGAGTGAACCTTCACAGATAGTAACTACTAAAGCTGAAGTGAAGACAACTAAAACAGAAACGACTAAGAAAAATGACAGTACTACAGTTAAGCCAACAGTAGCACCAACATTAAAACCAACAGTAGCACCTACAACAGTAGCACCTACAACAGTAGCACCAACATTAAAACCAACAGAGAAACCTACAACAGTAGCACCTACAACAGCTAACGGTAATGTTGATGAAAGCATTCAGGCACCGGTAGGACTTAAACATGCACCGGGAGAAGGATTGCCATATCATTTTGCATGGGCTAAGGCAGATGATATAGACTCATATAATGTATATGTTGATGGAACTTTAGTAGCTAACGTAGTTGATGGCTCAGTTAATTTAAATGAATCTGTATTCACAAAGGGTTCAGGCGAATATGCAATTGGAATTGCAGCAGTAAAAGGAAATAAAACATCAGTAATAACATCAATTAAATATACATATGCAGGAAGCGGACAGCCAGCAACAACAAAGGCACCGGAACCTTCAACAGCAAAGCCTACAGATGTAACAGTGGCACCAACAGTACCGGGTCAGGATGTAGATGAAAATATACAGGCCCCTGCAGGACTTGAATGGGCAGGAAATGCTAATTTGCCTTATTATTTTGCTTGGGCAGCAGTTGATGGAGCTGACGGATATAATGTTTATATAGATGGAGTGTATGTAACAAAAGTTACAGAAAAATCAGTTAATCTTGAAAAATCGGTATTTACAAAGGGTTCCGGGGAATACACAGTAGGAGTTGCCGCAGTTAAGGGTAACAAGGTTTCAAATATAACATCAGTTAAATATACATATACAGGTGATGGAGCAATCACAACAACAAAAGCTCCTGAGGCACAGCCAACGGCAGCACCAACGGTAGCCCCAACAGAGGCACCTACCGAAAAAGATACAGAATATATTCCAAGTAATAACAAGGGAAATATACCGGGATTTACAAAGTGGACATATCCGCAGGGCTCAGCAGTTACAGAAGGAAAAGCAGAAATTGATTTGCCGGCTATTTCAGGTGGAAATAATTATGACTATCAGCTGGTATACAACGGAATTGAATTAAAAGATAATACAACATATAGAATTACAGTTAAGTTCACTTCAACAGTAGCAAGAAAGTATCAGGTTATCCTTCAAAGCAATGGAGTAGATGGCGGAGACTGGTCATATGCTAATTCAGATGCAGCAGTTTCAGTTGAAGCAAATAAGGAATATGTATATCAGACAACTGTAAACATATCTCAGGCAAAGAACAAATACTTGTTGGGAATTATGATGGGCTATGTAGACAATACAGCAAGTCAGGCAGGAAAGGTTATTGTTACGGAAGCAAGTCTTGAAGAACTTGGTACTGTTACACCAACAGAAGCACCAACGGAAGCACCAACGGAAGCTCCAACTAAGGCACCGGAAGATACATCTCATGTAGTAAAGAATCCGGGGGTTCAGGAAGAGGCAGCAGATTCACAGGTAGCAAGTGGCGTTTCACTTACACCATATTTTGATGGTATTGATGATAAATTGTCATCAACCAAAGGAAATACAAGTAACAACGAAGGAATAGAAAATTTATTTGACAATAATGTTAATACAAAGTTCTTTACAAATGATGCTCCGGCAATCACTATTGCATGGAAAATGAAGAGAGCAGTTACACTTAAGAGTTACACATTTGTATTAGCAGGGGATGCATCCACATATAAGCATAGAGATCCTCACAGCTGGGCAGTATATGCATCAATGGATGGTGAAAACTGGACAACTATTTCAGATATTGATAATGGTGGAATTACCCACACAAATAATGGTGAATACACATTTAATTGTACAACACAGATGTCAGCACAATATTTTATGATTATTATTGAAAATAGTGGTGATGATGGAAAGTTGTATTATGGTTCACAGATGTCTGAAATTTATCTGAAAGGTGATGTTGACAGAATTACAGAAAGTAGAGGAATTGACATTACAGATCAGGTAAGTGGAATAGATACCGGAGCTACTACAATAAACGGATTTAATTCGAATGAAGGTGTAGAAAATATATTTGATGGCAAGAGAGAAACTAAATTATATACTACATCTCAGGTACCGGGGAATATAGTATGGAAAATGAAACAGAATACAACACTTTACAGTTACACAATTACCACTGCTAATGATAATGCAAAATATCCAAATAGAACAATTAAAGCGTGGAAGTTATACGGTTCAACAGATGGAAGTAACTGGGAATTAATTGATACGGTAAATGAAAGTGGAATGGCAGATCAGGATTATGCTGATTATACATATCTTGTTGATAAGATAGGAACATATATTCAGTATAAAATGGAAATTACAGAATTGTATGGAAGTAGTTTCCAAATTTCAGATATTACTTTGAGAGGTAACTCAGTACCTGACAGAGAGTTCAAAGCTTTGTTTGTAGGTGACTGGGATCAGGTAACAGCAAAAGGATATAAAGAAGCATTGTATAATGCATTTTACGAGGTTTACCCAAGACAATATAAGCGTTGGGGAACAGGTTCAGAACCTAAGAGAATATTTGTAAGAGCTGATAAAGGTTATGACGGAGTAGCATATACATCCGGTTCTTCAATAGTAATTGCAGTTAACTGGATGAATAATCATCCTAAGGGAATTGGATATTTCACACATGAATTAACACATGCTGCACAACAGTATGGAAACGTATCTTCATCATCAAAAGCATGGTGGGTAGAAAATATGGCAAATTACGGTGGATTCCGTTATTACCACTGGGCACATGAAGATACTGCGCAGGTATATTATGCCAACGATACATCACTTCAGGACTGGGGCTATGAGGCATATGGAAATAACAAATGGTTCTTCTCATATATGGATTCAAAATATCCGACAACGAAGGATAGTAGTGGAAATGTAAAATATGGTCTTATTGATAGTCTTAACCATTTATTAAAGGACAATAAGGGTACAAGATATGACGACAATCCATATGATACATCAACACCATGGAATCAGTTAGTAAAGCAGATTACAGGATATGATTGTATAGAATCTCTTAGATTACATTATGTAGAGGAACTTAAAAACGGTACATGGACATTTACAGGATTTGGAAATTATTCAGATAATTGGATTACTACAGATTTACCTGGAGTACCTAATATTGATTATCCGGCTTATGTAGGAAAAACTCATGGAAATACAACCGGTACAAAACTGTCTTCAGCAGTAACAAGCGGAACAAATTTATTGTCAGGTGCAACAATTATCAGTGAATCAGGTTACACAAAGGATGATGAGTCTTCATCTAAACTTATTGATGGCAATTTGTCAACAAAATGGTGTGCAACATCAGGAAGCGTCGAAAATCAGGCATATGCTTTATCAGGTGCTCAGCACTTTGTAAAGATAGACCTTGGAAGTACAAAGACATTTAATACCTATACTCTTTACAATACATCAAGTAAGGAAGGTTTCGGAAATACAACTGAATGGGAAGTTCTTGTATCTAAAGATGGAAAAGAATGGAAGTCAGTAGATTATCAGGTAAATCAGAATGATGCAATTTCATCATTTAACATAGGAAGCCAGACTGCAAGATACATTGTATTTAAGATATTTAATTCAGATAATGGTGGAGTTGGTACTGTAAGACTTTACGAACTTCAGTTATATAACAGATAGAAAAATATTTAACGACCCTTTATGCTATTAACAGTGGCATAAAGGGTTTTTTTAGGTTAAAATATAACTGAAAAGATATTTAAGGAGTTGAAAATGGAGAATAAAAAAATATTTTTAGCACCTGGAGCACATGTTGTTGGGAATGTCAGGAGGAGTTAAAACATGAAAAAGCTACAAAGTAGAATACTGGCAATTGTACTTGTAATTGCCGTGGCAGGAGCTTACATGCCAATTTCAGAAGTGCCAACTTATGCAGCTACAAAAAAGGTAAAGCTGAGTAAAAAGGAAGTAAACTTAAAAGTTGGAAAAAAGAAAACTGTTAAATTAAAAAATGTAAGTAAAAAGGTTAAATGGAAAGTAGTAAAAGGAAAAAAAGTAGTTTCCATTAAGAAAAAAGGAAAATTAAAAAACAAAATTGTAATTAAAGCTAAAAAAGCCGGAAAGGCAGTAATAAAAGCTACATACAACAAGAAGAAATACAAAGTAAAGGTAACGGTAAAAAATAATAAAGGGGAACAGCAAACATCAGGAAATGCACAGACATCTACAACAGTTGCTCCTACAACCGCAAATGGTGCAGTTATTACAACTACAGTTGTAGAACCAAAAACAGAGGTCCCAACGGAAGCCCCTACAGTAGCCCCAACAGAGGCTTCGACAGAAGCTCCGACAGAGGCCCCAACAGCAGCCCCAACAGAGGCACCTACGGAAGCACCAACAACAGTAGCACCAACAGAAAAAATAACAGAAGTTACAACAACTACACGAAAAGAGTTTTATGAAGAGCCGGAAACAGAAGTTCATCCTAAGAACATAAATGTTGACAATTATATGAGGCAGATAGATACTTCAAGTTCAACTAGCATTAAAACAAGTGCAAATGAAGGAATGGAAAAACTTTTTGATGGAGATATAAATACAAAGTTATGTACATCAGATGGATTTCCACTAAGAATATCATGGCAGATGAAAAAGCCAATTATATTGAAAAAATATACATTAACAACAGCCAATGATAGTGAGACTTATTCTTATAGAAATCCAAAATCATGGCATTTGTATGGCTCAAATAATGGAACATCATGGACACAGATAGATACTGTAACAGATAGTGGAATTGAAGCAAAAAATTCAAAATCTTATACATATGAAACAGATATTCAGGAAAGCTATCAGTATTATTTAATACAGTTTGAAGGAAATGGAACAAATTATTATGGATTCCAGTTGGCAGAAATTTCACTTAATGGTGATGTGGCAGATGTTGATAAGGAAATGGGAGAAGATTTATCTTCTTACTATGACAGCATTTTTGCAAGTGCTACAACTGCAAAAGGTAATGGTGATGAAACACCATTTAATTTATTTGATGGACGTAAAGAATCAAAATTATTTGAATTTTCAAATCAGTTTAGCATTGCCTGGAAAATGAAACAGGATACAACATTATATAGTTACAGTTTAACAACAGCTAATGATAATGAAGCATATAAGGGCAGAAATCCAAAATCATGGATATTATATGGATCATCAGATGGAACTAATTGGGAAAAAATTGACACTGTAAATAATAGTGGAATGGAAGATGTTAACTTTAAGACATACAATTACACAGTGGATAAGGTTGGTTCATATAGATATTACAAATTAGATATTAAAGCGGGATATGGAAGTTCAGTACAGTTGTCAGAAATATCATTGAAAGGAGCCTATATAAGCCCAAGTAAATATGATATTTTGTTTACAGGCGATTGGAAAGATGTAACAGTAGATGGTTATTTGGAAGAACTTACAAAACTGTTCTACAACAGTTATCCAAGATTATACCAGAGATGGGGTAATGGAACAGAACCTACAACTATTACATTTAAGGCTGATAACAATTATGATGGCGTAGCATATTGTCAGGGAACTACAGTATGTGTTTCAACTAAGTACGCTAACAGTCATCCGAAAGATATAGGATTTTTCTCACATGAAATAACTCATTCAGTACAGCAATATAGTGGAAAACTTAATTATGGTGATGATGTAGCGTGGTGGACAGAAAATATGGCAAATTATGGAGGGTTCAGATACTTCCATTGGTCAAATCCTAAATATGTACAGGTTTATGAAGCTACGGATACATCACTTCAGGACTGGGGTTATGAACAGTACGGAAATAATAAATGGTTCTTTGCATATATGGACTCAAAGTATCCAACAAGAAAGAATGCAGATGGAACATTAAAATATGGACTTATTGATAGTATAAATAAATTAATTAAAGACAATAACACCGGAAGTACTTACACAGATGATCCTTATAATACAACAACACCATTTAATAATGTAGTAAAACAGATTACAGGTTATGATTGTATTGAGTCTTTAAGAAAGAGATATGTAGAAGAGTTGCAGCAGGGTACATGGACATTTAAAGGATTTGCTGATTATGAAGATAATTGGCTTACTGAAAATATTGACGGAATACCAAATCCTGAATATCCAATGGTTGGTGAGAAACTACATGGAAATAAAACAGCAACTCAGTTAAATAATACAGTTACAGAAGGAACAAATCTTTGTCTTGGAGGAAAGGTGTATGATTGCTCCGGATATACAAACGATAACGAGAATGCACAAAAATTAATAGATGGAGATTTAAATACAAAATGGTGTGCAACAAGTTCTAATGTAACTAGTGGTGAGTACAAATTAAATGGCGTAAAGCATTGGGTAAAAATTGATTTGGGTCAGGAAAAAGAGTTTAATACATACACGCTTTACAATACAAGAAGTAAGGAAGGTTTTGGAAATACTACTGAATGGGAAGTTCTTGTATCCAACGATGGAAATGAATGGACATCAGTAGATTATCAACCGTCCAACAACAGTGCAGTATCTTCATTTAATATAGGAAACCAAAAGGCAAGATATATAATGATTAAAATATTTACACCTGATGAAGGTGTTGGAACACTTAGATTATATGACTTCCAGTTATTTAACATAAAATAGTGTAAAAAGTAAAAATTTTAACCCTTTTTGTCAAAAAATTAGATTGAGAGAGAACAAGAAAAAGTATATTATTATGTAAGAAGAAATGAAAATTTCGTTTTTAGATTACAAAAAGGAGATTAAAATGAAAAAAAGAGCACTAAAAAAATCAATAGCATTATGTTGTTCGATTACAATGTTAGCAACAAGCATACCATTTACTGCAATAAACATAAAAGCGGCAACAGGAGATTTTTTTGATGAGAACAATTCGGTAATGATTGACAAAGGCGGATATAAGAAAGAAGTCTTTGGAGTTAGAACTGACGACTGGGGAGTAAACTGGACAGATAGAAAAGAATCATTACCTCCATCAAAGGTTTATTTAACTGACAATTATAAAGAGACAGTTGGAACTGTTCCAACAAATGACTGGGCAAGTTCAGTTGTATTTGATCAGTATTCAGAGTCATTGTATGCACATCCTCTTGCATATAGAGCTGCAAGTAATGGTATGCAGATGGCATCACCGGCTGTAGTAGATAGTACTTCTTATGTTGACGGTGAACCAACAGTAGAAAGTTTATTAAATGATGATACAGTAGAAATGGTTGTTGGTGGTGAAAATTTTTCAGCTAAAGATGCTAAGGTGGATAAAACAACAGATTGGAGTTATGAAATTGTAATGGCAGATAATGCAGGCAATAGTTCAATGCGTTCAATTATTGCAAAGGGAACTCCATATGCCTATTATACATTTGATAATGTTACACCAACAATTTCACTTGGTGCAGGTGCAACAGACCTTGCAATAGTAAAAAATACAACATCTTCAAATATAATCGGTGTAAGTTTAAAAAATAAAAAAGATGGGAAAATACATTATTACATGTTAGCAGCACCATCAGGTACAACATGGATTAATGCAGGTGGAAAACTTACAGCAAAGATGCCTTCAGGAAAAAACTATATGTCTGTAGCAATACTTCCTGATGGAAGCAATGAAGCATTTTCTTTATATGAAAAATATGCATTTAACTTTATTACAGATACAAAGGTACAGTGGGAATATTTAAAGAATTCTTCTAAGGTCGTTACTAAATATAATGTAACAACAAAGAATATGGAGAATGGAAGCACAGGTGGAGATACTATTATGGCACTATATCCTCATCAGTGGCGTTATTCTAATTCTAAATATACTAACTATACATATAACACAATTCGTGGAACAATGAAAACGATTGTTGGAACAAGTTATGTAACTGAAATGCAATACAACGGAATTTTATCTTCATTGCCGGTTACAACTGACGAAAATACAATTGGAAATATTAAGCAGCAGTTAGGATATCTTTATGATTATAGAAAAAACAAAGAAGATCCTAAGTGGATTTGCAATTTGGAAGGTCAGTATGGTGGATTTGACACATATTGGGTAGGAAAGAATCTTAATACATTATCAGATGCAATATGGCTTTCAGGTCAGCTGGATGGTGATGATGCGGATATGAAGAATATAACAAATGAAATGGTAGAAGGAGTAGAAAACTATCTTGAATTCTGGTTTGATCCATATCAGGCATATATAAGTGGTGATCACAAGGATGACTATTTCTATTATGATGAAAATTATGGAACATTAATAGGCTATCCATCATCATATGATTCTGACAAGCAGGTTAACGACCATCATTTCCATTATGGATATTGGATTAAGGCAGCTGCAGCAGTTGCAATGAAAGATCCACAGTGGGCTAAAGAATGGGGCGGAATGGTTTATGAGATGATTGGTGATATTGCTAATGTTAATCGTGACGGAAAAGGTTATAATGCCAACAGTCCTACTAAGTATCCATTCCTTAGAAACTTTGATATTTATGAAGGTCATTCATGGGCATCAGGTGTGGCTAATTATGAATATGATGAGAATGGAGAGTTAGTTGACAAGAAGGGTGGTCTTTCAGGTGGAAATAACCAGGAATCATCATCTGAGGCAATTAATGCATGGGCATCATTAATCTTATGGGGAGAAGCAGTTGGAAATACTACAATCAGAGATGCGGGAATTTACATGTATACAACTGAAATAGCTGCAATTGAAGACTATTATTATGATGTACATAATGAAATTTTCACAGAAAAATATAAAGATGCAGGTAATTATAATATTCAGACAGTTACAAGATTATTTGGTGGTCGCTATGATCATACAGCATGGTGGACAGAAAACTCTATTGAAGTAACTACAATTACAATGTTACCAATTTCCGGAGCAACACTTTATATGGGAAAATATAGGGATAAAGTCAAAAACGTTGTAGACAGTATAGATGAAAACAGTAATCAGTGGAAACATTTTGTTTCTAATAAAGAACAGATTTGCAATAATTTCAATAAAGTTGACATGCTTACAGATCCAAAGACTAATCAGGATGTAGTAGCAGAGTATTATGCTTATTATGATCCGGATGGTGCCCTTGCAAGATGGGATATGAGTGATAGTGGAAAAGTTGAAAATGGTGAATCAAGGGCACATACTCTTTCATATATAACATCATTACAGAAGTATGGAAATCAGGATTTTTCCATTACAGGCAGTGAGCCACTTTCACTAGTATTGAGCAAGGATGGAAACAAAACATATGTTGCAGAAAATCATACTGATGAAGTAAAGAGAGTATATTTTACAGATAATACATATGTTGATGTACCAGCTAATTCAAGCTATGTTGGACCAAAAACAGGAAACGGTTCAAATCCAAATGTTGATGAAAGTGAATTGCTAGGAAATACTTCAAAAGTTAACGTGGAAATATATCTTGAAAATTATGAGGGAACCGGATACGAAAAGCAGGAAAAACAGGTTAGCGTAAAAGAGGGAACTACAAGTTATACGTATGAACCAGAGAACATTACGGGATTTACATATGATAATGGAAATAGCAATAATATACTTACAACGGTTGTAAAAGAAGACAATACAGCTACGGTTAAGGCGTATTATAAACGTAATAGCTATACAATTCAGTATGAATTAAACGATGGAACAAACAATGATGCAAACCCTAACGGTTATAGATTCGGAAGTTCAATAAAACTTAATAATCCAACGAGAGAAGGTTACAAGTTCCTTGGTTGGTATACAGATGATAATTATCAGAATCAGATAACGGAAATAACAGATTCTACAGCAGAAAATTTAGTACTGTATGCAAAGTTCCTTGATGAGTCAACTATATCCGAGTATACGGTAGAGTATTATAAACAGAAAGAAGACGAAAGCGGATATGACCTTGTAACTGAAGATACTGAGAAAATAGAAGCTATAATCGGTACAGAGGTTTCTGCAGAGGAAAAGGAGTATGATGGTTATATTCTTAGCGAAAACTCAGTGACTAAGGGAACAGTAATAGCAGAAGGGAAATTAGTTCTTCGCCTATATTATGATATTAAAAAAAGCCCTGAATCAAGAATACAAAGAGGAGCATATGTTGATGAAAATGGAAAGTTAAATTTCATTGCAAAAGACGATGTCAACAGTGCAATTGTATATTATGAAATACTTAATGGAAAAACAGAGGCAGAAGCTTTTTATAAGCAGGCAGTAGAAACAAATGGTGGAAATTGTCCAGGATATCCAATGAATAAGACAGATATTGGATTTAAAAAAATTGTTGATCAGGAAGTGACAGGCGAGCAGTATGTAGTATTTAGATTCAATATTAATGACAAAGAATTAACGGATTGGGTTATTTCAAAAATATCTGATGTTGAAAAAGTGTCAACTGAGACAAAACCAGCGCCAACAACAACGGTAGCGCCAACAACGACGATAGCCTCAACAACAGAATCTCCGGAAGTAGACCCAAGTGTTGATGAAAGTATTAAGGCACCGGAAGGGCTTGTATGGGCAGGAAATGCACAGTTACCATACTATTTTGCGTGGGCAAGAGCAGATGGAGCAGATTCATATAATGTTTACGTTAATGGGGTTTGCGTTAAAAATGTAGTTGATGGAAATGTTAATTTAGATTACACAGCATTTACAAAAGGATCAGGAGAATATGAAATAGGACTTGTTATTTTACAGGGAACATGCAGTGTTAAGGTTGATGATGTCACATTTGACAAGCTTGGCTCAAGAAGAAGCGTGTTTGACGGCAAGCCAACAACTGTTTATGTTCCAAGAGATTCTAAGTATGAAGTTACAGCAACCGGAAGCATGATGCTTGAAATCGGTGTGTGCAAGGTTAAAGCAAGAAAGAAGTATGAAGCTTTTGTAATAGATGCAGGTGATGTTACAACTGAACACAGAGGCAAGCTTAACTGGCAGAGAGATGTTAATGATATTATCACTTCAAAATATGAGGGAAAGGTTGACAGAATCGTGCTTGGCGAGACTTACAGCATGCCGGGACAGTGGTCAAGTTATCCATCACATAAGCATGATACAGATAATCTTCCATTTGAGGTAAATATGGAGGAAATCTATCATTTCAAGGTGAATCCAGGTCAGGGCTTTGGTATTCAGGTAATGTATAGTGACGATATGTCATTAAGAGAGAGTTACATAATAAAGAATGGTGACAGCGTAGCGATTAAGAATGGCTATCATCCGGTAGCAGCAGCACCGGGATATCAGGTATATTATCTCTGGGTAATGGCAGGTGTTGATACAAGACAGCTTACACCTTGTGATGACCCTGACCACGCATGGGTAAAGGCTGTTGAGAAGATGGTGTAATGTATTTTGAACAAGGCATATGTGGAATCAGATATGAATTAAAAGGCTTAATTAAAAGCTGAACATTAAAGGCTGAATATTAAGAAAAATATTGAAACTTTTTATCGATAATGATATATTTAGTATATAAAATTTTAACAGATTCGAGGTAAAATAATAATGATTTACGCATCACTTAATGCAAAAAAAGGTAACTACCAGTACCCAGCAGCTATTAATACTGCACTTGAATTTCTTGCAAAGCCAGAGACAGCTGAGCTTCCAGTAGGAAGATATGAACTTGATGGAGATAACATTTTTGTTCTTATTCAGGATCAGACAACAGCTCCAGTTGAGAATAAGCGTGCAGAAAGTCACAGAAATTATATTGATATCCAGTATCTTTTCACAGGAAAAGAAGTTCAGGGATATGCACCACTTCTTCCAGGAGTTACAGGTGAAGAGCCAGCTGGTAAAGACAATATCTTTTATGAGAAAGTAGAGAATGAGCAGTTCGTTACATTACATCCTGGTGAATTTACAGTATACTTTACTAATGATATCCACCGCCCTAATTGTACAATGGATGAGCCTGTTAATATCCATAAGGCAGTTGTTAAGATTAAGGAAAGTCTTATTAAGTAATTGGAATAGTTGACTTGTTGATACAATATAATATTTAAAACAGAAGCACCATAAGAAGCGAATGAAACGTATTCTTCTGGTGCTTTTTTTGCCTCAAATCCTTAGTAGGAAAAGGACAGAACAAATGAAAATTTTACCTACAATTTTCTTTAACATAAACCTAGATTTTACATAGCATTTCTATAATTAT
>ENA-ORNP01002549-ORNP01002549.1-human-gut-metagenome-genome-assembly--contig:-NODE-2549-length-14880-cov-3.967083_pt1 | contig 14880 bp, 16 predicted proteins | sample MGYA00242119_ERZ509030 | MGnify/ENA primary metagenome ERZ509030 (study PRJEB26280, sample SAMEA2338708) | human gut metagenome | biome: human gut; feature: human-associated habitat; material: faeces... | reverse complement strand
GCGGATCGGCGGCATTATTGGTTGCATCCGCAGCCCTAGCTGTTCTTGCACCAGTGCTCAGTATATTGGGAGCATTATCGTGGGAAGCGATTGCGAAAGGACTTATTTCTATTGCAGGAGCATTCACGATTATCGGCGTAGCAGGCGCAGTTCTTACACCGTTGGTTCCGATCATTCTGGCGTTATCAGGAGCATTTGCGTTGATTGGTGTTGGTGTTCTTACAATCGGAGCTGGTTTACTTGCGGCCGGTACGGGACTTTCAGCACTCGCTATCGGATTCACAGCGCTGGCAACTGCCGGTGCCGCTGGAGCAACAGCAATCGTAGCAGCACTGACGGTTATCGTTACTGGTATCGCTAGCTTAATTCCGGTCGTCCTTACAAAAGTTGGAGAAGGGCTTATAGCAATTTGCAAAGTTATTGCTGCTGGAGCTCCGGCTATTGGTGAAGCCGTAAAATCAGTAATCTTAACTCTGATTGATGTTTTCGTATCCTGTGTACCACAACTGGCAGACGGAGCTTTGCGATTAGTGGTCGGTGTATTAGAAGCACTTGTTACTTACACGCCTCAAATCGTAGATCTAGCCTTCAAGTTTCTTATTGGAATTTTAGAGGGTATTGCTAGTAATCTGCCATCACTGATTAAAGCTGGAATCGATGTCCTTATGGCGTTCTTTGCAGGAATCGCAGATGCATTATCTGGAATAGACACAGATACTTTGCTGAAAGGAATCATTGGAGTTGGCTTATTGTCAGCGATTATGGTTGCTTTAGCGGCAGTTGCTTCATTGGCGCCCGGTGCTATGGTTGGCGTGTTGGCTATGGGTGCGGTCATTGCAGAATTAGCGTTAGTTCTTGCCGCAGTTGGTGCGTTAGCACAATTACCAGGATTATCATGGCTTATCGGAGAAGGAGGAAAATTACTTCAGGGGATCGGAACAGCAATCGGTCAGTTTGTTGGTGGTATCGTCGGTGGATTTATGAGCGGTGTTTCCAGTCAGTTTCAGCAGATTGGTGCTGATTTATCGGCGTTTATGACAAATGTACAACCGTTCCTCAATGGAGCAAGTCAGATTCGGCCGTCTATGATGGATGGTATCAAAGCATTAGCAGAGACAATTCTTATCCTTACGGCGGCTGATATTTTACAAGGATTGACATCTTGGCTCACCGGCGGATCATCATTGTCATCGTTTGGTAACCAGTTAGTTCCGTTTGGTGAGTCTATGCGTGATTTCTCACTTGTGATCAGTGACATGGACGGAGAGGTAGTTGCTAACGCTGCAACAGCCGGTAAGGCATTAGCAGAAATGGCTGCTACGATTCCGAACTCAGGTGGAGTGGTTGGATTCTTCGCTGGCGAGAATGACATGAGAGCGTTCGGTAAACAGTTAGTGTCATTCGGCGACTCCATGAAAAAATTCGGAGATTCCATCAGAGGTTTGGATGCAAATGCTGTTACCGAAGCGGCTACTGCCGGAAAAGCTATGGCAGAAATGGCAACCACAATACCTAATTCGGGTGGAGTGGTTGGATTCTTCGCTGGTGAAAATGATATGGGTGCATTCGGTGATCAGTTAGCCCCATTTGGTAAGGCAATGAAAGATTTCGGCGATGCCGTTCGCGGATTGAAAGCAGATGTAATTGTCAATTCTGCTACAGCAGGAAAAGCTCTAATAGAATTGGCAAATACGATTCCAAACACCGGTGGAGTTGTATCGTTCTTTACTGGTGGAAACGATATTGATACATTCGGAGCAAAATTAGCAACATTCGGTAAAGCTATGAAAGATTATTCAGATGCTATATCCGGAATGGACGTTGAAGCGGTTGTCAATTCTGCTACAGCAGGAAAGGCAATCGTAGAGTTAGCGAATACGCTTCCGAATACAGGAGGGCTTGTTAGTTGGTTTACCGGTGATAACGACATCGGAGCATTCGGTCAGAGTTTAGTATCGTTTGGAAAGAATTTTAAGGACTATTCCGAATATATGGCAGACATAGATGCAGGTATCGTTACAGCTACCACGAATGCTGCGTCATCCATTGTCGAGCTTCAGAAGAGTTTACCTAAGGAAGGTGGCTGGTTCTCGGATGATACAACATTGTCTGAGTTCGGTAGTGATATGTCGTCGTTTGGTTTATATTTTGGAGCATTTTATAGCAGTATCAGCGGCATTGATACTGGAACATTATCCGGAGTCATCACTCAGGTGAACCGCTTGGTTGATATGGCAAAGGGTATGGTTGATTTGGATATAAGCGGAATGAACGGTTTTGGTACGGCACTCATGAAGCTCGGACAAGTGGGAATAGACGGGTTTATGTCAGCTTTTACGAATTGTTCCGAAAAAGCTTCCAACGCAACTAGTACAATGATCGGTTATATCTCAAACGGGATAATTGCGAACCAATATGTGTGCACTTTGAACATGACGACACTGGTTACAGGCATCTTGGAAGTTATCAGAAACAAATACACAGAGTTTTATACAACCGGTTCCACAATAATGACGAATCTGATAAACGGAATAAAGTCAAAAGATCTCTTGATAAAAACAATATTTACGTTATCAATCAGTGGCGCATTGACATCAATAAAAGAAAAATACCAGGAATTCTATAATGCTGGTGCCTATCTGGTACAGGGATTCATTAACGGAATCGCAGACAACATCGAATCCGCAGCGCAAAAATCTGCTGAAATGGCTGCGGCCGCAGCAAATGCAGCAAAAAAAGAACTGGATGAGCATTCACCTTCAAAAGTGGGTTATAAAATCGGAGATTATTTCGGAGTTGCTTTCGTGAATGCTATTTCCGATTATGAAGATGCGTCTTATAACGCTGGACGAAATGTGGCTTATATGGCTAAAAATGGTTTATCGTCTGCTGTTATGAGAATATCTGACTTGATTGATTCCGGCATTGATACAGAGCCGACGATCCGTCCAGTATTGGATTTGTCAGATGTAGAAAACAAGGCAGTTCGGCTAAATGCGCTGTTAAGTCGAACTCAGGCGGTTAAAGCAGGAGCGGAAATCACAGAATACTCCCACCGAAACGGGCGGGAAAATCAAAATGGAATCAAAGACTCCAACGGTAACACGTACACATTTACACAAAACAACTATTCGCCTAAAGCGCTTTCTCGTGTTGATATTTATCGTCAGACGAAGAATCAGTTTTCGGCAATGAAAGAGGTATTAACATGATTAAGTCAGTCACAGTGACAAATTATTTAGGCGATAGTGTAAAACTTGAATTGATGCGGCCAGAGAAATCTGGCTTCATCGTCAAGTCCATCAATGGATTAGGACCATCCAACGCAAGTATCAATACCACAGAAGTATCAACGAATGACGGGGCATTATTCAATTCTGCCAGGTTAAGTAAAAGAAACATAGTGTTTAAGTTGTTATTTATGAACACCGACACTGAAACTATAGAAGATATTCGTCAGAAGACCTATAAATATTTCCCAATGAAAAAAGGCGTTACTCTTCTTATAGAAACCGATAATCGATTAGTATCAACAACCGGGTATGTAGAAACGAACGAACCAAACATCTTCGATTCTAAAGAAGGAAGTACAATTTCTATCGTATGCCCAGATCCGTTTTTCTATTCAGCCGGTAAAAATGGTACAAATGAAACCGTATTTTATGGCATACAAGCGGTATTCGAATTTCCGTTTGAGAATAATTCGTTGGATGAACCCTTACTTGAGTTTGGCCGTATCATGAATCAGACAGAGAACGTTATCACGTATTATGGTGACTCAGAAATCGGATTAACTATTACCATTCATGCAATTGGTGAAGCGACGAATATCACAATATATAACACCGGAACAAGGGAAAAGCTGGCTATTGAAACCGACAAGCTGGCTGCATTAACTGGAAGTGGGATTATTGCTGGCGATACGATCACCATAACTACCATGAAAGGGAGAAAAGGTATTACATTGCTTAGAAACGGAAAAGTAATCAACATACTCAACTGCTTAAAGAAGGGCAGCAATTGGTTTACATTGGCAAAAGGCGATAATGTTTTTGCTTACACAGCGGAAACGGGTAGTAGCAATCTTCAATTCCGAATGGAAAACAAAATTATATATGACGGAGTATAAAGTATGGAAGTATACGTATTAAATACAAATTTTGAGTCGGTCGCCGTCATTGATGAGTTTGAATCTTTAATATGGACAGATCGTTACGACGAGGCCGGAGATTTTGAATTATTTATGGCTATGAATAACGACCTTTTAAAGTATATCAGACAAGATTATTATCTGTGGAATCCAAAGTCTGAGCATGTGATGGTTATAGAGCAACTTAACATTACGTCAGATGTAGAAGAAGGCAATAAGTTGATTGTAACCGGTCGTTCCATAGAATCGATTTTGGAAAGAAGAATTATCTGGGGGCAAACCGTGTTAAACGGAAATTTGCAGAAAGCCATTGGAACATTACTTGATGAAAACATTATTTCACCAAGTATATCCGAGAGAAAGATTGACAATTTTGTGTTCATGGAATGCTCAGACGCGACGGTAACCGGTCTAACGATTGATGCTCAGTATACTGGAGAAAATCTATACGAAGTCGTTTCAACGTTATGTAAGAAAAATAATATCGGCTTCAAAATAGTTTTGGACGACAACAATCGATTTGTGTTCTCCTTATATTCTGGAAAGGATAGGTCATACAATCAGGCGGATAACCCGTATGTAATATTTTCACCAGATTTCGAAAACATCGTCAATAGTAACTATTTGGAGTCTAAGAAGACGATGAAGAATGTTACGTTGGTTGCCGGGGAGGGAGAAGGAGCTGCCAGAAAAACATCAATTGTCGGAACTGCAAGCGGATTAGAGAGACGAGAACTCTTTACCGATGCGAGGGACATTTCGTCTGATATTGGAGAGGGCGAGACATTAACCAGTGCCGAATATACAGAACAGCTGAACCAACGCGGAACAGAAAAACTGTCAGAATACAAGACTGTTACTTCTTTCGAAGGGGAGGTAGAAGCTACCAGAATGTTCAAGTACGGAACGGATTTCTTTATTGGCGATATTGTACAAATCGCTAATGAGTATGGACATGAAGGACATGCGTATATTTCTGAGTTTATCATGTCTCAGAGTGAAAGTGGTGTGTCTATGTATCCTACGTTTAAAACTATACAGGAGGGAGATGATACCTTATGAGTAAACTGACAAACCCTGAGTCCGAGAGTAGTGTGACGTGTGGTTTTTATAATAGCATCGGCGATAGAAAATATGACGCCATTCAAATGTCAGAATTGTTTGACGGAATCATTAACGATGGCATCTTTGCATCTATCGGAACAGGCTTCGTGGTAAAGGCTGATACCGGGAATATTGTAAATGTTGGTATCGGTAAAGCATGGTTTAATCATACATGGACTAAGAACGATGCTATTTTACCGGTCACATGCGAGGAATCGGAAGTTTTATTGGATCGAATTGATGCTATTGTTATCGAAGTGAACTCATCAATCGAAGTCCGAGATAATTTTATTAAGCCAATTAAAGGAACACCATCCAGTACACCAGTAACCCCAACCTTATCGAAGAACGGTAATCTTTATCAGTATGCATTGTGCTATATCTATCGTAAAGCTGGCTCAACCGAAATAAAGCAGGCCGATATTACGAACGCTGTTGGTTCGGAGGAAACCCCATTTATCACTGGATTGATGCAGACTATATCATTGAGCGAGCTGCTTGGTCAGTGGGAGGATGAACTGGATCAGTTTGTTAAAGACGAAACTGCCGACTTCGATTCTGATTATCAGCAATTGAAGCGTAACATGGAGGCTGCCGCCGCAGTATTGACCGAATGGACAAAAGGTGAACAGCAGACATTCCTCGATTGGTTTGAATCTATGCGAAATCAGCTAAGCACAGACGCCGCTGGAAATTTACAGCTTCAGCTGGATAAGATGAAACTCGAGAGCATTCTTATGAACGGGTTTTCGGGCGGTACAAAAGTATTTTCGGACGATGGCACTACAATCACCTCGACAGATAACGACGGCGCCGTTCTGGTGAAGATGTTTACGGACGAATTTACGAAATGTACATCAACGCTTAAAGATTCCAACGGTTCTCTGGTGGCTACGCTGGTAAAGACATTTTCTACGGATGGTAGAACAATATCAAGCACCATCACAATTATTTGATGGTTTAAATGAAAGGAGATTTCAAAATGGCAGAAGAAGATTTAATCTATGGCAAAAATCGGCATTTGTTTGGCGGTATCGAGCCTTCTAATATGATCTCATTCGAAGCGGTGTCGAGTTATCAGGCAAGTTCCGGCAAGGCCCGCATCAAAATTATTGCGGAATTACCGAAGGAAACGACGATCAATGGTCAGACCTTATGCACGATTGCCGGAGCTGTTATTCGCAAAAAAGAGGGTAGTTATCCAAAGGACGAATTTGATGGAACATTACTGGCAACTCTTACCGAAGATGGTTCTGTCAATGATGATAATGTTACAATCGGAAAAACGTATTATTACGCAGCATTTCCTTATACAGAACAGGGAGTGTATAACCGCAGTAAAAAGAATCGTGCAGTGGCGAAAGCACAAACTTACACCTATTTATATGGGTATGACTTAAAAACAAGTGATTCTAATCCCGCTACACGAGTTACATATCCGTCTGATGTAGATAATGCATCGTACACCGCCGCTGGTATGAATTTCACATCAAGCAAATTCGACTATGGCGGATGGCCGAGCACTCCCGGAGAGAAATTTATGCCTAGACCATGTATGCTGGGTTTTGATGGTGTTGTAAAAGAATATTTAGATCCGGATGATTACACCAAGAAAACCGATGGGAGTGCATCAAGTGTTGCAAAGACAGCGTTCACCGGAAATGCGATGATAGAATGGCCTAAAATTTATACCCACAGGGAATTTGTGAATGGTATCTATAAATTTAGATGTTCTGATATTCCACTTGGTGACGATTGGGATTGCTGGTGTAATTATGATAAGAACGACAATATTATCGAACATTTCTATACCCCGATTTATTTTGGTTCAAATGTTGGAAACGTGCTGCGATCTATTTCGGGTCAGAACAAGTGTATTGCTCATACAGCTCAGAGCGAAATCGAGCTTGCAGTCGCGAATGGTGATGGTTGGTATACGGAGGTACTAGCGGATAGACTCTTGATTCAGGATCTTCTTGTTATGATGGCAAAGAGTACAGAATTACAGTCTATTTATGGAACTGGCAGATGTAGCGGCGGCCTTGATAGTGTGATTGGACAGGGGACAATGAATACCAAGGGGCTATTCTGGGGAGATAAGATCCGGACGAATGGTGTAAAGGTATTCGGAATGGAAAATTGGTGGGGAAATCTTAGTAGAAGAACAGCTGGGTGGATTAACGACAAGGGAACACAGAAAATCAAAATCACAGAGGGAACTCACGATGGATCTACGGTTAACGGATACAATTTGGATGGTTCCGGTTATATCGCATTGTCTGAAGCAACTCCATCCGGAACCACTAGCGGTTACATCAGTGAAATGAAAAATGATCTTGCATTTGGGCGAATTCCGGTTAAAGCAAGTGGTTCTGCTACAACATATGAAGCAGATGGTCTGTGGTTTAATAATTCTCTAACGTGTTACGCTAGAGCCGGTGCCGCCCAGAACTCTGCGTTGGCTTATGGTCCGATGGCCGCCATGCTGCTATATAATGCGGAGAGTACGGGCGGGGACGTTGGAGCTGCTCTTTCTTGTAAACCGCAAGCGGTTTAGGAGAGGATAGGCGAACCTTTGGGCGGCTAAATAGCACCAATACATATCCAGGAAAAAAGGAGGAATCATATGGAACCTAAATATGTATACTCGGAAAGCACTGTAAAACCAACCGCAATTGAGGTCGGAGTATCAAGTGTATATCTGAGAAAAGATATTGCAGAAGAAGTTCGAACTACCATGAACGATGAAAAAGTTACGTATTATACATTTCAGGAAGCTGTTATGACAATCGAAGAGTTCAATACATATGCAAACACTCTGGCGTCAATTAACGCAGTAAAAGATGTAAATAACGCATCAAATATTTTGCTATTACTTGCAGGTCAGAATTCTGGTGATACGAACCAGATGACCATAATGGAAGCAATTGCTGATTTATATGATGAAGTGGCAAGTTTGTCGGCATAGGAGGAAAATCAAAATGGTCAATTTGTACTGCACGCTCATCATCAAAAAAAGAAGGACTTTTACAGATGTGCCAGTTAATTTACAGGCAGCGGTTGAAGAAAAACTTCGGGAACTTGGCTACGACACCAATGGCGATCCATTACCAGTAGAGGCGTAGCTATGATTATATTTTTATTACACTTAATAGGAGGTATTGACATGGTAGCACTGTATGTAGCACTCATCATCAACGGCCGTAGAACGTTTGCACAGGTTCCGGCAAAATTCAAGAACGCTGTAAAGGAAGATCTTGAAGCTCTGGGTCTGGATGAAAATGGAAACCCTGTAGATATTTAAAAGGGGACGAAAGGATGGAACCATGGTTTCAGGTTGTGCTCACAATCTTTAGCTCAGTTCTTGCATCTTCTGGGCTGTGGGCTTATTTGCAAAATAAAAGTGAAAAAAAAGATGTTAAAACGGAGATGCTTATTGGATTGGCACATGACAGGATTATGTATCTCGGAATGTCATATATTGATCAGGGTTACGTAACTCAGGACGAATATGAAAATCTGAGAGTGTATCTCTATGAACCCTACGAACGTATGGGCGGGAATGGTTCAGCAAAGCGAATTATGCAGGAGGTGGACAAACTCCCGCTCCATAAATTTATAGAGAAGGAGGAAGAACACAATGAGCATGAGTAACAAGACATACGATATCCTTAAATGGATCGCTATGTATTTGCTTCCGGCAGCCGGCACTTTATATTTTGCACTGGCTGGAATCTGGGGACTCCCTTATGGAGAGCAGGTTGTAGGAACCATTACTGCGATTGATACTTTCCTTGGCGTTATCCTTGGAATCAGTACATCCCAGTACAACAAGACAGTTGACAAAGAAAAATAATGAAAGTGTTATGGAGGACGAAACCTCATGGCAAATTTGAATGTAAACAAAGTCATTTACGGGGGTGATGTCCTTATCGATCTTACTGGCGATACTGTCAGTGCAGATAAGATCCTTAAAGGTATTACTGCTCATGATAAGAGCGGTGCAAAGATCACCGGTGAATGTACCTACGACAGCGATACTTCCGACGATACAGCAGCCGTTGCTGAGATTCTTGCCGGTAAGACCGCACATGCAAGAGGTGGTAAACTCACAGGTACCATGAAAAATAATGGTGCTGTCAAAGGAGTCATTTCAACCGTTGCCGGGGAATATACAGTACCGCAGGGATATCATGATGGTTCTGGTAAGGTTGCTATTGACGCAACTGAGCAGGCAAAACTTATTGCCGCCAATATTCGAGAGGGAATTACGATTCTTGGCGTAGAGGGTAGCATGTCTGGTTCTGAGGATATGAAGCCACAGACGAAAGAAGTTACCCCGTCAAAAGCAGAACAGACAATCATTCCGGAGGAGGGATATAACTGCTTATCCCAGGTTACAGTTAAGGCAATCCCGTATGTGGAAACCGATAATTCTGCTGGAGGAAAGACCGTTACGATCGGATAAGGAGGTCTTGTTAGATGGCTGCGAATAAAATTGTATTCGGCAATAAAGTTTTGATCGATCTTACCAGCGATACGGTATCAGAATCCAATTTATTAAAAGGGTTTAAAGCGCATGATAAAACCGGGATGCAGATTATTGGTACGTATGAAGCAGAAGAACTGATTGGGAATATCTTGGAAAATGGATTTGCATCTGGAGATATTACATACGAAGAAACGACGGATACAATTACAGCCACCAATAATACAACCGGTCAGGTATTAACAAAGCGTTTTTCTGGTAATACAGTTGTTGTAGAATTAACCCAATCGAATTTAGTAGTTGGAACCCTCGTACGAACGTATGACGAAGACTACACAACTATAACCTCGGTAAATAGCTATACTGGACTTACTACTATAAAAACTTTTGATTACGAAAAGCAGAAAGTAACGATCGTAACACAAAATAGTTCCGGACAAACAATTAAAAGCATTACGAAACATTTCTGAATGCTAAATAAAAAGAAAGAGGGCGTGTGTAATACATTCCCTCTTCTTTTTTTCTCAGTATGCGGGTTACGATTAAAAAGTTTATGATTGCCTTCAGAATGGAGGTGGTCATGATGCATAATAAATATTTATTATCAATTAAAGAAGCGTCAAATTTGTTTGGCATAGGACAGCATCGATTACGGGAGATTGTTCAAAATGATTACGAATGCCGATATCATTTAATGATTGGACGTGTGATAAGGATAAAGCGAGAACCATTTGAAGAGTTTATAAGCAAAGTAGAACAGATATAATTTATCGACATAATGCCTCGAATGTGCTATTATTTAAAAGTATTCGTTCGAGGCACCTTTTTTGTATGGAGGGCTGAGAATATGGCAAACAAAGCAACAAGTGAAAAGAATAAACCAGCCAGAAAAAAACTTCGAGATAATGAATACTATAATCCGAAATCGAAGCGATATGAGTATCATTACAGAGATATCCTTGGAAAAGACCGGGTAATCAGTTCGTATCGGCTGGAAGCAACAGATCAGTTACCAAAAGGGAGGCGCGGAGGAAAGAGTCTGCGAGAAAAAGAAGCCGAATTAAATGCGCAGCTCGACAACAACATTGATATGGATGGCGCAAAGCTTACGTTGTTGGAAGTGATCGACCGATATTTGGATAATCTTTATAATAGGAAAGAACTAAGTCCAAATACGAAGATGGGGTACAATGTAACGGTAAATACACTGAAAGAGTATCGACTCGGTCATATGGAAATAGGCAAGATCAAACCCGAGCATTGTGAGGACTGGCTTCGTGACATGAAGAAAAAATACAGAGGGTCTTCTATACAAACGCAGATAAGTCTTATCAAGCGGACATTCGAGTATGCTATCGACTATGACTATATCGTAAAGAATCCGTTCAGACGAATTACTACAGACAGAAGCGACAGCAAATCGATGGAAGCACTAACAGTACAAGACATGAATCGTTTTCTTGAATTTTGTTCAATCGATTCGCACAGCAGACATTGTTATGACATGATTTATATTTTGTTCTGGACAGGATTAAGAGCATCAGAATTGTGCGGCTTGACGTTGGATGATATAGATATGAAGAAACGGATGATTCGGGTGGAGAAACAGCTTCTTTGTCTGAATCACGAGCATGTTGTCAGAAAACCGAAGACATCGAATGGCATACGATATATCCCAATGACGGATGGTGTGTATGAAAGATTCGAGAGTGTGCTGAAGAATCGATATTTGAAAGGCGACCTCGAACCGGTATGCTTTGACGAGCGTGGTAATGCTTATGAGGGATTTGTATTTCTTGCTACAAGGAGCCGCAAAACAATCGTACGTGCCCATGTGGAAGAATACTTGCAGAATTGTATCAAGCGGTTTAATAATGAGAACCCGGGTAATCCAATTCGAAAGTTTGAACCGCATATTTGCAGACATACATTTGCTACCAATATGCAGACGCTTACACCAAAGACGCTTCAATATATTTTGGGACATGGCAATATCAGCACGACGATGAATCATTATGTCGATGTAAAACCTGGAGAGCAGCAGTTGACAGAGATTAACGAGCTTGCAAATACCATGGCAGCTATTTAGTATAAGTTTCAGCGTACTAATTATATACTAAATAATTCGAGTAATGACAAGGAACAAAAGATAATGAAAAGCAACGAAACGGAACATGGAAAAGTGCTAAAAGCCGCATAGTTGCTGGATAAATCGAGTATCGACGGAAGGTAGAGAAATATGATTGCAATTATCGACTATGACGCAGGAAATGTAAAAAGTGTCCAGAAGGCGCTGGCATATTTGCACGAGGATACGATACTGACGCGCGACCCGAAACAGCTGCTTGCAGCAGAAAAAGTCATCCTTCCGGGTGTTGGGGCATTCGGGGATGCGATGGGGAAATTAAAAGAATATGGTCTGATTGATGTGATTTCTGAGATTGTCGACAAGAATACTCCGTTTCTTGGAATTTGCCTTGGTTTGCAGCTGTTATTTGAATCGAGCGAGGAAAGCCCTGGCGTGGAGGGGCTCGGTCTGTTAAAGGGAAAAATCCTGCGGATTCCAGACGGCGTTGCAGAAGACAAAAGACCGCTTAAAATTCCGCATATCGGCTGGAATTCCCTCTCCTTTCCGCAAAAAGGACGGCTGTTTGAAGGATTTTCCAGGGAGCCGTATGTGTATTTCGTGCATTCCTATTATCTGAAGGCGGAGGAGGATATTGTCACCGCGAGAACCGAGTATGGCGTTTCCATCGATGCTTCTGTGGAAAAAAGAAATCTGTTCGCCTGTCAGTTCCACCCGGAAAAGAGTTCGGAGGCTGGGCTGAAAATTTTGGAGAACTTTGTGAGATTAGGCAGGGAGGGCAACTGAGGATGTTTACAAAACGGATCATTCCCTGTCTGGACGTCCATAATGGCAGGGTAGTAAAGGGCGTTAATTTTGTCAATTTGAGGGATGCAGGAGATCCGGTGGAGATCGCAGCGGCGTATGATAAGGCGGGTGCGGACGAATTGGTTTTCCTGGATATTACAGCGTCCTCGGATGCGCGGGCGACGGTCGTGGACATGGTAAGACGGGTTGCTGAGCAGGTGTTTATCCCGTTTACGGTCGGCGGCGGAATCCGCACGGTTGAGGATTTTAAGGCATTGCTGCGGGAAGGAGCGGATAAAATTTCTGTCAACTCAGCAGCGATTTCCAATCCGCAGCTGATCGCGGATGCGGCGGAAAAGTTCGGCAGCCAGTGCGTTGTCGTTGCGATTGATGCAAGGCGCAGAACAGACGGTGCAGAGGGCTGGACGGTTTATAAAAACGGCGGACGGATCGATACCGGTCTGGACGCGGTAGAATGGGCGAGAAAGGCGCAGGAGCTGGGAGCCGGGGAGATTTTGCTGACGAGCATGGACTGCGATGGAACGAAGGCAGGCTATGATATTCCGCTGACCCGGGCGATCGCACAGAACGTGTCGCTTCCGGTCATCGCTTCCGGTGGTGCAGGCAAGATGGAGCATTTCAAGGAGGCACTGACAGACGGCATGGCAGATGCGGCGCTGGCGGCTTCCCTATTTCACTATAAAGAGCTGGAAATCGGACAGGTCAAGGAATACCTGCAGAAGGAAGGAGTCGCGGTAAGATGGCAATGATCAGCAACGACTGGTTGCCGGCGTTAAAGGATGAGTTTCGAAAACCGTATTATGCGAAGTTATTTTCTTTTGTGAAAGAAGAATATGCGACGCATGTGGTATATCCTCCGGCGGATGATATTTTCAACGCATTTCATTTTACGCCTCTTCGCGAGGTGAAGGTCGTGATTTTGGGACAGGACCCTTATCATAACGAGCATCAGGCGCATGGGCTTTGCTTTTCTGTGCAGCCGGGAGAGGAGGTGCCGCCGTCGCTTGTTAATATTTATCAGGAGCTGCATGATGATCTGGGATGCTATATTCCAAACAACGGTTATCTGGAAAAATGGGCGAAGCAGGGCGTGCTGATGTTGAACACCGTGTTGACTGTGCGGGCGCATCAGGCAAATTCCCATCAGGGAAAAGGCTGGGAGCAGTTTACGGATGCAGTCATCGAAGCGGTTAATGCGCAGGACCGTCCGATCGTTTTTTTGCTCTGGGGACGTCCGGCGCAGCAGAAGGCTTCGATGTTGACGAATCCGCAGCATTTGATTTTGAAGGCACCGCATCCGAGTCCCTTGTCTGCATATCGCGGATTTTTCGGCTGCAGGCATTTCAGCCAGACCAATGAATTTTTAAAAGCACATGGAGTGGAACCGATCGACTGGCAGATTGAGAATCGATAAGAGAGGCAGATAAAGGAGCAACGATGAATAAAAAACCATTTGTAACCAAAGAACAGATTGAAGAAATCGCAAAGACGTATCCGACTCCGTTTCATCTCTACGATGAAAAAGGAATCCGCGAAAATGCGAAAAGAGTAAAAGAGGCATTTTCCTGGAACCCTGGATTTCGGGAATATTTTGCGATCAAAGCGACCCCGAATCCGTTTTTGGTTGACATTTTACGGGAATACGGCTGTGGCTGTGACTGTTCTTCCGAAACGGAACTGATGCTCTGTGATGCGATCGGCGCCAAGGGCGAGGAGATTATGTTTTCCTCCAACGATACGCCTGAAGAGGAATATGCCCTGGCAGCGAAGCTGGGCGCGATTATCAACCTGGATGACATCACGCATATCGATTTTGTAGAGCAGATTCTGGGCAAGCTTCCGGAGACGATGAGCTGCAGATATAATCCGGGCGGCGTCTTCACGTTGAGCAACGGCATCATGGACAATCCGGGGGATTCCAAATACGGTATGACGACGGAACAGATTTTTGAAGCGTATCGGATTTTAAAGAGCAAGGGAGTAAAACGCTTTGGTATTCACGCATTTCTGGCGAGCAACACGGTGACGAACGAATATTATCCACAGCTGGCAAAGCAGCTGTTTGAGCTTGCTGTGAAGCTGGAAAAAGAAACCGGAGCGGATATTGCGTTTATCAATCTGTCTGGCGGTGTCGGCATTCCGTATCGTCCCGATCAGGAGCCGAACGATATTCTGGCGATCGGCGAGGGCGTCAGGAAGGTTTACGAAGAGGTTCTGGTTCCGGCAGGCATGGGAGATATCGCA
>ENA-ORNP01002545-ORNP01002545.1-human-gut-metagenome-genome-assembly--contig:-NODE-2545-length-14898-cov-7.296436_pt1 | contig 14898 bp, 12 predicted proteins | sample MGYA00242119_ERZ509030 | MGnify/ENA primary metagenome ERZ509030 (study PRJEB26280, sample SAMEA2338708) | human gut metagenome | biome: human gut; feature: human-associated habitat; material: faeces... | reverse complement strand
GACGACGGCGTTTGGCGCGGCATCGCTCGCGGGTCTGGCCGCGGGCGTGTGGAAGGACTTGGACGAGCTGAGCACGCTCCGGTGCAGCGAGCGCGTCTTCACCCCCGAGCGGGCGCAGTACGAGTGTGAGGAGCTGTACCGCGGCTGGAAGCGCGCCGTCGGCTGCGCGCAGGGCTGGGTCGAGAAAAAGTGAACGCTGTCACAAAAAATTTATACTTTTGTCGTAAATTATCCATTGAAATGAAAGCCCCGGTAGCTTATACTGTCAATAACAAACCCGAGGACACGGTTTGAAAGGAGAAAGTACTATGGCATTTTTCGATAACTTCAGCAAGAAGGTTCAGGACGTCGCGTTCGTGGCGACTGAGAAGGCACAGCAGGTCGCGGCCGTTGCCGGTGAAAAGGCAAATGCCGTTGCCGATAAGGCCAAGACCGAGTATGAGATGGCATCTGAACGCCGCAGCATGGACAAGAACTACCGCGCCATCGGCGAGTGGTATGTCTCCACGCTCGAGGGTGACGCGCCCGAAGCGGTCGCCGATATCGTCGCGGCCATCAAGGCCTCTCAGAAGAAGCTCGCCGCTTACGAGGCCGCCAAGGCTGAGGCTGCCGCTGCCAAGAAGGCGCAGGAGCCCATCATCGAGGTGACCATCGAGAAGGACGCGGAAGAGGAAGCGCCCGCTGCGGAGGAACCCAAGGAGCCTTCCGAAGCCGAGGAGACCAAGGAGGACTAAATCCTTCCCAATGTGCGGCGCAGCTCTGGCTGCGCCGTTTTTTCCAGCTTAGGGCAAATCTGGTCTGCATAATTTGTTTTGTTTTGACTATATGAATAATACCAGGACGGGATATAATACGGCCAACAACCAAAACAAAGGAGCACCCAATCATGAACGATAAAAAGATCAGAAAGCTTGTCCTTGCCGCACTGCTTGCGGCGCTTGTCTGCGTGGCGACGATGGTCGTGCAGATCCCCTCTCCGATGCAGGGCTATGTGAATCTGGGCGACTGCTTCGTGCTGCTGTCCGGCTGGCTGCTGGGCCCCTGGTATGGCTTTGCGGCGGGCGGCATCGGCTCGATGCTGGCAGACATTTTCCTCGGCTATGCGCACTACGCTCCGGGCACCCTGGTCATCAAGGGCGTGATGGCGCTGGTCGCTGCGCTGATGTATGAAAAGATGGGCCGCACTGCGACCTCCCGCATCGCCGGCGGCGTTGTGAGCGAGATCATCATGGTGCTCGGCTATTTCGGCTATGCTTCTCTCCTGCTGGGCAAGGGCCTTGCCGCTGCGGCAAGCATCCCCGGCAACATCTTCCAGGGTGCGGTCGGCCTCGTGGTCGGCGTGCTGCTGGTCACGGTGCTTGAGCGCGCCAAGGTGACGGAGAAGCTGGCATAATAAATTTCTAAAGAGGTGTCAGATCATGGCGGGAATCGTACATGAGGTAGAAAATCATCGTCTGGTGGAACAGGCGGAGCAGGAGGCGGCAGAGGCGGCGCGCGAGCTTGCGGAGATCGCACATCTGCGCCGCGGACAGATCGTCGTCATCGGCTGCAGCACGAGCGAGGTCGTGGGCCACCAGGTCGGCAGCTGGTCGACGCCGGAGGTGGCGGACGCCATCTTCCGAGGGCTCTCCAGCGTATTTTCGCCCATGGGCGTGTATCTTGCCGCCCAGTGCTGCGAGCATTTGAACCGCGCGCTGATCGTGGAGCACGAGGCTGTGCCGAACGGCGAGATCGTCAACGTCCTGCCTCAGCCCAAGGCGGGCAGCTCGTTTGCGACGGCCGCGTACAAAGCGTTCCGCCATCCCGTGGCGCTCGAAGAGATCCGCGCCGACGCCGGACTTGACATCGGCGGCACGCTGATCGGCATGCACCTCAAAAAGGTCGCCGTTCCCGTTCGCTTGAAGCAGAACCGCATCGGTCAGGCCATTGTGCTGGCCGCGCGGACGCGTCCCAAATTCATCGGCGGCGAGCGTGCGATCTACGATGAGTCTCTCAAAGACGGTTATCCTGATTTCACCGATTGAACCAACACAGCAACAGAAAAAGCGCGATGTCCGATCTCGGGCGTCGCGCTTTTTCGTCGGTTCCTATCAAATTTTTCAGGCGAGGAAGCCCTTGAGAATCGTGTCTTCGGCCTCCTCCTCGGTGAGACCAAGGGTCTGGAGCTTTAAGAGCTGGTCGCCTGCGATCTTGCCGATGGCAGCCTCGTGGATGAGCTGCGCGTCGGTCGAATTCGCGGTGATGGCGGGGATGGATTCGATCGTGGCCTTGCCCATGATGATCGAGTCGCACTGCACATGGCCGAAGCACTTGCTGTTGCCGACGACCACGGGGTGGAAGATCTGCTTGGACTCATCCTGCGCGACAGAGCGGGAGATGACGCGGCCGCGCGCATCTTCGCCGTTGAGCTCGATCTCCATGTCGCTCTCGGCGTGCTGTTTGCCGTGAGTGAGAAGGCGCTCGGTGATGACGGCCTCGGCGCCCTTGCCGCAGACGATCTTCGTTTTGCGCACGGTGGAGTCGATGCCGCGGATCTGCACGGTGTCCATCTGGATGCTCGCGCCCTCGTCGAGGTAGACGATCGTGGTGGGGTTCATAACGCGCGTGCCGCTGCCGTCACCCTCGCCGTAGTGCTTTTCCACATAGCGTACGTGGGAGTTTTTGGAGACGTAGAACGTGTGGACGCCGTCGTGGCGGCTCTCGTTGCAGCCGGAGTTGTGGATGCCGCAGCCTGCGACGATGTCGACGTCGCAGTTTTCGCCGACGTAGAAGTCGTTGTAGACCATTTCGGTCACGCCGCTCTTGCTGATGATGACGGGGATGTGGCACTGCTCGCCCTTCGTACCGTCCTTGATGCGGATGATGATGCCGCTTTTGCCCTCGGGCTGCGGGTCGATGGCGATGTGCTCGGTGGACTGGCGCGCCTCGCATCCGCTGTCCTTTCGAATGTTGAACGCGCCGACGGGCTTGCCCGTCAGGTCGGCGATCTTTTCAAGCAGGGAAGCGTCGATTTCGGTGATCATATTGTGTACTACCTCCTTACTTGTTCAGCACCGGGCAGGAGCCCAGCGTGTCCGCCATGATGAGCGGGAAAATTTCTTCTGTGCTGCCGCGGTGCTTGAGCTCGCCGCCGCCCACGACGACGATCTCGTCGGCGAGCTGGATGATGCGCTCCTGATGCGAGATGATGATCATCGTCGCAAGCTCGCGCTGGCGCAGCTGCCCGAACGTCTCAGTCAGGCGGGCGAAGCTCCACAGGTCGATGCCGGCCTCGGGCTCGTCGAAGATCATCAGCTCGCTGCCGCGGGCAAGGAGCGTTGCGATCTCGATGCGCTTGACCTCGCCGCCGGAGAGGGAGACGTCGACCTCGCGGTCGAGATAGTCGTTGGCGCAGAGGCCTACCTGCGTGAGGTACTTGCAGCACTTGTCCTTGCTGAGGTTTGCATCGCCCGAGGCGATGGTCAGAAGGTTGCGCACCGTGATGCCCTTGAAGCGCGGCGGCTGCTGAAAGCCGTAGCTGATGCCGAGCCGAGCACGCTCGGTGATGCCAAGGTGCGTGATGTCCTGACCGTTGAAGAGGATCTGGCCGCCCGTCGGCGTGACAAGGCCCATGATGACCTTGGCGAGCGTCGTCTTGCCGCCGCCGTTGGGGCCGGTGAAGACGATGAGCTTGCGGTCAGGAATGTCGATGGAAATGTCGTTTAAGATCGTCTGCTCTCCCTCAGGGGTGGAGACGGTATAGGTGATGTGCTTCAGTTCCAGCATGAAAAGAAGACCTCCTTACAGAAACTGCCATTGCTTGTCTTTAGTATGGACCGGATGACAGAGAATGAAAAGTTGCAAATGCAACAAAATGCGCAAAAATACAAAACAAATGTAGTTTACCAGAAAAAATGGAAAAAATCAACGAGAGAGGTGCGATTTTCAAGATTTTCTTTTTCCCTGCGGGAAATAGGGAAATATCGGCTCTGCACGCCTGAAAAATGCACGCATAGGATAGAGACGAGAACCGTTCCGGAAAGGGGAAGAAGAACATGACGGAAATGAAAAAGCCTTGCGCCTGCGACTATGAAGCATGCCGCGAGGTGTGGAAGCGCGTCGCGCCGGGGGAGGACCCGTACCCGATGGCGGACAATGCAAACACACAGATGAGCGCACAGGATAGCGAGCTCACGCTCCCGGGCGCGGAGGCGAACCCTTGCTGCATGGGCAGCGAGGCAAGCGTATCGGTCGAGGTGCTGCAGGGCTTTCTGCGCGAGGAACTTGGCGACGCGCAGGTGTACGCGTATCTCTCCTCGTGCACGCCGCGGCGCGAGTTGGCGCGAGCGTTCCGCGCGCTGAGCGAGGACGAGAAGCGCCACGCGCGCGATCTGGCTGCCGCGATCTACTTAATCACCGGTAAGGCATACTGCCCGCGCGTGTGCGTGGAGCAGCCGGATACGTGCGACCTCTGCGCGCTGCTGCGCAGCCTCTACCATGCGGAGGCCTGTGCGGGCTACAATTACGCCCGCGCGGGAGAGGAGACGCTGGACCTGTGCCTCAGCAAGCTGTTTGCGGCGATGAGCGAAGACGAATACCGCCACGCAGAGCTCTTGATGAAGCTCCTCGGGCGGAAGATGAACGTCTGACGGGCAGAAAAAAGCGGAGCAGGAGAAATCCTGCTCCGCTTTGCTGTGCTTGGGTCATTCGATCGAGATGATATAGTAATAGACCGGCTGGCCGCCGCAGATCAGATTGACCTCGGCATCCGGACACTTGCGGGTGAAGGCGTCGCACGCCTTGTGCGCGTCCTCTTCATTCACATCCTCGCCGTAGAAGACGGTGATGAACTCCGCTTCGCGGGACGCTGCCTCGTCGGAGAGCCCGTCGAGCAGCGCGGAGACGTCGCGGTCGGTGCCGAGCAGCTTGCCGTCCAGAAGTGCCAGATAATCGCCCTCGTGGATGTCGAAGCCGTCAAAATCGGAATTGCGCGCGGCGTAGGTGATCTGCGCGGTGGAGACGCACTGCGCGGCGTCCGTCATCGCCTTGGCGATGGCGTCTGCGTCGCTCATGTCGGGATCGACGGCCATCATCGCGCTCACGCCCTGCGGGATGGAGGCGGTTGGGATGACCACGACGGTCTTCTCCGTCAGGCCGATGCACTGCTGTGCGGCCATGATGATGTTCTTGTTGTTCGGCAGCACGAAAACGGTGTGCGCGGGGACCTTTTTGATCTCCTTGAGGATGCTCTCGGTCGAGGGATTCATAGTTTGTCCGCCGCTGATGACGCCGTCGGCGCCAAGGTCGGTGAAGACGTTCGCAAGGCCCTCACCCGCGCAGACCGCGAGGAAGCCAAAGTCCTTTTCGGGCTCGGCTTCACCGGCATTTTCGTGCTCGGCGGCTTCGAGCTCCTGCTCGATGGCCTCAAGGTCGTCGGTGGACTGGGCCTTGCCGCCGGCGGCGAGCTGCTGGGCCTGCGTGCGCATGTTCTCGATCTTCGCAAGCTCGAGCGTGCCGTACTTCTGCGCCTCGGTCAGCGCCTCGCCCGGAATGTCGGTGTGGACGTGGACTTTGAAAGCCTCGTCGTCCTCGCCGATGACGAGCGAATCGCCGATGCCGTCGAGGAAGCGGCGGAACGGCTCAATGCTGCGTCCGCTCTTGCGGACGATGAACACGGTGTCGAACGTGAAGGTGATGTCCTCTTCGTTGAGCATGGCAAAATCGGCCTTCTCCTGTGCATTCTCTTCGGTGAGCTCGGGGCGCTCCTCGCCGCGCAGGGCGCTGAGCATACCGCCGAGAATCAGCAGGAAGCCCTTGCCGCCCGCGTCGACGACGCCGGCCTTTTTGAGAACGGGGTTCATGTCAGTCGTCTGCGCGAGCGTGATCTCGCCCTGGGCGATGGCCTGCTCGATGACGTACTCGACGCTGTTGTGCTCCTCGGCCGCGTTCACGGCGCGCTCGGCAGCGAGACGCGAAACGGTCAGGATCGTGCCCTCGGCGGGCTTCATCACCGCGCCGTAGGCAGTGGAAACGCCCTCCTGCATGGCCTCGGCCAGCAGGGCGCCGTCGGCGGTGTCATGGCCCTTGAGGACCTTGCTCATGCCGCGGAACAGCAGGGACAAAATGACGCCGGAGTTGCCCCGGGCACCCCGGAGCAGGCCGGAGGCCGTCAGCTTGGCGGCCTCGTCCACGGTGGCGGGCTCAGCCTTGCGGAGCTCGTTCACCGCCGTCTGGATGGTCAGGGACATATTGGTGCCGGTGTCGCCGTCGGGCACCGGAAATACGTTCAGGTCGTTGATGGCCTGCTTCTGCGCGGTGATGCAGGCGGCGCCGAAGGCGACCATCTGCTTGAAGGCGCCGCCGCTGATCTTTTCTGTCATGTCTGTTCTCCTTCCGGGCGCGTCACACGGTGACGGAATCCACGCAGACATTCACCGCTTTGACGGTGACGCCGGTGTTGAGGTTGACCACATACTTGACCTCGCCCATAATGGATCGGCAGACTGTGGCGATGTTGACGCCGTTTTCCACGACGATGTGCAGCTCGATGGACACGGTGCCGTCATCATTGTATGTGACCTTGACGCCCTTGCTCATGGCCTCGGGCCGCAGGAGATGCACCAGCCCGTCAGTCATGCTGCGCTGGGCCATGCCCTTGACGCCGAAGCAGTTGGTGGCGGCCGCGCCGGTGATGGTGGTGAACACGGCGTCGCTGATGGTGATCTCGCCGTTTTCGGTGGGGACTTTTATCATAGCGGACTTCCTTTCTGCGGAAATGGCATAATAACACACGATAATATGGAGTATTATATACTACTTTCTCCGGGATTACAATAGAGATTTTACCGGGGCGGCATATGGGCAGGTTTCCCGCGCGGCTTTGAAGGCGCGGCGAAGAAAGAGAGCGCCCCGCGGGGCGCTCCCTTGTGCGTTACTGCTTGTAGGGTACGTGCCAGATGGTGTCGGCGTACTGGGAGATGGCCCGGTCGGCGGCGAAGACGCCGCTGCGGGCGATGTTGGTGAGGCTCATGCGGTTCCACGTCTCCCGGTCGCGGTAGGTGTGGCGCATCCGGGATTCGGCCTCGCAGTAGGCGGCGAAGTCGGCCAGGACCATGTACTGGTCCGCCTGACCGTCCATGCCGGTGACAAGGCGCTGGAACAGGTCCTCGTAGGTAACGCCGTCCCGGAAGCCAACCTTCAGCTGGTCCAGCACGCGGCGCAGCACCGGGTCGCGCTGGTAGAGCAGGTTGGGGTCGTAGGTGTGGCGCAGGTGCTCCACCTCATCGGCATGAAGGCCGAAGAGGAACATATTGTCGTCGCCCAGCAGGTCGTGCATTTCCACGTTGGCACCGTCCAGGGTGCCGACGGTCAGCGCGCCGTTCATCATGAACTTCATGTTGCCGGTGCCGCTGGCCTCCTTGCCGGCGGTGGAGATCTGCTGACTGACCTCGCTGGCGGGCATGAGGACCTCGGCCAGGGAGACGCGGTAGTTCTCCAGGAACACCACCTGGAGCCGATCTTTGCACAGCGGGTCGCTGTTGATCTGGTCGGCCAGAGAATTGATGAGGTGGATGATGCGCTTGGCCACGGCGTAGCCGGGGGCGGCCTTGGCGCCGAACAGGAACGTCTGGGGCGGGAGGTCCAGGCTGGGGTCATCCTGCAGGCGCTGGTACAGGTAGATGATCTGCAAAGCGTTCAGCAGCTGGCGCTTGTACTCGTGAAGGCGCTTCACCTGCACGTCGAAGATGGCGTCGGTGTTCAGCACCACGCCCTGGTGCTTCCTGGCGAAGGCGGCAAAGGCCAGCTTGTTCTGATGCTTGATGTCCTCCAGACGCTGAAGGACCGCCTTGTCACCGGCGTAGGCCTCCAGCTTTTTCAGCTCCTGCGGATGGGTGAGATAGCCCTCGCCGATCAGGTCGCGAAGCAGTCCGTCCAGACCGGGGTTGATCTGGGGCACCCAGCGGCGGTGGTCGATGCCGTTGGTGACGTTCTTGAACTTGTCCGGCATCATCTGGCAGGCGTCCTTGAACAGGTCCTTCCGCAAAATCTCGGAGTGTAGGGCGCTGACGCCGTTGACAGCCATGCTGCCGGCGATGCACAGGTTGGCCATGCGGACGCCGCCGTCCCAGATAATGGCCAGCTTGGCGGTCTTGACCGGGTCGTGATAGAATTCCTCCACCTGCTGCTGCCAGCGGCGGGAGATCTCCTGCAATATCTGCCACACGCGGGGCAGCAGCGTTTCGAACAGCTGCTGCGGCCAGACCTCAAGGGCCTCGGAAAGCACGGTGTGGTTGGTGTAGGCCACGCAGTGGGTGGTGATGTGCCAGGCCTCGTCCCAGCCCATGCCGGCATCGTCGATGAGGATACGCATCAGCTCCGGGATCACCAGCGTGGGGTGGGTATCGTTGATCTGGATGACATTCTTCTCATGGAAGTTCCTGAGGGTACCGTACTGCTGGATGTGCTTGCGGGTGATGGACTGAATGGTGGCGGACACGAAGAAATACTGCTGCTTCAGCCGCAGGGACTTGCCCTCGTAGTGGTTGTCCTCGGGGTAGAGCACCTGACTGATGGCGTCAGCCATGGCGCGCTCCTCGGCGGCATGGAGGTACTGGCCCTCGCTGAAGAGCTTCATGTCGATGGGTTTGGGGCTGCGGGCCTGCCACAGACGCAGGGTGTTCACATGGTCGGTGTCGTAGCCGGCGATCTCCATGTCGCAGGGGATGGCCAGCACACGGGTGTAGTCCTCATGGACCACCATCAGGTGGTTGTTGTCCCAGCGGGTGCGGACCTTGCCGCCGAAGCGGACCTCCTCCGCCTCCTGCAGCTTGGGCAGCAGCCACGCGTCGCCCAGCTGCATCCAGTCGTCGGGCAGCTCCACCTGCTGGCCCTCCACGATCTTCTGCTTGAAAATGCCCAGCTCATAGCAAATGGAGTAGCCCGTCGCCGGGATCTCCAGGGTGGTCATGCTGTCCAGATAGCAGGCGGCCAGACGGCCTAGACCGCCGTTGCCCAGACCGGCGTCCGGCTCCATGTCGAAGATGTCCGCCGCTTTGAAGCCCAGCTCGCCGATGGCGGCGGTCAGGGGCTCCAGCAGCGCCAGATTGAAGGCGTTTTTCATCAGGCTGCGGCCCATCAGGAACTCCAGCGACAGGTAGTGGACCTTACGCTTTTCCTCGTGGGCCGTCTCCTCGCGGGTCTGTACGCCGTGCTCGGCCATGATGTCCCGCAGGACCATGGCGCAGGCCTTCATCATCTCGCCGTCGGTGGCCTGCTGCTCGGTGCAGCCGTAGTTGAGGCGCAGCTTCTGCACGATGGCCTCTTTCAGGGTCTCTTTGTTGTAGGTCATATCGGGTAACTCCTCCTTGGGTCAAAGGTTCTCATAAATGTGCCGGTAGGCCGCCGCACTGCGGCCCCAGCTGAAGTCCGCGGTCATGCCACGGTATCGAACGGTGTCGAAGCCTGTCCGGTCGCCCCGGTACAGGCCGGTGGCCTGACCGATGACGGAGAGCATGGCCCCGGCGTCATAGTCGCCGAACAGGTAGCTGGTGCCGTCCTCCTGCCCCACCTGGCAGGAGCGCACGGTGTCCGCCAGACCGCCGGTGCTCCGCACGATGGGCACCGCGCCGTAGCGCATGGCGATCATCTGGCTCAGGCCGCAGGGCTCGCTGCGGGAGGGCATCAGGAACAGGTCCGCGGCGGCGTATACGCGGCGGGACAGGTCCTCGGCGTACAAAATCTGCGCCGACAGGCGGCCGGGGTACTGACCCGCCTTCCAGCGGAAGAAATCCTCATACCCCCGGTCACCGGTGCCCAGTACCACGAACTGGCAGCCGGTGGCCATGATGCCGTCCATGGCCTGCTGCACGAGATCAAGCCCCTTGTGGCCCACCAGCCGCGTCACCATGGCGATCAGCGGCGTGTCCGGCTCCTGGGCAAGTCCGAGGGCAGCCTGCAGGGATGCCTTGCACACGGCCTTGCCGGCCGGGTCTGCCGCCGTGTAATGCGCCGGAAGCGCCGGGTCGGACGCCGGGTCGTAGGTGACGGTGTCGATGCCGTTGACCACGCCATGCATTTTCCAGCCGATGGCGTCCACCACGCTCTCCAGCCCCTCGGCATAGGCCGGGTCATGGAGTTGGGCGGCGTAGGTGGGGCTGACGGTGGTGACGGCGTCGGCCATGAGCATGGCACCCTTCATCAGGTTCACGTCGCCGTCCATGCGGAGAGTGCCGTCGTCGTACCAGCCACGATCCAGACCGAAGAGCTGGTCTACGCTGTCGCTGCCGTAGCGGCCCTGATACTCGATATTGTGGATGGTGAACACCGTGCGGATATGGCGTATCTCCCACCAGCGGGTGGCCGCATCCTTGAGATAGATGGGCACCAGCGCCGTCTGCCAGTCGTTGCAGTGGAGGATGTCCGGCATCCAGTCCAGGCTGGGCAGCAGGTCGACGACGGCCTTGCTGAAAAAGGCGAAGCGCTCGCCGTCGTCAAACTCACCGTACAGGCGGCCGCGGCGGAAGTATTTTTCGTTGTCCACGAAGTACCAGGTCACACCCTGGTCATAGAGGGAGAACAGGCCGCAGTACTCATGCCGCCAGCCCAGGTCCACATAGATATACCGGCGGAAGGTCATTTTCTCCCGCCACTGGGGGCCGATCTTGTCGTACAGGGGCAGGATGACGGCGGTCTCGACACCCTCCGCCGCCAGGGCGGGGGGCAGGCTGCCGGCCACATCGGCCAGGCCGCCGGTCTTGCAGAAGGGATAGGCCTCGCTGGTCACATACAGCAGCTTCATGGCAGGCTCCTTTCTCTTACACCGTCGCGCCCTTGGCGATGACGATGGGATAGCGCTCGTGGCCCATCAGGGTCACATTCTCGCTGACGGTGACGTATTTGTCGGTGATCACGCCCCGCAGTATGGCACCGCGCTTGACCACCGTGTCCTTGAACAGGATACAGTTTTCCACGCTGGCACCCTTTTCAATACGCACGTTGCGGAACAGCACGCAGTTTTTTACGCTGCCCTGGATGTCGCAGCCGTCGGCGGCCAGGGAGTTGACGCAGCCGCCCTCCGGGTCGATGTAGCTGGAGGGGGAGTCGTTTTCCTTGCCGTATACCGGGCGGTCCGGGCAGAACAGGGCGCTGCGGGTGGCGGTATCCAGCAGCTCCATGCTGCGGTCGTAGTAGTTCTGCAGGGTGCTGATATGGGCGGCGTAGCCGTCGTAGACGTAGCTTTGCAGATGGAGGCGGCTGCTCATGCCCTGAAGGATATCCCGCCGCAGGCTGTAACGGTTGTGGCTCAGGCACTCCGTCACCAGCTGGATGAGCAGCTCGGTCCGCAGGATAAAGATGTTCAGGCAGCGATAGCCCTCCGGCGTGTGCAGGCCGTAGGCCGTGTCGGTGATGCGGCCCCGGGAATCCAGCCGGAAGTAGGTATCCTGCCCGTCGCCGGGGACGGCGGTGCAGACGGCGGTGATGTCCGCGCCGGTGTCGATATGGCGGCGGAGCACGTCCTCCAGGGGCGCGTTGATGACCGTGTCGCTGTCGGACAGAACCACGTAGTCCTGACGGATGCTCTTCAGGTAGTTCATCACGCTGCCCAGGGCATCCACGCGGCCGCGGAACTGGCCGTCGCCGCGGTGCTGCTCATTATAGGCGAAGGCCGGCAGCAGTGTCAGACCGCCGAAGTTGCGGCTCAGGTCCCAGCTCTTGCCGCTGCCCAGGTGGTCCAGCAGCGACTGGCACTTGCCGTGCATGATGACGCCCACGTCCGTGACGCCGGCGTTCACCATGCTGGAGAGGATGAAGTCGATGATGCGGTAGTCACCGCCGAAGGGGATGGAGCCGTGGACGCGATTTTCGATGAGCTCCCGCAGACCGTTTTCCTTGTCGTAGGAGAAGATGATCCCGTGCATTCCGTTCATGGCCGCACCTCCTTGCCGTTTTCGCCCAGCATCATTTTCGGTTCGATGACCGCGCCGTCCGCCACGGAGGTCCGGGGCCCCAGCACGGCGATGCCCCAGTCCTCAAAGGGGACGCTGCCCGGGGCGCCGCCCACCACGGCGTTTCTGCCTACGCGGCAGCCCTCGCCCACGATGGCGTAGGACACCTTCGCGCCTGCCTCGATGACGGCGCCGGGCATGACCACGGAATAGGAGACGGACGCGCCCTCGGCCACGGTGGTGCCGGTGCTGAGGACGGCGTTCTTTACCTCGCCCAGCACGGTGCAGCCCTTGGCCACGGCGCTGTTGCCCACATCGCCCGTTTTACCGATGTAGGTGGGCGGGCAGGTGGGCGTGCGGCCGTAGATGCGCCACTTCTTGTCCAGCAGGTTCAGCCCGGAGCCGGGGGAGAGCATATCCATGTTGGCGTCCCACAGGGAGTCCAGCGTGCCCACGTCCTTCCAGTAGCCCTCGAAGCGGTAGGCGGACATCTTCTCACCGTTTCGCAGCATAGCGGGGATGATGTTTTTTCCGAAGTCGTTGTCGCTGCGGGGGTCAGTCTCATCATCGATGAGGTACTGGCGCAGCTTTTTCCAGGTGAAGATATAGATGCCCATAGAGGCCAGGTTGCTTTTCGGTTCCTTGGGCTTCTCGGCGAACTCGGTGATATTATCATCACCGTCCACGGCCATGATGCCGAAGCGGCTGGCCTCCTCCCAGGGGACCTCCATAACGGAAATGGTGCAGGCGGCGTCCGATTCCTTGTGACGGCGGAGCATTTCGGAATAATCCATCTTATAGATGTGGTCACCGGAGAGGATCACCACATCCTCCGGCTGATACTGGTCGATGAAGCCGATGTTCTGATAGATGGCGTTGGCGGTGCCCTTGTACCAGGTGCCGCCCTTGCTGCCCATATAGGGCGGCAGGATATGGACGCCACCGCTGCTGCTGTCCAGATCCCAGGGCTGGCCGGAGCCGATGTAGCTGTTCAGCTCCATGGGCCGGTACTGAGTCAGGACGCCGACGGTGTCAATGCCGGAGTTGGTGCAGTTGGACAGGGGAAAGTCGATGATGCGGTATTTCCCGCCGTGCAGCGCGCGCTTTCCCTCGACTGTGATGATCGAGCCTCCCGCGCCGCGGACGTTGCCGCCCATCGCGTTGATAAAGTTCTGTAAATCGACGATCTCCGGCTCGCGCGCGGCGTTGTAGATCGTCGTCACGCCGTCTGCGCCGCAGGCGCAGAGGAGCGCGTTTTCCGTCGCGCCCACGCTCGGCATGGGTAAGTACACATCGCTCCCGAGAAGCGTTCCGCCGCGGCATTTGAGCTCGCCGCCCGTCTCCCTGATCTCTGCCCCCAGGGCGCTCAGGGCGCTTAAGTGCAGGTCAATGGGACGCGGCCCCAGCTCGCAGCCGCCGGGATAACAGATCGTCGCTTCCTTGCAGCGCGCCAGAATCGCGCCGAGAAAGATGACCGACGAGCGCATCTCTCGCATCAGTGCGTCGGGCACGACCGCGCGGTCCATGCGCGCTGTGTCGACCACGAGCGCACTGTCCTCCCAGTGCGTGCAGCAGCCCAAGTGCCGCAGAATGGCAATGGACGCATCCACGTCCCGCAGCTTCGGACAATTTTCGATCACGCAGGTGTCCGCACACAAAAGCGTCGCCGCCAAAATCGGCAGCACACTGTTTTTTGAGCCTTGTATCGTGAGTTCTCCGTACAGGCGCTCCCCGCCCTCTACCAACAGCTCACACATCATGTTCCCTCCCGCAAGCACATTACTTTTCCATCGTATGGCTTTTGCGGGAAATGGGTGACTGCCGGCTTTCGCAGGGCAATAGTTAGGCATTTTCAGTATAGCCATTTTGCCGCGGCGCGTCAACTTCTTTTTGCCTTGCTTTCCCGCCCGCTTTGTGGCAAAATGAGACTATTATATTTCTCCCCGAAAGGAGTTTTTCGATGAAAAAACCGCTGAAAGTCGCGCTCTATATTCTGTTGGCGCTCGTTCTGATCGTGTTGGCCTACGTCATCTATGTCTTCGCCGCCTACTACCGTGTGGAGGATATGCAGAAGCTTGGCGTTGCGCACTGCGACGCCGCATCTGCCGCACCGATGGAGGGCGCGCCGCAGACCGGCGTCACCTATCGCGTTTCGTCGGCCAACGTGGGCTTCGGCGCGTACAGCGCCGATTACAGCTTCTTCATGGACGGCGGCAAGGAGAGCCGCGCCCGCAGCAGGCAGGCCGTCGACGAGAATATGCGCGGCGAAGTCTCGCTCGTCAAGGACCTTTCGCCCGACTTTGCGCTCTTTCAGGAGGTCGATATCTATGGCACGCGCAGCTGGCACATCGGAGAGGACGCTTATCTCGACGATGTGATGGGGAACAGCGAATTTAACAAGGTATTCGCGCAGAATTACGACAGCCCGTACCTCTTCTATCCTCTTATTAACCCCCACGGCGCGAACCAGTCCGGTATCCTGACGCTCTCGCGCCATCCGATCTCGTCCGCCGTGCGCCGTTCGCTGCCGATCGAGACGGGCATCATGAAGTTCGTCGACCTGGACCGCTGCTACTCCGTCAGCCGCGTCCCGATGGAAAACGGCAGGGAGCTGGTGCTCTATAACCTCCACCTTTCGGCCTACACGTCCGACGGCACGATCGCGACCGAGCAGCTTGAAATGCTCTGCGCCGATATGCTGGCGGAATATGAAAACGGCAACTACTGCGTCGCGGGCGGCGACTTCAATAAGGACCTGCTCGGCAATTCTGCCGAGATCTTCGGCGTCGCGGGCGGCGAGAACGACACCTGGGCGCAGCCCATCCCCGAGGGGACGATCCCCGACGGGCTCTCCCTTGTCGTGCCGTTTGACCCCGAACCCCCCGTCGCCACCTGCCGCACGGCCAACGAACCCTACAACGAGGAGACGACCTTCCGCGTGACGGTCGACGGCTTCCTCGTCTCCGACAACGTC
>ENA-ORNP01002529-ORNP01002529.1-human-gut-metagenome-genome-assembly--contig:-NODE-2529-length-14957-cov-3.710643_pt1 | contig 14957 bp, 15 predicted proteins | sample MGYA00242119_ERZ509030 | MGnify/ENA primary metagenome ERZ509030 (study PRJEB26280, sample SAMEA2338708) | human gut metagenome | biome: human gut; feature: human-associated habitat; material: faeces... | reverse complement strand
AATTATATTATTGTTTTAATAATAATATTATTAGGAATTATTAATTTGATATTGTCTGAATTTAGCTTATTGTTTTATGCACATCAATATTATTATTTTTTAAAAAAGGATAAATGCTATAATTCTAAATTAATTATAGATTATTACTTTCAAAATAAATCATCACTAAATATGTTTGAAAATTATTCAAAAAAATATTTTATGTTTAATATTTCAGCGAGTATTAAAAAAGTAAAATTTTTTCTTGTTGAAAAGAAAACTAAAGAAAAAATATGTATAAAAGTTACGCACAATAAAGTGTTTTTTAATAAAAGATGCATATCTAAAAATAAAATTACACAATTTGATGATTTAAAAAAATGTATTCATAATGAATTAAATATTTAAATAATAAGAAATAAAGGATGGTAATATTTGTAGATAAAATACCATCCTTTAATATTTATAAAATTTAATATATCGAAAATAATTATATTTTAAGATTATCTTTTGAAAACAAGCATTTTTTATGATTCAAGAGTAGAATCATTAGGCTCATATAAGGAAAGCTTTTTATAATATTTAGAATCACATTTTAAAGTTATTTGAATTCCTGAATCTAAATATATTTGTGAAATTACTTGAGTATTTTCTCTAATGAAATTTAATATCTTACCATCAGTAAATGGAATAAGAACTGTCATTTCTATTTTTCCTTCATTTAAGGTTTTTGTAATATAGGTTAAAAGCTTATCCATATATTCTAAATTTACATTTGAAAAAGGCATAAAATCTGCACCTGATATTTTAGGTATTGCTTCGCATAAGTCAATTTTATTTAAAAGAATAAGCATTTTTTTATCTGATAAACCTAAACGATATAAGGTATTAATTGTAGTTTCAAGTTCAAGATAAGCATATTTACTAGATGCATCGAGTACAACGATAATTAAATCAGCATTACTTGCTTCTAGTAAAGTTTCGTTAAATGAATGAATTAGATGATTAGGAATCTTAGATACAAAACCTACAGTATCACTTAAAAGAAAAGTAGTATTATTATACTCAATCCTTCTTACTGAAGTTGTTAGGGTCGCAAAAAGTCTGTTTTCAGCTAAAACCTTTTTAGAAGTTAAATTATCAGTATATTCAATAATACTATTCATTGTTGTAGATTTACCGGCATTAGTATATCCAACAAGGGCAACGGTTTTAATACCATCCTTTTGTCTACGCTTAATTTGATTTTCTTTCATTTTATGGGTAGCTTCAAGGTCCCGTTCTAATCTTATTATTTCATTTGAAATATGCCTTCTATCAAGCTCAAGTTGCGTTTCACCACTGCCTTTAGAGCCAATACCACCTTGTCTATCAAATCCATCTCTTAATGATGATAGGCGAGGATATAGATATTTTAAATGAGCAAGCTTAATTTCCATTTTAGCTTCATTAGTATGGGCATTTTTAAGGAAAATATCAAGAATAAGTAAGGAGCGGTCAATAACTTCAATTTCTAAGGTATCATTAAGTGTTTTAAGCATTAAAGGAGAAAGCTCATCATTAAAAATAACAATATCTGCATTATACATTTTTATCTCTACTTTAAGTTCTAAAAGCTTTCCACTACCAATATAAGATACTTTATTTATTTCACTCTTTTGAATCATTGTAGCACAAGATAGAATATCACACTCACTTGCAAGCGCTTTAAGCTCATTTAAGGAGTAATTAATATCATATTTATCTTCTTTAGAATCAATTCCAACTAATATAGCTCGCTTCATTTTATCACCAAAAACATTATAACATAATTTTGTTCTTTGTATGAAATAAAACTTTTATTCATATACTACCACTGAGGTGGTATTTTATGTACGACTTTAGTATGTCAATTGCAGAGGTAATAAAAAGAGTAAAGGAAAGAACTAAACGTAGTGGAAATCAAACTATAGGAAGTGAGTTCTTTTTAAGTGAAATGCTTGAAATTGAAGGTGGAATCTTTCAATTTTTAATGAATGAGTATGATGTAAAAAAAGAAGAGGTAATAGATGAAACAGAAAGCGCATTAGTTTTGCGTCATGATAAGGGCGAATATAGTGATGCACTTACTAAGATATTTGATTATGCTCAGGGTGTTTCTTATGGCAAAATTAAAGAGGAGCATTTATTATATGCTATTTTACATTGCAAGGAATCAATTGCCTATAAGATTATTAAAAGCTTAGGTTTATCTCCTTCGGATTTAATTATTGATTTAGAAGAAATTTATGATTTTAAGGAGTCTAAGGAAGAAATGAAATATGCTGTTAATTTGACTCAAAAGGCAAGAGAAGGGAAATTAGATTCATTATTTGAGTATGATAATTATTTGAAAAGAATGCTAGTAATACTTAATAAAAAATATAAGAATAACCCTCTTCTTGTAGGAGACGCTGGTGTTGGTAAAACAGCAATTGTTGAGGGATTTGCTAAATATGCTTATCAAAATAATTTAGATTATGAAATTTTAACCTTAAATTTAAGCCAAATGCTTTCGAACACAAAATATCGTGGTGATTTTGAATCACGTATGGATGAGGCTATGAATTATATTTCATCTCGTGAAAATGCTATCTTATTCATTGATGAGATTCATACCATTATAGGTACGGGTTCTTCAGAAAATAGTCTTGATGTTGCCAATATTTTAAAACCATATTTGGCAAGAGCGGATATTAAAATAATTGGTGCGACAACCATTGATGAATATCAAAAGACTATATTTAAGGATAAAGCCTTAAGAAGAAGATTTGATTTAATCAATGTACTTGAACCAACCCTTGATGTGACTAAAAAAATTCTTTTAGGACTAAAACCTTCATATGAGGATTTTCATAAAATTAAACTTGATGATGATTTAATTTCGTATTTGTGTGATGAAGCAGATGCGAAAATTCATAATAAAAAAAGACCTGATAAATGTATTGATATTTTAGATGAAATGTTAAGCTATGCTAAAATTAACAGCTATAAAGCTACTTCAGATCTTGTTGATCATATTATTGATGATAGAGTAGGCTATCATCTAAGAAAAAAGGAATATCATTATAAGGAAATTGCTAAATTAAGCTTTATAAGTGAAAATAACTTGAAAGAAGAAAAATATTATAATTATCATATAGCTATTTATAATAATTTTGAGGCTATAGAATACCTTAAGCAGGATTTGATGGTTTATCTAGGAATTTCTGAGGAAATGATATTACAAATTGACGCGTTAATGTACCAAGAAAGAAGTGCAATGGAATCCCTTATAGGTTCTCCTAAGGGATATGTTGGGTATGATGAGGATGGAATATTGTCTCACCAACTTTTAACATATCCTGCATCGGTAATTATTGTTGAAAATAGTAATGCTATGTCAGGACCATTAAAAACGATTTTTAATCAAATATATAAACAAGGCTTTTTTTATGATAATCACGGTACTCAAATTAAAACAAATCATTTAGTAATTGTAGATGTTTTAAGTAAAGAACGTAATCTAGTTGGCTTTAATCAACAAGAAGAAAGAAGAAAAACAGAATATGATCTTGTAATTGATGACAATATCAAATCAAGCTTAAATAAAAAATATAAAGAGATTTTAGATAAATATAAGCTTAAGCTTCATTTTGGTTTTGAAATTTTACCAAGTCACCGAATGAAAATTAATGATTTAATATATGATGCGATTGTTAATAAAAAAGATGAGGAGCATGAAATTGTGCTTGATGGTGATATGATTACTTTAAGATAAGGAAATTCATTTTGAATTTTCTTCTTTTTTATTTCATACTATTTTAAAAATAAAAATTATTTGTTATAATTATAGAAGAAAAGTAGGTGTAATTATGTGGACATCAATCGGTGAATTTTTAAAAAAATCATATCCGTTTATAATTGAAGGATTTTTGATATTTATTATTTTATATGTTGCTGTTAGATATTCAGCTAAAAACAAAAAAGCTTTTAATTTTTTTATTCTTTATATTGTTTTACTTGGTATTTTATATCTAACCTATAGATTTGAGTTTAAGCTTGCGTATAATATATATAAATATGTATGTATAGCTTATCCTATTGTAATAATTGTATTACTTGCACCAGATATTAGAAAAAATCTAGATGCGATTCATAAGCCAGAAACAAAAATGGAGCAGCTAATGTCTTCTAATGATAAAACTAAAACAGAGATTGTAGATGCTTGCATGTATCTATCATCTAAAAAAATAGGTGCTTTAATTACAATTGAAAAGCATAATTCATTAGATCAATATGCCCAAAAGGCTATATTGCTTGATAGTGAGGTATCTAAAGAGCTTTTAATTAATATATTCACTCCTCTTACGCCACTTCATGATGGTGCCGTTATTATTCGTGGAAATAGAATAAGATGTGCAGGTGCTTACTATGTTTTAACAACTCATGAGGATCTTGATAAAACAACGGGATCACGTCACCGTGCTGGTCTTGGTATTTCGGAGGTTACCGATTCACTTACAATTATCTGTTCAGAGGAAACTGGTAATATTTCAATTGCGATTGAAGGAATGATGATCAAGATCAATGATAGGGAAAAGCTTGTAGAATATCTTGAGTTATTCTTAAAGTAGGAGGTATTTATGAAAACAATAAAAAAGATTTTTAGTATTATTTTTAATCCTCTAACTAATTTGTTTAAAATTGAAACATCAATAGATTCATCTTTTTTTGATAAGCATCATTTCTTTGTTTGGCTTTTAACCTTGCTATGTGTTGTAGCTTTGATGATAGTGGTTTATATGTTTATTTGGTAGGTGTTAATAATGCAACTTATTGTGCAAATCGGTGTGGTAGTACTTGCCACACTACTTTTAATTATATATTTTAAGGATTCATATTTAGAGCATAAGGTTTTAGTTCCTAGGCTCGTTTATGCTGGTACGATTGTTTTAGTTGGTTTACTTTATATTCTTGTTTTTTATGACTTGATAAAGGATGATACAAGTAAAATAAAAATTGTGAATTATATTTCTTATGGCTTATATATTGTACTTGCTCTTTCTTATTTTTTTATTGGACTTAGAGGTATATATCGTAATCATTTATATCGTAAATATTTAGAGATTGTTGAAAATGATAGAGAATTTATTTTACTTGATAGTCATAATAGAATAAAGGCGATGTCAAATGATATTTTAAGCAGCTTTAAAGAAGTAAATAAAAGAGTGTATGGGAAGAATTTTTTTCTTTTCTTTGATGAACTTTATAGTGTCGATGCTATTAATAGCATTCAAGCTAGTAATAATGATTTACATAAAGCCTTCTTTGATTTGAATAAAGAAATTAAATCGAGAGTGTTTAAAAGAGAAATTGCCCTTAAAGATTCACAAAAAAATGAATATACATTGGTATGTAATGATTATATTATATGTGAAAATGATAAATTTATTGGTCATATACTCGTAAGTGAGAAACATACAAATGATACCGTTTTAAATGTTGAAGAGGAACTTCAAAGTGCATCTAAGGATCTTGATGATATAAAAATTAAATTTCAAGCAACGCTTGAAATGACTGAAGAAGCGATGATGTTTTATAGTTTAAATGACCAAATGCTATGGGTTAATGATAATATGGTTAACCTTTTGCATTTGAAGGGAAATACCCTATCATTTTCGGATTTTTCTAGTTTAATTTATCAAGATGATTTGGATTATTATAAGGGTGTTCTTGATAACCTTACAAAGCAAAATCCTACATATGAAACAAGCTATCGTATTAGAATAGGTGCCTCGTATGTTTATGTTAAGGAGCATGGAAAAAGATTGTTTGATGCTTCAGAAGATCAAATAATGTCTTATTTATATGTTATTCATGCTAATCATTATGAAAGAAGTAATATACCAGAACTTGATAATATTAAATCTAATGCTGAGCTTTTAGCTAAGCTTGAAGAACTATATAAGCAAGGACGTACATTCCAGCTTGTCACATTTAAGATGAATAATCTTCCCGAAATTAATGAAGGTAAGGGAAGAGACATGGGAAATATGGTTTTAGCAGAATATGTTAAGGCTATTAATAAGAGCTTTGTAGATGATAATTTAATTTATCGTACCTCAGGTCTTGAATTTTCATTTATTATTCTTGATTACCGGAAGATGGATCTTTTAAGTCAAGCATTAAAGAAAAATCAAATATTAAACGCTTCTATGAAATATGGCTCAAATACGATTCAAACGGATGTTTATATGGGTATTGCAACATCAAATGATGTTCAGGGTAAAAACCATTTGATTGAAGCGGCTAAAAAATCTTTAAAAGCGGCTACAATGCCTCAAATGCGAACTAATTATATTTATTATACAGATATTAAATAAAATGGATAAAAATGAAGCTAGAAGCTATGCTTTAAAAGAAAGAAAAAGCATTACTTATGATAATAAAGAAATATTGAAACGACTTACACCATACATTTACAATAAAAAGATTGTAGGAATTTATTATCCTTTAAAAGATGAGCTTGATTTGAGATTTTTAGAAGAGAGATTTTCCAATATTAAGTTTGTTTATCCAACTATTTTAAATAATGAAATTGTATTTAAAGAAAAAGGAAATAAATGGAATATAGGCCTCTTTAATATTAATGAACCAACAGGTAATGTTGTTTTAAAAAATGATATTGATTTAATTATTACACCTCTTTTATGTATAAATAAAAATAATTATAGGATAGGCTATGGTAAAGGCTTTTACGATAAATATTTAAATGATTATAAAGGAATGACCCTTGCAGTTATAAAATCTACGCTTGTTTTAGATTTTAAAGAAGAACCACATGATATTAAAATAAAGGAAGTGATTGTATTATGACAACTGTTATAATTTTACTTGCCGGAATGGGAAGAAGAATGAATATGGGAAAAAATAAACTTCTTCTTGAAGTTGATTCACATCCTTTGTTTTATTACACACTAGAAAAATTTAGAGAGTTTACAAATAATATTATTCTTGTTGTTAGTGAGACTGATTATGATTATTTTAATAGTCTTAATTTAGGCTACCTACTTGTAAAGGGTGGTAGTACAAGATGTGAGAGTGTACTTAATGGACTTCGTCATGTTAAAACAGACCGCGTTTTAATTCATGATGGTGCAAGATGCTTAGTATCAAAAAGGATAATTAAGGAATGCTTAGAATCGGATGCGGATGCTTATTTTGTAGGTGTTCCCCTAAAAAATACAGTAAGATATGATTCAAGCTTTAATTTTAAGGATTTAGATAGAAAGCATCTAATTGATGTTCAAACGCCTCAGGGTGGGCTTACTAAGTTATTTTTAGAATCTGCTAATGTCTCTAAGGAAGTTACAGATGATATTAGTATGCTTGAGGATCGAAGTAAGGTAAAATTAATTTTAGGTGATGATTATAATATAAAAATTACAACACCATTTGACCTTAAAATATTTAAGCTTCTTAAGGAGGAAAATTATGATTAGAATTGGACATGCTTGGGATACTCACAAGCTTCAAGAAGGAAGAAAACTAATTTTAGGAGGAGTTGAGATTCCGTCTTTGGTTGGACTTTTAGGTCATAGTGACGCTGATGTAGTACTTCACGCTGTAGCAGAATCCTTTTTAGGAGCTTTAGCTTTAGGTGATTTGGGAACATTCTTTCCTGACAATAGTGATAAAACCTTAGGAATGGATTCTAAAATAATATTAAAAGAATGCTATAAAAAGGTAATAGATGCAGGATATCATTTAAATAATCTTGACCTAACTATTTATTCTCAAAATATAAAAATAGCTTCTATTAGAATGGCAATAAGAGAAAGTATATCAAACATTTTAAATTGTCCTTTAGATTGTGTTTCTGTAAAAGCTACAACATACGAAAAAATGGGTTTTATTGGTCGTGGTGAGGCATTAGCTTGTGAATGTGTATGTTTAATTGAAACTAATGAATAATTAAAAGTCGTTAAAGCGGCTTTTTTATTTATAGCTTATACAAACTTTTAAGTTTCTTAAATAAATTATAATTTCCTAAAATTAATAAAAAACAGGGATTTTAGTTGTTTTTGGTGTTATTTTTTCCAAAAATTGCGTAAGTATATAAAATAATTTCACACTAGAATGTAATAGTACCTAAACTAATAGTATAGATTTAATGTTTTATTGTTGCAAATAATGTTGCATGATGCTACACCTAAAATAGGTGATTATTAATGATAGAGACAAGGAATATTCATGGAGAAGTAAGAAATCTAATCCCCAAGCTCAAATTGATCGTTTAATTCACAAAAAAGATATGGTTATTAATTTATGTGAAATAAAATATTCTAATATAATTAATAAAAATATAAGTGATTAACAACTTTTTGAGTGGTTTTTGAAACCGGTTTCAAATTTTGTTGTATAATGTAATAAATGAGTTATAAAATAAATGAAGGGTGCTGATATAATGAATAGTAATTTAGAAGAACTTTTAAAGCTTAGTAAGGAAGTATATGGAAGGTACGCTTTTAAATTTGAACTTTTAAATGACAAAATTAAAGAATCTGACCGAAATGAAATGATTTTAGGAGCTATTTCTTGTGGAGAAGCATGGGCTCAAAAATTTAAGAACATACAAAAATCAAATATTTTTGAACTTATTAAAGAATATAATTTAGAATTTAAAATATCAAAAGAGGCATATGATGCATACGGAAGAAATCTTTTAGGCTTTTTTAATTATCCTAAAACAATTACTATTATGGATAGTGCCAGCACACAGATTAAAAATATTATTTTAAGTGCAAATGAATGTGGCTTTAAGCTTGATGAAGATATGGTTTCAAAAATTGTCTGTGCCCATGAATTCTTTCATTTTTTAGAAAATAAAAGTCCTAAGGAGTTTTATACTAAGAAAGCTAAATGCCAAACAGGACATATTTTCAAATTGGCTCTTAAATCACATCCTAAAATTTTAAGTGAAATAGGCGCAATGGCTTTTGCATCAGAGTTTAATAATTTAACCTTTTCACCATATATATTAGATTATTTATTATTATATAAAGTTGATAAGAAAAAGGCCCAAGAGCTTTATGAGGCAGTTATGGAGGGAACTAAATGAGCTTAACAATATATGATATTGCATCCTTAGCGGGGACATCTGTTTCAACAGTGTCTAGATATTTAAATCATAAACCAATAAGAGAAGAAAACAAAAAGAAAATAGAAGCAGTATTAGAAGGAGAAGGAAAAGAATATACTCCTAATGCAATGGCCAGAGCTTTAGTATCAAAAAGTTTAAAAACTGTTGCGATTATTACTGTTGATATTAGAGTTCCTCATTATGCGATGGTTTCATACGCGTTTGAACAAGAATTTACTAAAAAAGGCTATAATGTAATTATTTGTAATGCATCTTTATCTAATAGCAAGCTTGAAAATTATTTAACAAGCTTATTGTCAAGACAAATTGATGGAATTGCCCTTGTGGGGTCCATATTTACCGCTCTTAATAATGAACCAAAAATTCTTGAAATGTTAAAGGATATTCCAGTCGTAGTAGCTAATGGTACAATTAATATGGAAAATTGTAATTCGGTTTTGGCTGATGATACCTATGGTACAGGTCTTGCGATTGATTATTTACTAAAAAAAGGAAGAAAAAATATTTATTATTTTTCAGATGAAAAAAATGATAGTGGAATTAGAAAGCTTGAGGGCTTTTGGCAGGGAATGACAAGAAATAAATTAGATCCTTCAAAATATCAAAGAGATGTTGCACAAACAATTGATGGTGGTATTGATGGTGTAAAAGGTTTAATTGATTCTAATCTACCTTTTGATGGAATTATTTGTGGAAATGATATTGTTGGTGTTGGTGTCATATCTTATCTTAACCGTAAAGGCTATAAGGTTGGACAAGATGTTGATGTTATAAGCTTTAATAATACGCTTTATTCGGAAATTACCTATCCAAGAATGACGGTAATAAATAATAAGCCTGATTTACAAGCAAAATGGCTTGTTGATATTTTAGAGCGTAAAATAAATAAAGAAGAAGTAACCAGTGTCACTATAAGACCTGAGTTATTAATAAAGGAAAGTGCATAGCTTTCCTTTAATTTTAGTCAAAACTAAAACCGGTTTCAGTGAAAATGCTGTTTTCATACCTAAAAAATACAAAAAATTGTATAAAATGCTTGACTGTAAGCGTTTTTAGAGGTAATATACATGTGTAAAAGCGGTTTCAGTAAACTGCAATAAATTGATACAGAACGGGGGAAAACGAATATGCGTATCAAATATGAAGATTTATTAAACAAGTTTGAAAGGATATTATTACAAAGAGGATTATCTAAGGAAAATGCTCACTTAGCTGCTGAGGTATTTGCTAAAAATAGTCTAGATGGAATTTATTCTCATGGAGTAAATAGATTTCCACGTGTAGTATCATATCTTGACAAGAAAGAGATTGATCCAAGTGCTACTCCAACTAAGGAATTAAGCTTTGGTGCTATGGAACGTTGGAATGGTCATCGTGGATTTGGTCCACTTAACGCAACTCTTGCGATGAAAAGAGCTTGTGAGCTTTCAGAACAATATGGAATTGGTATTGTTGCTTTAGGTAATAATAACCACTGGATGCGAGGCGGAACATATGGTTGGCAAGCTGCTAACAATGGTAAAATTGGTATTTGCTGGTCAAACACAACTGTTAATATGCCTGCTTGGGGTGGTAAGAATCCTAAGATTGGTAATAATCCATTTATTATGGCCGTTCCTCAAAGTAATGGAGAACATGTTGTAATAGATTGTGCTGTTTCCCAGTATTCTTATGGAAAGGTAGAAGAAACAAGACTTAAGGGTTTACAACTTCCATTCCCTGGTGGATATGATTCTAATGGTAATTTAACAACTGATCCTGCTGAGATTGAACGTACAGGACGTTTCTTACCAATGGGTTATTGGAAGGGCAGCGGATTTTCAATTGCCCTAGATCTTATCGCTACAGTTCTTACAAATGGAAATTCTGTTTCTAAGATTGCATCTTTTGGTGATGAAATAGGTTTAACTCAAATTATGATTGCAATTGATCCTAGTAAGTTTAATTCAAGTGAGCTTACAGATTCAATCGTAAGTAACATTCTTAAGGATATTAAATCATCTGAGCCAGTTGTTCCTGGTGGTGAGGTGTACTATCCTGGTGAGCTTGAACTTAAGACAAGACATGATAACAGTATAAATGGAATTCCTGTTATTGATTCTGTCTGGGAAACAATTGAGTCACTTGATAAAAATGCTTAAAGGTGTAATTTTTGATATGGATGGTCTTATGTTTGATACCGAAAGGCTATCTAGTAAAATGTGGCATAAAATATTAACGAAATATTCTTTGCCTATTAATGAGAAATTTATAATTTCGATTAGAGGCTTAAATTTTAAGTCATCTAAGGAATTCCTAAGAAATGTGCAATTGTATCATATACATTAAGTATTGGTGCAGGTATGTTTATTAATCCTGTATTAAATAGTCAATATTCTGGTTTCTTCCCAGGCTGGACGATAAACGAACATCTTGCATGGGGCTTTACAATGATGGGAATTCAAGTATTATTTACCATTGTTGTTGTATTATTCTTTACAAGAAAGAAAAGAATATCTCAAGCATGGGCAGCAGAAGCTCCTCAAAGAAAGAAGCTTGATTTTGCCCCTACTCCTGCTCTAATTGCACCTATTTTACCAGTTGTTTTAAATTTACTTGGTGCACCTATTATTTTAGGATTTATCATCGCAGGCTTCTATGCTCTTCTAGTATGTGGTAAGCTTAAGAGCTTTAAGGGTGCATGTCGTACTCTTAATAAGGATTTCTTTGATGGTGTTGTAGATGCTGCTCCACTTGTAGGATTTTTACTAGTACTTCCAATGTTTAATAAGGCTGCTACTTTATGTTCACCTTATTTCAATGCTGTACTTGGCAGTATTATTCCTAAAAATTCACTTGTACTAATTATTATATTTGCATGTCTTGCACCTCTTGGACTTTTCCGTGGACCTTTCACATTATTTGGTTGTGGTGCTGCATTACTTGGAATTTTAATGGGCTTTGGTACTTTACCAATTGAATTCTTAGCTGCATTATTCATTATTCCATCTACTGTTATGAATGTTTCTTGTTGTATAACTCAGTCTTGGATTGCTTGGGGTATTGGCTATACAAAGGTTCCAACTAAGGAATATCTAAAGACGAGTATTATTTGTGGTTGGTCACTTTGTGTGATTATGGAACTTGTAACTTATTTCTGTTTCTATAGATAGGAGGATTAGTATTTATGTCAAGATTAGTTAGAATGGGCATCGACGTTGGTGGTACCCACACTAAAGCCGTTGCTATTGATAATGCAACTCATGAAATTATTGGTAAATCGTCTGTTAAAACAACTCATGATGACAAATCCGGAGTTGCTGCAGGTGTTGTTCAAGCATTTATGAATTGCTTAAGAGAAAATAATATTGATCCTTCCGAAGTTGTCTTTGTTGCTCACTCAACAACTCAAGCGACAAATGCTTTAATTGAAGGTGACGTTGCAACTGTTGGTATCTTAGGAATGGGTACGAGAAATATTGGTTCATTTATGGCTAAGGTTCAAACTCATCTTAGGGATATCAATCTTGGTAATGGACGCAAGATTCATATCGTTCATGAATATTTAGCCGAAAAGAATATTAATCATGAAAATGTTAAAAAAGCGGTACTTGCTTTAAAAGAAAAGGGCGCTACAGTTATTGTAGCTTCAAAAAGCTATGGCGTTGATGATATAGCTGACGAACAATTTGTCTTTGATATTTCAAAGGATGAGTTAGGCTTTGAAACTACTATGGCATCAGATATTACTAAGCTTTATGGCTTATCAAGAAGAACAAGAACAGCTGCTATAAATGCTTCCATTTTACCTAAGATGCTTAATACCGCTAATCAAACCGAAGAATCAGTTCGCAAGGCAGGAGTTAAGGTTCCTTTAATGATCATGCGTGGTGATGGCGGTGTAATGGAAATTAATGAAATGAAAAAGCGTCCTGTACTTACAATGCTTTCAGGTCCTGCTGCTTCTGTTATGGGCTCTTTAATGTATTTACGTGCTTCAAACGGTGTTTATTTTGAGGTTGGTGGAACAACTACTAATATCGGGGTAATTAAAGATGGTCGTCCTGCAATTGATTATTCAATGGTTGGTGGATATCGTACCTATATTTCATCACTTGATGTTCGTGTTGAAGGTGTTGCTGGTGGCTCTATGATTCGTCTTAATAAGCAAAGAGTTCATGATGTAGGACCTCGTAGTGCTCATATTGCTGGCCTTGATTATGCTGTATTTACACCTCTTGAAGAAATTGAAGATCCACAGCTTGAACTATTTAGTCCAAAGCCAGGTGATCCTGATGATTATGTAGCAATTAAGCTTAAGAGTGGCAAGCGTGTAACAATTACAAATTCCTGTGCCGCTAATGTTTTAGGCCTTGTTCATGAAGGTGATTTCTCTTATGGAAATGTTGAAAGTGCAAGACGCTGTATGCAGCCAATTGCGGATTATCTTCATACAACTGTTGAGGATGTTGCAACACAAATAATGGAGCGTTCTTATGAAAAGGTATCACCAATTATTTTTGATTTAGCTCGTAAGTATCGTCTTGAGCATGACCAAATTTCCCTTGTTGGTGTTGGTGGTGGTGCTACATCACTTATTAGATATGTTGCTAAAAAGATGGATGTACGCTACAGTGTTCCTGAAAATGCAGAGGTTATTTCCTCTATTGGTGTAGCTCTTGCAATGGTTAGAGATGTAGTTGAACGTGTTGTTCCTAATCCAACTCCTGAAGATATTAGAGCTATTAAGGTAGAAGCTATTAATAAAGCGGTTGAAAGTGGTGCTGAACCATCTAGTGTTGAGGTTCATATTGAAATTGATGCTCAAACATCTAAGCTTACGGCTATTGCAACGGGATCAACGGAGGTAAAAACTACCGATTTATTAAAGGAATGTAGTGAAGAAGAGGCCTTAACTCTTGCAAGTGAAGATATGCGTCAAGAAAAAGAAAATACCCATCTTGCTGGTCGTACTAAGGGCTTCTATGCTTATGAGGCTACAATTAAAGGAAAGAATGCAATGCGTGTTCTTGATAAAAAAGGCTTTATTAAGGTTCAAAGAAATGACGCCGAGGCTATTGTTTGTAAACCAGGTTCTTATCGTACAGTTGTATCCAAAATGTGGGAAGATCTTTCTGTTTATAAATCAGATGCAATTTTAAGACCAGATTATTATGTTTGCTTCGGAGCCCGTGTAATGGACTTTAATGGTTCAAATGAGTTAAATAATATCTTAATGCTTATGGAAGTCGAGCTAAATATGCTTGATGGAAATGAAGACATTATGATAATTGGTGCTAAAAATCAAATTTAAAAGAGGTTTATTATGTTAACAGCTAAATTAGGAAATGAAGCTAGCTATAATTATAATAGCGAAAACTTTAAAAAAGCCTTTAAATGGCTTAAGGAAACAAATTTAGAAGAATTAACTCCTGGAAACTATCCTATTGATGGTGATAAGGTTTATGCAAATGTTCAGGAATATGATTCTATGCCTTACGATGAGTGCTTATTTGAGGCTCATCGTAAGTATCACGATATTCAATATGTGGTAGAAGGTGAAGAGGAGTTTGGCTATACTGAGGTTGAAGGATTGGAAATTAAAATTCCTTATGATGATAAAAAAGATTTAATGTTTTTTGAATTTCCACATGATGCTGGGCATATTGTTCTTCATAAGGGGGAATTTGCTATCGCATCACCAATTGATGCTCATCAGCCTCGTGTTATGCATAATACTTCATGTCATGTTAAAAAAATTGTTTTAAAGGTTAGGGTTGATTAATTTATGAAAATGACATTTCGCTGGTATGGCTATGATGATAAAAATACGCTA
>ENA-ORNP01002519-ORNP01002519.1-human-gut-metagenome-genome-assembly--contig:-NODE-2519-length-15040-cov-5.863864_pt1 | contig 15040 bp, 13 predicted proteins | sample MGYA00242119_ERZ509030 | MGnify/ENA primary metagenome ERZ509030 (study PRJEB26280, sample SAMEA2338708) | human gut metagenome | biome: human gut; feature: human-associated habitat; material: faeces... | reverse complement strand
GCGTTTTTGCAACCATTTGCAAAATAAACCCCGCCCCGGGGCCAAAAATGCAAGATTTTACTTGTGGTTTCAGCAAAAAAACTGTATAATAAAACTAATAAACGCACTGTGCCGGTGCATAAGCTGCACGGTGCGCTGCGGCAGCTTTGCACAAATTTTGCTGTGGGGCCGGGGTCCCAGAGCTATCTTGGCGGCAGGGCAGCCCCAATACTTTGATTCGTGAAAGGAGCGTGAGCGGATTGGCTGAAGATTTTGTCATTGAGATGCTGAATATTACCAAGGAGTTCCCCGGTATCAAGGCAAACGACAACATCACCCTCCAGCTGCGCAAAGGCGAAGTGCATGCCCTGCTGGGCGAAAACGGCGCCGGCAAATCCACCCTCATGAGTGTTCTGTTCGGCCTGTACCAGCCGGAACAGGGCGTCATCAAGAAAAACGGCAAGGAAGTCAAGATCAATAACCCCAACGATGCAAACGACCTTGGCATCGGCATGGTCCACCAGCACTTCAAGCTGGTGGAGTGCTTCTCTGTGCTGGATAACATCATGCTGGGTGTGGAACCCTGCAAAGCGGGATTTCTGCAAAAAGAGGTCGCCCGCAAAAAGGTCGTGGAGCTTTCGGAAAAATACGGCCTGCGTGTAGACCCGGATGCATTGGTCAGCGATATCTCGGTTGGCATGCAGCAGCGCGTTGAGATCCTGAAAATGCTGTACCGTGACAATGAAATTCTGATTTTTGACGAACCCACCGCTGTATTGACTCCGCAGGAAATCGACGAACTGATGGAGATCATGCGCGGTTTTAAGGCTGAGGGCAAGAGCATCCTGTTTATTACCCACAAGCTGAACGAGATCATGGCCGTGGCGGACCGCTGCACGGTTCTGCGCAAGGGCAAGTATATGGGCACTGTGGAGATCAAGGACACCACCAAGGAAGAGCTTTCCCGCATGATGGTGGGCCGTGATGTCCAGCTTCAGGTCGAGAAAAAGCCTGCCAACCCCGGCAAGGCGGTGCTGGACGTGAAGAACGTGACCATGCACAACAGCCAGAGTAAGAAAGACTCCGTCAAGAATGTTTCGTTCCAGGTGCACGGCGGCGAGATCGTCTGCCTGGCGGGCATTGAGGGCAACGGCCAGACCGAGTTCATCTACGGCCTGACCGGCCTGAGCAAGCTGTCTAGTGGCAAGCTTACGCTGGACGGCAAGGATATCACCCACGAGAGCATCCGCCAGCGCTCCAAGGACGGCATGGGTCACATCCCGGAGGACCGCCACAAGCACGGTCTGGTGCTGGATTTCAGTCTGGAAAACAACATCGTGCTGCAGCGCTACTGGCAGCCGGAGTTCCAGAAGGGCGGCTTTATCCGTGCCGATAAGGTGCGCGAGTACTCCGACCGGCTGATCAAGCAGTACGATGTGCGCAGCGGTCAGGGCAGTGTGACCACCGTGCGCAGTATGTCCGGCGGCAACCAGCAGAAAGCCATCATTGCCCGCGAGATCGACCGCGACCCCAAGCTGCTGGTGGCAGTGCAGCCCACCCGTGGTCTGGACGTGGGTGCCATTGAGTACATTCACCGCCAGATCGTGGCCGAGCGCGACAAGGGCAAGGCCGTGCTGCTGGTCAGCCTTGAGCTGGACGAGGTGATGAACCTTTCTGACCGCATCCTTGTAATGTACGAGGGCGAGATCGTGGGCGAGTTTGACCCCAAGACCACCACCGTGCAGGAGCTGGGTTTGTATATGGCAGGCGCCCGCAAGCAGGGAAAGGAGGAGCAGTAACACATGAATAAGAAAAAACTTTCCCGCAGTGGCAGCCTGCAAAGCTCTGTTACCAGCGTGCTGGCTGCACTGCTGTGCATCCTGATTGGTTTGCTGGTGGGCTTTCTGGTGCTGGTAGCCATCAACCCTGCACACGCATGGGGCGATGGCTTTGTGCGCATCATCAAGGGCGGCTTCCACGATGCCCCCTACGGCGTGGGCAAGGAGCTTGCCAATGCCGCACCCCTGATCATGACCGGTCTGTCCGTGGCCTTTGCCTTCAAGACCGGCCTGTTCAACATCGGTGCAGCCGGTCAGTACACGCTGGGCGCTTACGGTGCGCTGTACTGCGCCATCATGCTCAAGCTGCCCTGGTTCGTCTGCCTGCTGGCAGCAGCGGTGCTGGGCGGCCTGTGGGGCGCGATCCCCGGTTTCTTCAAGGCCTACTTCAACATCAACGAAGTCATTACTTCCATTATGTTCAACTGGATCGGCCTGTATCTGGTGAATGAGCTCATCTACCAGAACGGCACCGGCCCCATGTACGACGTGCGCAACACCCGTACTTTGAACCTGAGTAAGAACGCCGATTTTGCCCAGTCCCTGATCCCGGACTTTGGCCTGAACAAGCTGTTCCAGACCAACAGCACCACCATTGCCATCTTCTTGGCAGCAGCGGTGGCTGTGCTGATCTGGGTGGTGCTGAACAAGACCACCTTCGGCTACGAGCTCAAGGCTGTTGGCCTGAACAAGAACGCCGCCCGCTATGCCGGTATCAACGAGAAGAAGAACATCATCCTCTCCATGGCCATTGCCGGTGCGCTGGCGGGCTTCGGCGCAGGTCTGTTCTATCTGTCCAACGTGTCCCAGTGGAACCCGCTGAACTCCACCAGCCTGCCGGGCATGGGCTTCAACGGTATCTCGGTGGCACTGCTGGCAAGTTCCAACCCCATCGGTACCGTGTTCTCTGCGCTGTTCATCTCCCATATCTCGGTCGGCGGCTCCTTCCTGTCCACCAAATTTTACCCCACTGAGATCTCGGATCTGATCAGCGGCATCATCATCTACCTGTGCGCATTCTCCATGCTGTTCCGGGGCAAGATCCAGAGCCTGCTGTTCCGAAATGCCGAAAAGACCAATGTGAACGCAGAGCCTGCGCCTGCCGCAGAAAAGACCAAAAAGGAGGGCAAGTAATATGCTGCTTCTGATCAAATATACCCTGCTGTACGGCATCGTGCTGATGCTGGTGGCACTGGGCGGTATGTTCAGCGAACATTCCGGCATCATCAACATTGCGCTGGAGGGCATCATGGTCATCGGCGGTGTGGCCGGTGTGCTTACCCTGACCATGCTGCCTGCAAGCCTTTCGCCCTTCCTTGTGGTGCTGATCTCCATTCTGGTGGCAGCGCTGGCGGGCGTGATCTACAGCCTGCTGCTGGCTTTTGCCTCCATCAACCTGAAGGCAGACCAGACCATCGGCGGCACGGCACTGAACCTGCTGGCTACCGCCATTGCCGTGGTCATCTCCAAGTACTTCAGCGAGAGCGGCAGCGCCAAGCTGAACTACTCCAACAAGCCCTTCCTGTTCAGCATCGGCGGGCTGGAGCTCAGCGTGTTCGTGCCGCTGGGGCTGATTTTGCTGGTGGTCAGCTACATCGTGCTGTACAAGACCCGCTTCGGCCTGCGTCTGCGTGCCTGCGGCGAGCATCCGCAGGCTGCGGACTCGGTGGGCATCAACGTCTACAAGATGCGCTACGCCGGTGTCATCCTTTCCGGTGCGCTGGGCGCGATCGGCGGGCTGGCTTATATCGTGCCCCCGGTGCAGACCTGGAACTTTGAAGTCGGCGTGGCCGGTGCAGGCTTTCTGGCACTGGCAGTTATGATCTTTGGCCAGTGGAAGCCCTTCCACATCTTTGGCGCAGCCATGTTCTTTGCTGTGTTCAAGAGCCTTGCCAACATTGCAGACTCCACCTTCCTTGCGCAGCTGCACTGGTCCAGCAACATCTATAATATGATGCCCTTCGTGGCATCCATGGTCATTCTGGCCTTCACTTCCAAGAACAGCATGGCACCCAAGGCCGAGGGTATTCCCTACGACAAGGGCTCCCGTTAAACGCTTTCGCTAAAAATCCATAAAAAGGGCATCCGCAGCCATCAAAGTGCTGCGGATGCCCTTTTTTGTACGGGAAATGGCAAATTTTGTTCATTTGTTTGCCGGCAGAAAATGGCATTTTCTGCTTGTAAAATACGCCGGGATATGTTATCATTAAAAGACGAATGTGTATCTATAGGAACCCGGTGTACGTTTCCTGCACTGCGGAAAACAAGAAAGGTGAGTTTCTCTATTATGGACGAAAAAACAACTATGGGACAGCCGCTCCGAAGCATGGAGGACGAGGAGACCATTGATCTGATGGAGCTGGCGCGCCTGCTGTGGGCGCATATTGTGCAGATCGTGGCAGCAGCTGTTGCGGCAGCGCTGATCTGCCTGCTGGTGTGTATGTTTGCGCTTACACCCAAGTATCAGGCTTCTATCAATATGATCGTGAACACCCGGCAGGATAATTCCTCTACCTTTACCAGTGATAACTTCAACTCTGCCAAGAACCTGATCAGCACCTATGCGGTCATCATCAAGGGCAACACCGTGCTGAACGAGGTGATCGACACGCTGGATCTGGATATGACCTACGGCAAGCTGTATAAGATGGTGGAAGTGACCAGCGTGGACTCCACCCAGATCATGCAGATCACTGTCACCGATACCGATGCAGAGCGTGCAGGCGAGATCGTCCAGACCATTGCGGACATCGTGCCTGATGTGCTGGTGGAAAAGGTGGGAGCCGGTTCCTGCAAGACGGTGAGCGATGTGATCATCGATCCCAACAAGGTGTTCCCCCAGACCAAGAAGTACGTTGTGCTGGCCGGTCTGCTGGGCGCTGTGGTGGTGTGCGGCGTGCTGGTGCTGGCACACCTGCTGCACGATACCATTGTGGATGACGAAGATGTTCAGAAGAAGCTCGGCCTGCCCGTGCTGGGCCTGATCCCGGAGGTGTAAGACGATGTGGAATCTGTTTAACAAAAAGAACAAAACTGACGGCGAGCACCGTACCCTGCAGCTGATCACCGATAAGGGGATGCCCTTTGGCTATGTGGAGGCCTATAAGTCTCTGCGCACCAATCTGGACTTTATGGCGGGCTCCATGGACGTGCACACGCTGGTCATCACCAGTACCGTGCCGGAGGAATCCAAGAGCAATGTGGCGGTCAATCTGGCGATGACGATGGCCGAAAGCGGCAAAAAGGTGGCTCTGGTGGATTGCGACCTGCGCAAGCCGGTGCTGCACCGCTATCTGAAGGCCGGTCACAACGTAAAGGGCGTTTCCAACGTGCTGTCCAACCAGTGCACGCTGGACGAGGCGCTGCAGGAGCTGAAGGAAATGAATCTGACCTTCCTGCCCGCCGGTACCCCGCCGCCGAACCCCTCCGAGATGCTGAGCCAGCCGCAGATGCAGGCCATGGTCAACACCCTGCGGGAAAAGTTCGATGTGGTCATCTTTGATGCACCCCCGGTGTCCGTGGTCACCGATGCAGCCGTCATCGGCCGCTATGTGGACGGCGCGGTTTTCGTTGTGCGCTCGGACTACGCCCCCGCCGATGCGGTGCGCGGCGCAGTGAAAAAGCTGCAGGATGCCGGTGTCCGGGTGCTGGGCAGCGTGCTGACCCGCTACGACATGAAGAAGGCACTCAAGGGCTCCAGCTACGCATACAGCTATGCCTACAATTACAATTATGCCTACGAAAAACAGAAGGCTGATGTTGTTGAATAAGGAAGCGCTGCTATGACTGATCTGCATTGTCACATTTTGCCCGGCATGGATGACGGCGCAAAGGATACAGCGGTCTCGCTGGAGCTGCTGCGCAGGGAATATGAGGACGGTGTGCGCAATATCGCCTTCACCAGCCACTTCAACAGCGAACGTACCACGGTGGAAGCCTTTACAGCAAAGCGGCAGGCTGCCTTTGAGCAGCTGACCGCCGCACTGGAGGGACAGCCCATGCAGTTTGACTTCAAGTTGGGCGCAGAGGTGTTCTTCTCTCCCGGTCTGTGCGAGCTGGATACCCGGGCGCTGTGTATGGGGGATACCGCCTATCTGCTGCTGGAGTTTCCCACCACCCACAAGCCGCACTTTATCCGGCAGACGCTGTACCAGCTGCAGCAGCAGGGCATCGTGCCGCTGATCGCGCATATCGAGCGCTATCCCTATGTGCTGGAGGACCCCACTCTGCTGTACGACTGGGTGGCCGCCGGTGCTTATGCACAGATCAATGCAGGGGCACTGCTGGAGCCCAAGCTGTGCAAAAAACTGTGCAAGTTCATTCAGTGGGGATTGGTCCATGTCATCTCCACCGACACCCATTCCCCGGACAAGCGCCCGCCCCGTATGGCACAGGGAGTGCAGCAGCTGGAAAAGCTGCTTGGCAAGGAGACGGCTGCCCGCATCGTGCGCAACGGCGATGAACTGTTCCATGATCAGGAGCTGGACGCTGCGACCCTGCATCAGCCCAAAAAGTTTTTGGGAATGTGGGTCTGATCCAATTAGTAAGGAGAAAACTGCCCGGGCGGAGGAATACTCTGCCCGGGCAGCGGATTTTGATATGAAGAAAAATAAGGTCCTGAAAATCGTGTTGATCGTGCTGGGCACGCTGGTGGCATTGTTGGCAGCAGCTGTCCTTGGTGTGCTGCTCTATCTTCGCGGCATGGCAGCCAGTCTGCCGGAAACCCTGCCGGATGCCCCGGCAGACAGCACACAGTTCACCCTGACGGATGATGATCTGGATAAGCTGCTCAGCGGCGAGATCACGCTGGAGGAGCTGACCGGCGAAGCTGCTGCATCCAGCGGCGGGGAACAGGAGGCAGCAGCCAGTGCTCCGCAGGAGGAAGCAGACTCTGCCGCTTCCTCGGGGAGCTCTGACTCCCAGACGGAGAGCAGCAATGCGTCCTCTTCCGGCAAGAAGGAGAACGCTACCGGCACATCCGGCTCCAGCACTGCTTCTGCCGCAGAAAAACCGGCGTCCTCTTCCGGTAAACAGGAAGCTGCCTACGAGACGGAGGTCAAGGCGCTGCTGAAGCAGCTGTACAGTGTCAAGGCGCGCGCTGAGTCGGAGCTGAACAGCTGCATTGCCGGGGCAAAGGCAGAATACAAGGCGCTGCCGGAGTCTCAGCAGACACAGGCGCGCAAAATCTCCATTGCACTGGCGAGAAGCGGCAGACTGTATGCGATGCAGGCATCTTACGATAAGGAAGTGGAGAGCATCGTCAGCCAGATGCGCACTGTGCTGACCGCCAACGGCCAGAGCACCGCCTTGGCTGATCAGGCAATGGCTTCCTATAAGGCACAAAAGAGCGCCATGTACTCCCAGCTGACCGCAAAATTGTACTCCTGACCCGCAAAACGACCCATGACCACCCGCAGTACCTTTTTCCGGGCATTGACCGTGCCGGAGAGGGGAGCTGCGGGTGGTTTTGCTTGTGATATAGAGAAAAATAGCACCCTTATGGATGGATGGCTCAGGAGCGGAGACGCTGCCTTTTGTACTGATAGGGGAGAACAGATTGTACGTGTCAACGGAACAGTTGCCCGAAAGAACTAAAAAGTAGCACTTTTGCCTACAAATAAACAGAAAATTTGTATAAAGTATAAGATTTCACTCACGCTCTGCTGTAATGAAGTGAATTTTTTTCATGTAAATTGACAAAATTCGAGGTTGTCTTTATAATAGATAGAGTGTTTCTCGGGTATGGACGATGGTGTTTATGCAACCGCAAGATGCCATCGTTTTATTATTCGCTTTTCTGTCCGCGTGCCAAGGACAGACGTCCGCTATGTGTGAGGCTGGCGGACTGCGGGAAAGTGTGGCTCGGCCTGAGAGCAAAAACAGTAATTCATTGATAGGATTGGAGTGGCATCAAACGATGGCAAAGTACATCATCAAGCGTGTCGCAATGGGTATCTTCAGTATCTTCATTGTGGCTACGGTTACCTTTTTTGTCATGAACCTGGTCCCCGGTGGCCCGTTCGTGGCAGAAAAGTCCATCAGTGCCGCTGCTCAGCAGGCTCTGGCCGAAAAGTATGGCCTGGATAAGCCGCTGGGTGTGCAGTACGTCAACTACATGGAGAGCCTTCTGCACGGCGATCTGGGTCTGAGCCTGCGTCAGCGCGGCCGTACCGTGAACCAGATCATCGCCAGCAAACTGCCGGTGTCCTGCCGTCTGGCAGGCATTGCAGTGGTGGTGGCTCTGTGCGTGGGCATCCCGCTGGGCTGCATTTCCGCTTACAACCGCGGCAAGTGGCTGGATAACGTTATTATCGTGTTTGCTACCTGCGGCATCGCGATCCCCAGCTTTATCTCCAGCGTGCTGCTTTTGTACCAGTTTGGTATGAACATGAAGGTGCTGCCCACCGTTGGCCTGAACAGCGCAGCCGCCTATATCATGCCGGTCACCGCACTGGCCATCTATCCCTCGGCTTATATCACCCGTCTGATGCGCTCCAGCCTGCTGGACGTCATGGGTCAGGACTATATGCGCACTGCCCGCGCAAAGGGCGTGTCCCAGTTCATGATCCTGTTCAAGCACGCACTGCGCAACGCCATCCTGCCTGTCATCACCTACGTTGGCCCCATGCTGGCCAGCCTGATGACCGGTTCTTTTGTGGTGGAAAAGATCTTCTCCGTGCCCGGTCTGGGCCGCGATTTCGTGTCTGCTATCACCAACCGTGACTACACCATGATCATGGGCACCACCATCCTGCTGTCCAGCATGGTCATCATTGCAAACGTGATCGTGGATATCCTTTATAAGATCATCGACCCGCGCATCAAACTGCAGTAAGAGAAAGGAGCGATTTTCATGGAAAACATTAAAAAGAATCCGCTCAGCCTGCAGCTCAACGCGGATGATTTTCTGCCCGCCAGCAATGAGGAAAAGCAGAGCCTGGTGGTCATGCGCGAAAGCGTCAACTTCTGGAAGGACGGTATCCGCCGCCTGAAGAAGAACAAGATCGCCATGGTCAGCTTTGTGTTCATCATTGCCATTGCCATCTTTGCCTATCTGCTGCCCGCTGTCTGGCCTTACAGCTATTCCGAGCAGATGAAGGGCAGCAACAACCTGAAGCCCTTCGAATACTCTGCCTCCGAGCAGGCGCGTATCGACGCAGGCGAAAAGGTGTTCCCGCACATTCTGGGCACCGACCGTATGGGTCGTGACTTCGCTGTGCGTATCATGATGGGCACCCGCGTCAGCCTGTCTGTCGGTCTGATCGCTTCTGTGCTGGTGCTGATCATCGGCGCTACCTATGGTGCGGTTGCGGCCTTTGCCGGCGGCTGGGTGGACAATATCATGATGCGTATCACCGATATTCTGTACACCATCCCGGACATTCTGTTGATCATCCTGCTGGGCATGGCCCTGAAGGACCCGCTGGACAAGCTGTCCACCCAGCCCGGCTTCAAGTGGATGCAGACCCTTGGCCCCAACATGATCTCCATCTTCATCATCTTTGCTCTGCTGTATTGGGTCGGCATGGCGCGTATCGTCCGCAGCCAGATCCTGATCCTGAAGGAGAGCGAGTACGTTACCGCTGCCCGCGCACTGGGCGCTTCCAGCGGCCGTATCATCAAAAAGCATCTGCTCACCAACTGCATCGGTACCCTGATCGTTACCACCACCCTGCAGATCCCGGCTTCCATCTTTACTGAGAGCTACCTGAGCTTCATCGGTCTGGGTGTTGCAGCCCCGCTGCCTTCTCTGGGTTCTCTGGCTACCGATGCCGTCAAGGGCATGAACACCTACCCCCATCTGCTGATCGCCCCCGCACTGATGATCAGCGTGATGATCCTTGTGTTCAACCTGTTCGGCGATGGCCTGCGCGATGCCTTTGACCCGAAGCTGAAGAATTGATGAGGTGAACAGAAATGAGCGAGAAAATTCTTGACATCAAAGAAGAACGCCTTTCTTTCTTCACCCCTGCGGGCGAAGTAAAGGCACTGAACGGCGTTTCCTTTACCATGAATCAGGGCGATGTTCTGGGCGTTGTGGGCGAGTCCGGCTCCGGTAAGTCGGTCACCGCCTACTCCGTTATGGGCCTGACCGCTTATCCCGGCAAGCTGGTGGGCGGCAAGGTGTGGTTCAACGGCCACGAGATCGAGAACATGAAGGAGAAGGACTTCCGCAAGATCCGCGGCAATGAGGTCTCCATCATCTTCCAGGACCCCATGACCAGCCTGAACCCGGTGTACACCATCGGCAACCAGATCGTGGAGGTCATCCGCCTGCACACCGATAAGAACAAGGCCGATGCATGGGCACGCGCCAAGGAGCTGCTGGAGCTGGTTGGCATCAACGAGCCCGAGAAGCGTCTGAAGCAGTACCCCCACGAGCTGTCCGGCGGTATGCGCCAGCGCGTGATGATCGCGATTGCACTGGCCTGTGAGCCCAAGCTGCTGATCGCCGACGAGCCCACTACCGCACTGGACGTGACCATTCAGGCACAGATCCTTGAGCTGATGCAGGATCTGCGCAAGAAGCTGGGCATGAGCATCATCATGATCACCCACGATCTGGGCGTTGTGGCTTCCATGTGCGAGAAGATCGCCGTCATGTACGCCGGCCACATTGTGGAGTACGGCACTACCGACGAGATCTTCTACCAGCCGGGTCACGAGTACACCAAGGGTCTGATCAACTCCATCCCCAAGCTGAACACCGCAGAGCACGAGCGCCTTGTGCCCATCGAGGGTACCCCTGTGGACCTGCTGAATCCGCCGGCAGGTTGCCCCTTTGCGCCCCGCTGCAAGAACTGCATGAAGATCTGTCTGAGCAAGATGCCCCCGCGCACCGAGCTCAGCGATACCCACTATACCTACTGCTGGCTGCAGCAGAAGGCTGCATTTGAGAAAGGGGAAAAGGCAGAATGAGTGAACACAAGACGCTGGTCGAAGTCCAGCACCTGCAGCAGTATTTCCCCGCCGGCGGTGTGGGCAAGAACCGCAAGTACGTTCAGGCTGTGGATGACGTAAGCTTTGCCATCCGCAAGGGCGAGACCCTTGGTCTGGTAGGCGAGTCCGGCTGTGGCAAGACCACCACCGGCCGCACCCTGCTGCGCCTGTACGAGCCCACCGGCGGTAAGATCTACTATGACGGCAACCTGCTGTTCGATAAGGACAACAAGATCGCAGTGGATATGCTGCCCTACCGCCGCCGGATGCAGATCGTTTTTCAGGATCCCTACGCAAGTCTGGATCCCCGCATGACCATTGGCGACATCGTGGGTGAGGGCATTGATATCCATCATCTGGCCGAGAACGAAAAGGACCGCCACGATAAGATCATCGCCCTGCTGGAGCGCGTTGGCCTGAACAGCGAGCACGCAAACCGCTACTGCCACGAGTTCTCCGGCGGTCAGCGTCAGCGCGTGGGCATTGCCCGTGCACTGGCTGTGAACCCCGAGTTCATCGTTTGTGACGAGCCTGTTTCCGCACTGGACGTTTCCATTCAGGCACAGGTCGTCAATATGTTCGAGGATCTGCAGCAGGAGATGGGTCTGACCTACCTGTTCATCGCCCATGACCTGAGCGTTGTCAAGCACATCTCCAACCGCATCGGCGTCATGTATCTGGGCAAGATGGTGGAGCTGGCCGACAGCTACGAGCTGATCACCCACAGCATCCACCCCTACACCCGCAGCCTGATCTCCGCAATTCCGGTGGCAGACCCCATTACGGCCCGCCAGTCCAAGCGTATCGTGCTGCAGGGCGATGTGCCCAGCCCCCTGAACCCGCCGTCCGGCTGCCGTTTCCGCACCCGCTGCCCCTATGCAGACGAGCAGTGCGCCAACGAGGTGCCCGAGTTCAAGGAAGTCTCCACCGGCCACTGGGCAGCCTGCCATCACCTTGACCGCGTGAAGTGAGAACACTTCACACCAGTAAAAGGTGAAAGCAATTCAACTTAGCGCTGAAATGTTGTCACAAAATGGTTACAGTCCAGGTTTTGGACTTGTAACCGGCATGAGAACGCATTATAATCATTCGTGTTCCTCCGGTGTACATTTGCACCGGATCGAATATAGAGGCGGCTGGGGGAACCTGGCACACTCAAATTTGATATAAGGGAAGGATATTATTATGAAACGCATTTCTCGTCGTAATTTCCTCAAGGTTGCAGGCGTGGGTGCCGCTGCTCTGGGTCTGGCAGCCTGTGGCGGCAGCAAGTCCGGTTCTACCGCAACCTCCGGCACTGCTTCTTCCGCTGCTGGCTCTTCTACCGGCAGTGTCAACACCGCTGGCTTCACCGTCCAGTACGGCCCCAACCCCGAGACTCTGGATCCCTCTTTGAACAGCGCTGTTGATGGTGCCAACACCATCATCACCATCTTCGAGCCCCTGCTGATCATCAACGAGAACAACGAAGTTATTGGTGGCCAGGCTGAGAGCTGGGAAGAAAGCGAGGACGGCCTGACCTGGACCTTCACCATGCGTGACGGTCTGAAGTGGAGCGATGGCACCGACCTGACCGCTAAGGACTTCGAGTACAGCTTCAAGCGTATGGCTGATCCTGCTACCGCTGCTCCCTATGCAGCGACCTGCCTGGGCATGATCGATGGTTTTGACGCAGCACAGGCCGGTGATACCGATGCTCTGAACGTCAAGGCAAGCGACGACGGCAAGACCCTGACCATCGTGCTGTCCTACCCCTGCTCCTACTTCGACAAGATGGCCGCATTCGCATCCATGAGCCCTGTGCAGCAGGCTACCGTTGAGGCCAACGGCGATGCATGGTGCACCTCCGCTGAGACCTTCGTCTCCAACGGTCCCTACATGATCACCGAGTGGACCCCCTCCGAGCGTATCGTTCTGTCCAAGAACCCCAACTACGTTGGCGGCTGGGATAGCTCTAAGATCGTTTCCGACAGCATCACCCTGCTGCTGCTGGAGGACTCTTCCGCTTGCTTCGCTGCTTATAACAGCGGCGAGGCTGTCCTGATCAAGGATGTGCCCACCGACGAGATCCCCAGCCTGACCAAGGCAGAGGATGGCGGCGACTTCTATGTTGACACCATTCTGGGCACCTATTACGTCAGCATGAACCTGCAGCGCGATGCCTTCCAGGATGCCAAGGTCCGCAAGGCTCTGGCTCTGGCTATCGACCGCGACTACGTTGCCAACACCATCATGCAGGGCACCTACTCTGCTGCTTCCAACATTGTCGGCCCTGGCATCGTGGACGCGCAGGGCTACTTCTACGACAACGCGAACGGCGGTTCTCCCTACATTGCAGCTGACTACGAGGCAAATATGGCCGAGGCTAAGAAGCTGCTGGAAGAGGCTGGCTACCCCAATGGCGAGGGCTACCCCACCATCGAGTACAGCACCAACGATGCCGGCTACCATGTGCCTCTGGCAGAGTACCTGCAGCAGACTTGGGGCGATCTGGGCATTACCCTGACCATCAACAAGATGGAGTGGTCCTCCTTCACCCCCGCTCGTCGTGCAGGCGAGTACGATGTTGCCCGTAACGGCTGGGTCATGGACTACAACGATCCTTCCAACATGGTCGAGCTGTTCTGCACCGACAACGGCAACAACGATGGTAAGTACTCCAACCCTGACTTCGATGCTGCTATGGAGGCTTCCAAGGTTGCTGATGTCACCGAGCACTTTGCTCAGCTGCATAAGGCTGAGGACATCCTGATGGAGGATATGGGCTGCATCCCCGTTGCTTACTACAACGACTTCTGGCTGCAGAGCTCTTCTCTGAAGGGCGTCTGGCACAGCCCCTACGGCTACTGGTACTTCCAGTACGGCTACATCGAGGAGTGATTTCCTCCCTGTGCTGTGCAGCGTAAGCTGAACCGTAAACTATAAGCACCAAGCACCCCGCTGACCGGAAACGGTTGGCGGGGTGCTTTTTTGCTGTTATTTTGTAAAAAAAGACGAGTGCTCGGTTTTGCCGAGCACTCGTCTTTTATATGTAAACCAGATTGAAAAGGTACCAGCTTACACCGCAGCCATAGCAGCCAGAACGCTCTGCCAGCTCTTGCTGCGTGCGGCAGGCACCGGGGCGGGGCGGGTGCGCCGTGCAGCAGGGGCACTATAACCGGTTGCAGAGGATACCGTCAGGGCAGGGGAGGGGCAAAAGAACACAGCAGTGTCCTTTGTCAGCCACTGCGCAGCCAGTGCAGCGGCCTGCGGGTCAGACTGGAGGGCGCGGCGCTCGTTCCCAGCCAGAAAATCAGCCAGCCAGTACAAAATTGCGCCCAGCGGCAGGCAGGGAGAAGTGTCCTGATTCCAGTAACTCCAGCGTGCACCGCAGCCAAGGTGACTTTCCACCGTGATCTGTGCGCCGGTGCGGGCATTCTGCGGGATGGTACCAACATAGTTGGTCCCGGCACGCTGTCCCAGTTCCTCTATAAGGCGCTGGGTGCGGGCAGCATCCAGACGATCCTCCCGGCAGTAGGCGCGGAAGTCGGTCTGGCTCAGCAGGCTGTCGGCGCTGGACGGAAAACGCCCGGTCAGCTGCCCATCCGCATTGTGGCACAGCTGCCAGCCCTTGCGGAACAGCTGGAAATTCAGGCAGCGCCGCCCCATGGTGGAGTAGCACACAAGGGCGCTCTGCTCCCCGGGCAGCTGTTTTACTTCAAGATAGGCATCGTTGCCGCAGGTATCCTGCAAACGGACGGTAAGCAGCAACTGTGCACCGACGTGCTGGGTGGACATGGCGTTGTGCATGGCGGTAAAGTAGCGGTTGGCATCCATGATACGTTCCTCCCTGAATGGTCCGACTGACAGCAAAGTGTTGTATTCAAAGGACTTCCAACGCGGGCCGCCGCCGTGCACTGCGGGGGACATCGCGTGTTCCTGTGGTTCGTCTGAACATAGTATAGCATAAACTACAACAAAAAACAACTAAAAGTTTGCAAAAACAACCAGATTTTTGCGAACACCCCGGAACTGCTCCAAAATACAACGCGACGGTTGGTTGTAAAATGCCCGAAGCGGTTGTGTGCCGGACAACAAAAAAGCCTTCCCCCAAAAGGGGAAGGCAATCTCTCAATCTCCCAGCTCCCGGATCTCGTTCTGGATCAGGCGGCCGGCGGCGCGGGCCAGCTGGTCCATGCCGCGGATGCGGGCCATATTTTTACCATAGATGCGGGCAGCGTCGGCGGCGGAGCGGTCCTCGCCCATGAACACTGCCGACACCCGGATGCCCTTGCGCTGCAGCA
>ENA-ORNP01002496-ORNP01002496.1-human-gut-metagenome-genome-assembly--contig:-NODE-2496-length-15171-cov-10.567478_pt1 | contig 15171 bp, 16 predicted proteins | sample MGYA00242119_ERZ509030 | MGnify/ENA primary metagenome ERZ509030 (study PRJEB26280, sample SAMEA2338708) | human gut metagenome | biome: human gut; feature: human-associated habitat; material: faeces... | reverse complement strand
CGATACCGTCCAGGCGCTGCGGGAGCAGGGAAAACTGTAAAGACTATCCGAGGACAGATTTATGAGCAAACTATGGGCCGGACGGACTTCCGGCGAGGTCAGCAGCATCGCGGATGATTTCAATTCTTCCATCCGCTTTGACTGCAAACTTTATAAGCAGGATATCACCGGCTCCATGGCCCACGCCGCCATGCTGGCTCACAGCGGCGTCCTGACGGAGCAGGAGTCCCAGATGCTGATCTCCGGTCTGGCCGGGATCATGGCGGATCTGGACGAGGGAAAGCTACAATTTGACCCATCTGCCGAGGACATTCACATGTTCGTGGAGCAGGTACTGACGGAGAGGTTGGGCGATGTGGGCAAAAAGCTCCACACCGCCCGCAGCCGCAACGATCAGGTGGCGCTGGATATCCGCCTGACTTTGCGGGATTACAGCAAGACCCTGCAGGCTTACATCGTGGAGCTGGTGCGGGTGCTGTGCAAAAAGGCTGCGGAGAATACCGCCGCCGTCATGCCCGGCTATACCCATTTGCAGCGCGCCCAGCCCATCACCTTCGGTCACGCGCTGATGGCCTACGCATCCATGCTGCTGCGCGACCTTGACCGCTTTGCGGACGCCACCGCCCGCATGGACAGCCAGTGCCCGCTGGGCTCTGGCGCACTGGCGGGCACCACCTACCCGCTGGATCGGGATTTCACCGCCGAAAAGCTGGGCTTTGCCGCCCCCTGCGCCAACAGTCTGGACGGCGTGTCCGACCGTGATTTCTGCATCGAGCTGGCAAGCGCCATCTCCATCTGCATGATGCACCTGTCCCGCCTTTCGGAGGAGATCATCCTGTGGTGCAGCTGGGAGTTCAAGTTCATCGAGCTGGACGATGCCTTTACCACCGGCTCGTCCATCATGCCCCAGAAGAAGAACCCGGATGTCACGGAGCTGATCCGCGGCAAGACCGGCCGGGTGTACGGCGACCTGAACACCCTGCTGGTGATGATGAAGGGCCTGCCGCTGGCCTACAACAAGGATATGCAGGAGGACAAGGAAGCCATCTTTGATGCAGTGGATACCTTGGAGCTCTGTCTCAAGACCATCACCCCCATGCTGGACACCATGAAGACCCTGCCCGCCAATATGCGCCGCGCCGCCGCAAAGGGCTTTATCAACGCCACCGACTGCGCCGACTACCTGACCAAGAAGGGGATGCCCTTCCGGGATGCCTACAAGCTGACCGGCTGCATGGTGTCGGACTGCATTGCCGCCGACAAAACGCTGGAAGAGCTGACCCTGACCCAGTTCCAGACCTACAGCCCGCTGTTTGGGGCCGATATCTATGATGCCATCGACCTTGTGCACTGCTGCGAGGGACGCACCAGCTACGGCGGGCCCAGCGCCGCCAGCGTCCAGCGCCAGATCGCGCTGGCAACGGCACGGCTGGACGCATGGGAGGAGGAAAACGCATGAAGGTAAAGGTGTTTATTGATGGCTCTTCCGGCACCACCGGCCTGCGCATCGCCGACCGTCTGGCAGCCCGGCCGGAGATCGAGCTGCTGTCCATCTCCGCCGAAGGGCGCAAGGACGTGCACGAGCGGGCAAAGGTCATCAATTCTGCCGACCTTGCCTTCCTCTGCCTGCCGGATGCAGCTTCTAAAGAAGTCATGCCCCTGCTGCGCCCGGACGTGAAGGTACTGGACACCTCCACCGCCTTCCGCACCGATGCCGCATGGGACTACGGCTTCCCGGAGCTGAAGGGACAGAAGGAAAAAATCCAGAACTCTTACCGCGTGGCGGTGCCCGGCTGCTATGCCAGCGGCTTTATCAGCATTGCCCGCCCGCTGGTGGAGCTGGGGCTGGTGCCGCAAAGCTACCCCTTCAGCTGCACCGGCATCTCCGGCTACTCCGGCGGCGGTAAAAAGATGATCGCGGACTACGAAAGCCCCGACCGCCCGGCGCACAGCAAGCTGGATGCGCCCAAGAGCTACGGCCTGAGCCTTGGCCACAAGCACCTGCCGGAGATGCAGAAGATCAGCGGCCTTGCGCACACGCCGATGTTCGTGCCGGTGGTGTGCGACTACTACTGCGGGATGCAGGTGCTGGTGCCGCTGGATCTTGGCCTTGCGGGCACCACTGCCGAAGCCGTAGCTGCCGCCCTTGCGGACTACTACAAGGACGCTGCCACCGTCAAGGTGCACGGCCTGAACGAGCCGCTGCCGGAAAACGGTCTGTACTCCAATGCCATGGCGGGCACCGACCGCATGGAACTGTACCTGACCGTGAACGCCGCCGGAGATCAGATGATGCTGGTCTCGCTGTTTGATAATCTGGGCAAAGGCTCCTCCGGTGCCGCCGTCCAGTGCATGAACCTGATGCTGGGTCTGGAAGAGACCAAAGGGTTGGAATAAACTTGTTTTTCTTTGTGGGAAAGGAAAATCGTTATGCAGTATAAGGAAGTTGCGGGCGGCATCTGCGCGCCCAAGGGTTTTGCCGCCGCCGGTGTCCATTGCGGCATCCGGGCAAATCACAGCGAAAAATACGATCTGGCGCTCATCAAGGCCGAGGTGCGCTGCGCCGCTGCGGGCGTGTACACCACCAACAAGGTCTGCGGTGCGCCCATCAAGGTGGACCGTGCCCATCTGGCCGATGGCTATGCACAGGCCATTGTGGTAAACAGCGGCAACGCCAACACCTGCGCCGCCAACGGCGTGGCGCTGGCCGAGGAATGCTGTGAGCTGGTGGGCAAGGCACTGGACATCGACGCCATGGACGTTCTGCCCGCTTCCACCGGTGTTATCGGCCAGCCCATGGTCATCGACCCGTTTGCCCGCGGCATCCCCGCCGCTGAGCAGCGCATTGTACCGCCAGGCCAGCGCCGCAAAGACCGCGATCCCCGCCGCCGTCACCGCCAGCATGATCCAGTCGGCCCGGTATGTAGCGCGGCCCAGGTCGCCGAAGCTCCAGATCACCGCGGCGGAAAGTCCCACATCCGTGGCGTAGAACTGCAAGATCGTGGTGGCCGCCGTCCACACGGAGCCAAGTGCGATACCCGCCAGCACCACCACGTTGGGAGAGAAGTCCCGCAGCCGGCATAGCGCCAGCACCACCAGCACAGAGCCCGCCGCAAACACAAAGGCCAGCGCCGACGTGGCGAAGGGATCTGCCCCTGCCGTATAGCTGGTCAGGTTGTTGCCGGTGGACAGAAATCCGCCCGACAGTGCGATGATGGACAGGTTCGCGCCGAACACCGCCGCGTTGGACACGCCCAGCGTGGCGGGGGAGGCCATAGGATTACCCAGCACCGTCTGCATGATAAGTCCGGATACGGATAACCCCGCTCCGGCAATAACGGCGGCCAGCAGCCGCGGCAGACGGATGTGCTGCATGATCCGCACCGCCGCGCTGTCCCCGCTGCCGAACAGCGCCGAAACGCACTGCCGCACCGACATCCCGGAGGACCCCACCAGCAGCTCCAGCAGGGCCAGCAGCAACACCGCCGCAGCCAGCGCCGCGATCACCGCTATTTTTCTTTTCTGTGCCCCGTCAGCGCCCATGTCCTGCCTCCCGCGATTATATATGGTGTATCATACCTCAATTTTCTCCACGGCGCAACCCGGGTAGGGGGTTCCGATCATGCCGATATCTCAAATTTCTCACCGAATTCGTCCACCCAAACCGTGCGGTCCCTCTTGACAAACCACCTGCCCTGCGCCATAGTATACCTATCAGTTTTCTTTATAGGTGGTGCCGCCATGGATATCCAAAAATTACAGGCCCTGGCCGTCATTCAGGAGGCCGGCAGCTTCTCCCGCGCCGCAGAGACGCTGGGCTATTCCCAGGCGGGATTGACCTACATGATGAACAGCCTGGAAAACGAGATCGGCCTGCGCCTGCTGGACCGCAGCTACAGCGGCGTCCGCCTCAGCGAGACGGGCAAGACCCTCATGCCCAAGATCCACCGGCTGCTGCAGGTCTACGATGCCCTGAACGGCGAGATCAACGCCTGCAAGTGTGCCCAGCAGGCCACCCTGCGCCTGGCGGCGTTGGACACCGTCTCCACCCGCTGGGTGCCCCGTGCCGTGGCGGCGCTGAAGTCCGAGTATCCCCAGATCACCGTCAGCGTTATCTCCGGCAGCCCCATGCAGGTGGACAACTGGCTCCGCGACGGCAGTGTGGAGCTGGGCGTTACCGACAAGCGCTTCACCGGCACGGATGTGGACTGGATCAGGCTCTGTGACGACCCTTTCCTGGCCGTTCTGCCGCCGGACAGCGATGTACCGGACCCCGTGCCCGTGACCTGGTTTGCCGGCCGTGCTGTTATCATCCCCGACTACGGAACCAACACCGACACCACCCGCGTGTTCACCCGTGCCGGCGTGGAGCCCGTCTACACCGATGACCGTATGAACAACCGTTCTGTCCTGGCCGCCGTGGCCGCCGGATTGGGCAGCACCGTTTTTTCCCGGCTGGAACTGGACTATTACGCCCGCCAGGATCTGACCGTCCGCGCCATGGACCCGCCCTGCTGCCGCGAGCTGGGCGTGGCCCTGCGCCCCGGCGTCAAGGGCGACGCGGTGGTCCGTTCCTTCCTCCGTGCCCTTCGCGCCGCCGCCGACGCGGACAAATAAGCAAAAAAAGAAACGCCCATAGGCGTTTCTTTTTTGCTTATTTGAAGAATTCGAACCGCGGCTGCTCCTTCGTTACGGTGCCGGTCTCGATCTCCAGCCCCTCGCCGAAATACTTTTTCAGCAGCGCCACCAGTTCGTCCGCCGCCGCCTGTACCTCCGCCGCATTCACGTCGGAGAAACCGTCGATGGGGAACAGAATGGCCTTGGTGTTCTCGGTGATCTTGCCGCGCTCGGACTGCCGCCAGGTCCACCGCCGGGTCCGTATCTCGTGGCCGCAGGCGTATACCGCCTCGCCTACGTCCGGAGCCTCCTCCTCGGTGGAGCCGAAGGGAATGAACGTGTCGCCCTCCTCCGCCAGCCGGACGTCCAGCCCGTCTGCGATGGTGTCCAGATCGTGCGCGCCCATGGGCAGCCTGTGCTTGATGGACACCGCGTTGCCCAGGTCCACCGCCGCATTGATGTGGGGGAAGCCCTTGCCCTTGGCGATACGGGTCAGCAGCGCCTCGATGGAGCACATAAACTTGTTGGGGTTGATGCCCAGGGCGGTGAACGCCGCCCGGTAGGGCAGGATATCCTCCGTCTCCTTGGGCTTTTTGCCGGTGAAATAGGCCTCGCACTCCGCCACATTCACGGCCAGCATTTTCTCCAGCTCCGGAATGTCATGGGTGTTGTCCAGCCCGCGCACCGCCACCGCGCCGAAGCAGGCGTTGGGCAGCTTATCGAAAAATTCCTTTGATACCTGGTAGTACACAGCGTTTCCTCCTTGTCTGAAGTATGTGTCCGCGGCCTCCCCGGCAGGGAGGCCGCCTGTTTTTGCCGATGGCATATTCTAACGCTTTAAAGGGTAAAAATCAAGCCCTTTTTATCGCTGCTCCCGACCCAGCTTCAGTCCCAGATCAAAGGCCTGCCGGTTCAGCGGCAGCAGCGCCGGCTTTTTGCCCAGCTTGTGTTCTATGGTGCTCCACACCACGTCCTCCGGAACCACCTGGGTATAGCCCACGTACACACCCAGCATGATGATGTTCAGCACCTTGGCACTGCCCATCTCCAGCGCCAGCTCCGTCACCGGAGCCTTTACCACCTTGATATCCGTGCGCGTGATCTCGCTCTTGACGATGGAGCTGTTGATGTACAGCGTCCCGCCCGGCACCAGCTTGTACAGGAACTTGCTCAGGCTGGGGTCGTTCATGACGATCAGGTCGTCCATCTGATCACCCAGCGGCGCGCCGATATCGTCGTCGGAGATGACCACATAGCAGTTGGCGGTGCCGCCCCGCTGCTCCGCGCCGTAGGAGGGGAAGAACGTCACATTTTTGTCGGTGCTCTCGCAGGTGGCCTCCGCCAGGAACTTGCCCAGCGTCATCACGCCCTGTCCGCCGAACCCGGCGACCATCAGATTTCGTTCCATCACGCGCCCTCCTTATCCTTGTCCCGGATGACCCCCAGGGGGAACTCCTTGAACATTTTTTCCTCCAGGAAGCCCAGCGCCTCCAGCGGCTCCAGTCCCCAGTTGGTGGGACAGCTGGTGACGATCTCCACCAGCGAAAAGCCCTTGCCGTCCAGCTGGTTCTGAAATGCCTTTCGGATGGCCGCCTTCGTCCTGGCCACATTGGCGGGGTTGTTGCAGCTGGTGCGCTCCAGATAGTAGGGTGCCGTCAGCTGGTTCAGTATCTCGCACACATGCATGGGGTAGCCGTGCTCCCTGGGATCACGCCCCTTAGGCGCGGTGGTGGCTTTCATGCCCACCAGCGTGGTGGGGGCCAGTTGTCCGCCGGTCATGCCGTAGATACCGTTGTTCACAAAGATCACGGAGATATTCTCACCCCGGTTGGCGGCGCTCATGGTCTCCGCCAGGCCGATGGAGGCCAGGTCGCCGTCACCCTGATAGGTGAACACCAGCGTCTCCGGGTTGCTGCGCTTGGCGCCGGTGGCCACGGCGCAGGCCCGCCCGTGGGCGGCCAGCAGATAATCGTAGGTGAAGTATCCCATGCCCAGACCGCAGCAGCCTACGCCGATGGCGCAGGTGCACTTGTCCAGCATATCCATCTCCTCCAGCACCTCGCCGATGAGCTTGAAGAGGGTGCTGTGCATACAGCCGGGGCAGAAGCCGTCCACCATGTCGGGCTGAATGCCTTTTGTTCTCGTATATACCTTTTCCATGTCCGACGCCTCCTTATCGTTCCAGCAGTTTCCTGACCGCGTCCATGACCTCGCCGCGTCCCATGATCTCGCCGCCTGCGTGCAGGCACGTCTCGATGGGGCAGCGGTCGTTGATGGCCAGCCGGATGTCGTCCACCATCTGGGCGGGGATGCACATCTCCACGTCCAGAATGGCCTTTACCCGGCCGAAGTCCAACCCGGCAAACACGTCGGAGGGGAAGGGGTACAGGGTCTTGGGGCGGATCAGCCCCACCTTACAGCCCTCCGCCCGCAGCAGCTTCACGGCGGAGCGGGCGATGCGTCCGCAGATGCCGTAGCCGGTGACGACCACCTCGGCGTCGTCCAGATACAGCGTCTTCGCCTCGCTGGGCCAGCTCTTGTACAGCTCCTCGGCCTTTTTGCAGTTGCGCTCCTGCTCCTTGGTGTCCCAGCGCCCGGCATCGATGGTGGCGCGGGGCTCCTTATAGGAATCGTGACCCACCGCCGCCCAGGGGCGGCACTGGTCCTTCAGTGCCTTGACCTCCTCGGCGGAGCGCTCCGGCGGCAGCGCCACCGGCTCCATGATGGTGCCCATCACGCCGTCGGTGAGGATCAGCACCGGGTTGCGGTCCTGCTGGGCGTAGTCAAAGGCGGCATAGGTCATGTCCACTGCCTCCTGCACGGTAGAGGGGGAGAACACCCGCATTCTGAACCCGCCGTTGCCGCTGGCCTTGGTGGCCTGGGTGTAGTCCTGCTGTGCCGGCTGGATGGTGCCGATACCGGGGCCGCCCCGCTGTACATTGACGTATACGATGGGCACCCGCGCGCTGGCGCAGAAGCTGACGCCCTCGCTCATCAGGCTGATGCCGCAGGAGGAGGAGCTGGTCATGGCGCGTGTGCCGGTGCCCGCCGCGCCGTACACCATATTGATGGACGCGACCTCGCTCTCGCCCTGTACAAAGCTGCCGCCCACCTCCGGCAGCCGCCGTGCCAGATATTCCGGTATCTCGTTCTGCGGCGTGATAGGATAGCCGGCAAAGAACCGGCAGCCTGCCCGCACCGCTGCCTCAGCGATGGCCTCAGTGCCCTTCATAAATACTCTTGCCATGCTCCCGCCTCCTTATTTATACACTTCGATGGCCGCGTCCGGACACATACGCCCGCAGATGGCACAGCCGATGCAGTTTTCCGGGTGTGCGGCCACCACAAAGGGGTAGCCTTTGGAGTTGACCTCGTGTCCCACGGCCAGCACGCCCTTGGGACAGAACTTCACGCAGTAGCCGCAGCTCTTGCAGCTCTCCGCGCGGATGGTGACTTGCGCCATTTCAATGCCTCCTTATCCTTCATCAAGTCCCGTTTCCGGGACAGTCATTCGCGGTGTGAGGGGCAGCAGCGGCAGCTCCGTCCGGCCCTCGACCTCCGGCAGCAGCGTTTCCGACACCGCCGCCGCCTCCACCTTTACATAGGGCGTCAGCAGCCGGAGCCCCTGCTCCACGCCCACTAAGAATTCCTCCGCCGTGGTGCCGATGCCCAGCGTGGGGTTCAGCAAAAAACGCGGCAGGCCCAGCCGCGCTGCCTTCAGCACGGCGCTCAGGGTCCCGTCGATGTGCGCCACCGTCCCCGACCAGGGCCGGTACGGGTTTACCACGAACCATGCATCCGCACTCTTCAGCAGGTGTGCGTATCCGCCGATGAGCCTTGCCCCCGTGTCGTTGCCGCCCACGTCCAGAATGACGCTCTTGCTCTTGTCCAGCAGCAGCGGCACCAGTCCGCCCACCTGCGTGGGCGCGTCGGCACACTGCTGCTCGAAGTGCACCGTCACCCCCGCGCCCTCCAAAAGGGCCGCCGCGTCCCTTGACCGCAGCAGTGGCTTTGTCTGGTCCAGATCGAAGAAATGCACATCCCGTCTACGCTCCGCCGCCGTCAGCGCCCACTGCACCGCCAGCTCAGATTTGCCGCACCCGGCCTCGCCCAGAAATACCGTCACCCGCTGCGCTGGGTCCGGTACATAGCGTGCCATACCATCCCTCCTTTAGCCCTTCAAAGTGCTGTATATTTACGAATACCATTATACCCGCCCGCTTTGCCCCTGCGAAGCGTAAATGCCCGTTAGCCTATAAAGTTTTCTTATATCCGACGGCGTAAAAAAAGACCGGCACCCGCCGGTCTTTTTTCATATGCTTATCCGCCCAGATACGCCTTCTTGATGGCGTCGCTCTCCAGAAGCGCCGCGCCGGTGCCCTCCGTGACGATGCGCCCCGTTTCCAGCACATAGCCCCGGTCGGCCACCGCCAGCGCCGCCTGTGCGTTCTGCTCCACCAGAAGAATAGTGGTGCCGTCGGCGTGCAGCTGTCGAATGATGTCGAATATCTGCTCCACCAGCAGCGGCGCCAGACCCATAGACGGCTCGTCCAGCATCAGCAGCTTGGGATGGCTCATCAGCGCCCGGCCCATGGCCAGCATCTGCTGCTCGCCGCCGGACAGCGTCCCGGCCACCTGCTTCCGCCGTTCCTTCAGCCGCGGGAAGCGCTCGTACACGCTCTCGATGTCTGCGTTCAGGTCGCCGCTCCGGCAATAGCCGCCCATGTCCAGGTTTTCCTGCACCGTCATGTGCTGGAAAATGCGCCGTCCCTCCGGCACAAGAGCCATGCCGCGCCCCACCAGCTTGTGGCTGGGCACGTGCCGCAGTTCCTCGTCCATAAAGCGCACGCTTCCCGTGCGGCTGCGGAGCAGCCCTGCCACGGTGTTCAGCGTGGTGGATTTGCCCGCGCCGTTGGCGCCGATCAGCGTCACCACCTCGCCCTGCTCCACGTGGAAGGACACGTCCTTCACCGCGTGGATGCTGCCGTAGTACACATTGATGTTCTCCACCTGCAGCACGCTGCTCATGCGCTCGCCTCCTTCTTCCGTCCCAGATACGCTTCAATGACCGCCGGGTCCGCCTGGATGTCCGCCGGTGTGCCCTTGGCGATGATGTGCCCGAAGTTCAGCACGCAGATACCCTCGCAGATGTTCATCACCAGGTTCATGTCGTGCTCGATCAGCAGCACCGCGATCTGGAACGTATCCCGTATCTTTCGGATGTTCTCCATCAGCTCCGCCGTCTCCGACGGGTTCATGCCCGCCGCCGGCTCGTCCAGCAGCAGCAGACACGGGTTCGATGCCAGCGCCCGCAGGATCTCCAGCCGCCGCTGCGCGCCGTAGGGCAGCGAGCCCGCCCGTTCATCGGCATGACTCTCCATGTGGAAGATGCTCAGCAGCTCCTCCGTCCGTTCCCGGGCGATGTGCTCCTCCCGCGCATACCTGGGGAAATGCAGGATACTGCCCGCCAGCCCGTAGCGCACCGAGTCGTTCATGGCCACCATCAGGTTCTCCGCCACCGTCAGATCATTGAACAGCCGGATGTTCTGGAACGTCCGGGCGATACCGGCCTTGTTTACCTGTGCGGTGGTCATGCTGTGGGTGTCCTTGCCATCCAACAGGATAGCGCCCGCTGTGGGCTGATACACCTTCGTCAGCAGGTTGAACACCGTGGTCTTGCCGGCGCCGTTGGGACCGATCAGCCCCGCGATCTCCGTCCGGCCGATGGTCAGATCGAAGTCCTCCACCGCCTTCAGCCCGCCGAAGGTCACGCCCAGCCCCACGCACTCCAGCACCGGGGACTTGTCGATGTCCCGTTCCGGCAGCAGCACGGAGGACTGGCGCTTCACCAATTTCGTTTTCGTCGTCACAGCGCCGCACGCTCCTTTCGCCCGGGGGTCAGTTTTTCCTTAGCAGAGGCAAAAAACCGCTTCATCGTGGGGTTGTTCGTGGCCTGCATCACCAGGATCAGCACGATGGCATACACCAGCATACGGTAGTCCGCCACCTCGCGCAGCGCCTCCGGCAGCACCGTCAGCACGATGGCCGAGATCACGGAGCCCGGCACGCTGCCCATGCCGCCCAGCACCACGATGACCAGGATCTCGATGGACATATTGTAATCAAAGGCAGCTGCCTTGATGTTGGCCAGTGAGTGGCCGTACAGCACGCCGGCACAGCCTGCGAAGAACGCCGCGATGACGAACACCGCCAGCTTGTACCATGTGACGTTCAATCCCACGGACTCCGCCGCGATGCGGTTGTCCCGGATGGCCATGATGGCCCGGCCGTACTTGGACCGCTTCAGGTTCAGCATCACCGCCACCGTCAGCAGCACCAGCACCGCGCCGTAGGGGAGAAGGTCCTTCGCCCCGGCGTAGATGGAGGAGGTGTCCAGACCCAGCGCGCCGCCGGTGATGTTCAGGTTTGTGATGATGTTCTTGATGATCTCGCCGCAGGCCAGCGTCACGATAGCCAGATAGTCGCCCCGCAGCCGCAGGGCCGGCAGTCCCACCAGCAGTCCGAAGACCGCCGCCATCAGGCCGCCCGCCAGCATACTCACCGGCAGGCGCACGCCCAGCGGCAGGGCGGTGGTGTGCAGCGCGATCGCCACCAGACACCCGGAGAACAGTCCCACGGACATGAAGCCCGCGTGGCCCAGGCTCAGCTCGCCCAGCAGGCCCACCACCAGGTTCAGCGACACCGCCATCACGATGTACACCGCAACGGGCACCAGCATATTCGTTACCTGCCGGGTCAGGTGCCCGGTATACAGCAGCGCCGCCATTACCACAAACAGTGCGGCCACCGCCGCCACGGTCAGCAGGTCCGTGCGCTGTCTTTTTTTCTGTGTCAGCTGCATTTCCTTCACCTCACACCTTCTCCTGCATGGGCTTGCCCAGCAGGCCCGTGGGCTTGACCACCAGCACGACCACCAGCACGGCGAACACGATGGCGTCCGCCCACAGGGTAGAGATATACGTCTTGGACATCTGCTCGATCAGGCCCAGCAGTATGCCGCCCAGCATGGCGCCGGGGATGGAGCCGATACCGCCGAAAACCGCCGCCGTAAAGGCCTTGATGCCGGGCATGGCGCCGGTGGTGGGCTTGATGTACACATAGGTCATGCCGTAGAACATACTGGCGAAGGCCGCCAGCGCCGAGCCGATGGCAAACGTCAGCGTGATGGTCCTGTCCACGCTGATGCCCATCAGCGTGGCGGCGTCCTTGTCCTCGGACACGGCCCGCATGGCTTTGCCCAGCTTCGTTTTGTCGATGAACAGCGTCAGCGCTGCCATCAGCACCGCTGTCACCGCCAGCGTCAGCACGGTGATGCCGTCCACCTGCACGCCGCCCACGGAGAAGCTGCCCAGCTTTACCAATGTGGGGTAGGCCATCTGCTGCGAGCCGAAGAGCAGCAGCGCCGCGTTCTGCAAAAGATAGCTGACGCCGATGGCCGTGATGAGCACACTCAGCGGTGCCGCCTGCCGCAGGGGCTTATAGGCGCAGAACTCAATGACCACGCCCAACACCGCGCATACCACGATGCTGACGATCACCGTCACCCACGGTGACAGTCCCAGCTGCGCCACCGCCACAATGCCGCTGTATGCGCCCACCATGATCACGTCGCCGTGGGCGAAGTTCAGCATTTTGGCGATACCGTAGACCATGGTGTAGCCCAGCGCGATCAGCGCGTAGATGCTCCCCAGGCTCAGCCCGCTTATCAATGTTTGTATCAAATTCGTCATAGTCGTCATTCCTTTGCATGGCGCCCGTTCCGCCCTCCCGGCGCAGCGCCGGGAGGGCGTATGGGCTTATTGTGAGGAAGATAGGTAGCTTACTTGCTTACGCCTCCGCGTCGGCCGCGGTATCCGCAGCGTCCCCGCTCTCCGCGCCGGCGGCGTCATTGGCGTTGTCCTGACCGAACAGGGTGCCCACACCGTTCTTGTAGAGGATGGCGCTGGCGGCCTTGTTGGTGTTGCCGTCGGCGTTCCACGTCATGGTGCCGGTCACGCCCTCCACGGTCAGGGAGGTCATCACAGCGGCCAGGTCAGCGCCGGAGGTGCTGCCGTTGGCGGCCTCCACAGCGGCCTTGACGGTGTACACAGCGTCATAGGCATCGGCGGCGAACTGGTCAGGAGTAGCGCCGTAGGCCTCCTCATACGCCTTGACAAAGGCCTGGACCTTGGGGTCGGCGGAATCTGCCGCGAAGGGGGGTCATCATCAGCACGTTGTCCGCGATGGTCACGTCCTGGCTCACCTTGCCCAGGATGCCGTCCAGACCGTCAGCGCCGAAGAAGTACACATCATCGGCGAACTTGCCCTTGGCCTGGGTCAGGAAGGTGGAGGCCTCCTCCGCGTAGATGGGGATGAACACGACCTTCACGCCGGAGGAAGCAAGGGCGTTCACCTGGGTGGAGAAGTCGGTGTTGGTGGCGGTGGTGAAGGTCTGCGTCTCCTTGATGGTCACGCCGTTGTTCTGGCACTCGGCCACGAAGGCATTGTACAGACCCACAGAGTAGTCGTTGTCGCTCTGATAGAACACGCCTACCTCATCGGCCAGCGCGTTGTCCTTCAGATAGTCCGCCGCAGCCGTGCCCTGATAGGAATCGTAGAAGCAGATGCGGAACGCCTTGTCGTTGCCGTCGATGCACTTGTCGGCGGAGCCGGTGGTCTCCATGATGAACATGTCGTCGGCCTTGGCCGCCGCCACCACGGAGGCCGTCTCACCGGACAGCACACCGCCCAGGCACACATTCATGCCCCAGTCCATCAGCTTGCCGTAGGCCGCCACAGCACTCTCCGGGTCACCCTGAGAATCCTGGAAGTTGACCTCCAGCTGCTTACCGTTGACGCCGCCGGCAGCGTTGATCTCCTTGATGGCCAGCTCCGCGCCGTGCTGTACGGACAGACCATAGTTGGCATAGCCGCCGGTCAGGGGGCCGACGCCGCCCAGCTTAATGGTCTCGGTGCCGCTGGCGTCGCCGCTGCCGCCGTTATCGGTCTTGCTGCCGCAGGCCACCAGGCTCAACGCCATCACAGCGGCTAAAAACATTGCAACTACTTTCTTTTTCATGGTTTTGTTCTCCTTTACGTTGGGTTTCTTAGGAACTATGCACCGGCGGCGTCTGCCGCTGGTATACAAAAAAGCGGCTCCGCCAATGGCGGAGCCGCTTCGCTGTATCAGGTGTCAGCGCGTCATGCGGTTATCCGTGCCAATGGCGTATGTGCAGAGGCGGCCAGTACCAGCAGTACCAGCACCAGAGCGCAAATAATAATGGACGCCATAATAATGGCGCCCAGCACGGACAGGATGACAGTATGAGAAGCGGCGCGGGCGCAGCAGAAAGCAGCACCGGCGCAGGCGGCGGTCATCATGGTATTCATGGCTTTCTTCGTGGTCTTGGTCATCACGGCCGCCTCCTTTCGCTTCGGAAATGTTGGGCCTATTGTAGCAAAGCGAAATTCCAAAGTCAACGGTGTTTTCACAAAAAACGTCATCATATCGCACAAACTGTCACTATATGAATTATGCAAAATATACAAAAACGAACCACTTTCTCCCAGAAACTGGAAATTCCACGGCCGCAGCCGGTCTGCCTCTCCGAACACAAAAAACGATATAGACGGACAAACATACGACAATACCGAACAATGCCCCTTGCATTTTCTGCGTTATCCTGTAAAATAGACAGCGAACCTCCGCGCGGTACGCGCGGAAGCGGAACAGACTGAAAAGGGAGGCCCGTCCATGCATACGCCCCGGCACCCCACACGCAGCATAACGATCATGGCGTCAGCGCTGCTGGCGCTGTTTCTGCTGTCCTTCGTGCTGGGCCGCTACGGCGTCCCCCTGGGCGAGGTGGTAAAGATACTCCTCTCCCGCGTATTTCCCATTGAACAGACCTGGACGGACAACATGGCCATCGCCGTGTGGAATGTCCGCCTGCCTCGCATCCTGCTGGCCTGCCTGGTGGGCTGCGGCCTCTCCGCCGCCGGCACCGCCTACCAGACCGTGTTCCAGAACCCCATGGCCGCGCCGGATATCCTGGGCGCATCCTCCGGTGCCTGCTTCGGTGCGGCGCTGGCGATCCTGACGGGCCAGAGCACCGTGATGGTCACCGTTTTCGCCTTCCTGGCCAGCCTGCTGTCCGTGGCCCTGGTCTATCTGGTGGGCCGCCGAACCCGGGGCAGCCGTGTGGTGAGCCTCCTGCTGGCCGGTATCATGGTAGGCTCGCTGTTCTCGGCCTGTACCTCCTATATCAAGCTGGTGGCCGATCCCACCAACCAACTGCCCCAGATCACCTACTGGCTCATGGGCAGCCTCTCCGGCACCCGTATGCACACCGTCGCCTTTGCCGCCGTCTGTATGGCGGCAGGGCTGACGCCCCTGCTGCTGCTCCGCTGGCGCATGAACCTGCTGACCCTCTCGCCGGATGAAGCCCGCGCTATGGGCGTCCACACGGACCGCCTGCGTCTGGCGGTGATCCTCTGCGCCACGGTGCTGACGGCCTCCGCCGTCTCCGTCTCCGGCATGATCGGCTGGGGGGG
>ENA-ORNP01002485-ORNP01002485.1-human-gut-metagenome-genome-assembly--contig:-NODE-2485-length-15251-cov-4.009081_pt1 | contig 15251 bp, 17 predicted proteins | sample MGYA00242119_ERZ509030 | MGnify/ENA primary metagenome ERZ509030 (study PRJEB26280, sample SAMEA2338708) | human gut metagenome | biome: human gut; feature: human-associated habitat; material: faeces... | reverse complement strand
GGACGAAGATTTAGACGAAAATATATTTGACTATATCAGAAAATCAGCGTCGTTTCGTTGATAACTATATGTCTGGTGCCAACAGAGCAAAAGAGGTTATTGAAGTAATATCTGAAAAATGCAGTACTACGCGCCGGAACATTATTGGCAGCATATTCTCATCCAAAGAAATGTATGAAGAAATTAGTGATAAGCTGTACTTTGAATATGCTTCTAAAGAAAAACCAGAAGAATTGAAATCCTGTATTGCAAGGAGTGCATATAATTATTTTATTTCTGAACTTAAAAATGAAACTCTTGTGAGTATGAGTACTGCTTTTGACAAAGCCCTTAAGAATAAAGGAATTGCATTTTTCCTTGCACAAAAAGCCCGGTCAGAAGGAGCCTCAGAATACGAAATTATTAATGATTGGATTAGACTATTAGCAACCACCCCTCGTGAAGACGCTAATACAATAAAAAGAATGATTCGTTTGTCGAGAGTCATCAACAGTTTAGAGGATACTGAAGAATTACCGGACGCAGATCTTCAAAAGCTAAACACATTGGAAGCTTTTGACTACACGATTAATGACTACTTCTTACCCGTTGCAGCTGGCGATGTGTTTACAAACAGCAAAGACGAGTGGTTCGTACTGATCGGGCAAGATTGTGATATGGCACGAAGTATTACTCGTACGCCTAAAAATGCTTTAGCCGAACTCTTGCCTGCAAAAGTACGACACCAGACACAATTTGATAAGTGGGCTAATGACTTGCGAAGTGCATCGATTTATAGTTTCAGAAAAACTCTTGGCTCAGAATGCGAAGTGCTTCAAGTTGAGTATCAGAACCGTCAATATATTGCAAACGAAGTTTTAAATCTCTGTTCCTTTAATTCAGACGGACAATGTAGAATCTCTCTTTCTGAGCCCCTCGGTCTGCACCAAGAACAGCTGATGCCAACCTATATGACTACATACTATTCTAAATTGCAGCATTTTTTTAACGCTGTCAAAGCATTAAGGATGCGTGCAGAAGACGAATTTGAAACCGTAATTGCAGAAGAATATTCTCCGCGTCTGCTTTCTTTTAAAGATTTTGACAAAACATCTGAAACGGTATCTTTTGACCTAAGACGTGTTTGCCGACTAACGCACGACTATGTTTTCTATCTGTACAAATTGTACCTGGAATACCGAGGAAGGAAACCATTTCAGACAATCAATTTGATTCGGCAAGAAGACACAGCACTCCCTGTCCTACTTAACAAAAAAGAGAGCGGACAATATTTATCCTTTCGTAGCGTGCCAAATCCAAACAATAACAACCGCAAAAATTGGTGCTGGATCATAGATGCTTCCGAGTTAAATCGAGTGCTTGGATTGCTTGGCCTACCCATACTATCCAAACCTGATCAAGATGTGATTCTCAAAGATGATAGCACTGAACTAAACCTCGAGATGGGTAAAAAGGCAAAAATAGTGAAGGCGAAACAAAAGGTATATTTTGAATATTATTCAAAATGAACCCTTGAATGTCATTTGGATGGTATTCAAATACCTACAGCTATAATCTCAGAGATTATTTTGATGGACGCAATGATACGGACAGCTAATGGGCGGATATCCTGGCCGAAAAAATCGGCTGAAAAGCCCGTAGTATGCGGTAAATGGTCAAGAACTTCCTCGTTTGTTCTGCTTTTCTTGATGATACGAATCTGCTGATTGCACTGCCTTTGGTGACCCTGGGATCATAGGTGTCCAGCCCGCAGCTCATTGACGACTTCCGCATCTTTACCAAGGACTGGCGGAGCAGCGGGATATCCGCTTTACTGATTCTGGAAAGTGGGACATCTCCCTGGCCCAAAACAATGTACTCTTTGCAGAGCAGAGGCACAAAACTTTTGCCGCCGGACTTCTGGAGGAACTCAAATGAAACGAATTTTATCTCTACTGCTTTGCCTACTGCTGCTGACTGGATGCGGTGGAAACACCTCGGACAGTTCCTATGAGCAGATCACCCAGGAGGCAGCCAAGGAGATGATGGATACCCAGGAGGTCATCATCCTGGATGTGCGGGAGCAGGACGAATATGATAGCGGCCACATCCCCGGTGCTGTCCTGCTACCGGTAGGCACCATTGACGAGAATACTGCCGCCGAGGTGATTCCGGAGAAGGACTCCACGGTGCTGGTCTACTGCCGCAGTGGAAACCGCAGCAAGACCGCGTCCTCTACTCTGGCAGACCTGGGCTACACCGACATCTACGAATTCGGCGGCATCAATACCTGGCCCTATGAGACAGAGCCATAAATATAACGGCAGCCTGTAAACAGAACAAAATCTACATCGCCTATACAAAGAATACGGGACCGGCTTTTGTAAGCCGGTCCCGTATTCTTTTTCTTGTCAGTGATTCAGGAGTTTTTCAGCCACTCCACATATTCCTCCAGGGTGATGACATCGCGGTCACATTTCTTTTTCATCTCTCTGGCCTGCTCACTCCAGGCGTAGAAATCCGTATCGGAGATGCGCCCGGCTTTGATCCAGGCAAACCGTTTCTTATATTCCTTACGGTAGGCTTTGAATACCGGATCGTCAGACTGCTTCTTTGTCCACTGCTGGAAGGCTCCAGCCTCACGGCAGGTCTGCTGCCCTCTGGGCACCGGACGCTCACAGTACTCCGCGCTGACCCGTCCGGTCTGGGGGAAGTAGCGGCCGCAGTTCTTGCAGCGCCGCACCGTAATACCCCTCTCCACACAACTGCGCAGAGAGTAGTCGATCATGTCCAGAATGCTGGCGGAGTACAAAACCGGCGAACACCGCCCCGGCTCCACCGGCTCAAAGCTGAGCGGAATGGGGCGGAAGCGAAACAGGCTGGGATCCTTCGGACGATCGTGAAGATAATTCTTAGCCGCCTGCTGCTGTGGGTCGCGCCCTGCGCTGTCCACATCCAGAACCAAATCAAAGAATCGTTGCACCTGCTCCTGATAGAGGAGAAGCTGCTCCGGGAGATCCCGCAGTTCCGCCAACATCTGCTCATCCTCCGCGCTGCCCCGGTCACCATAGATCCCAATTCTGGAGAAACGGTCATACCAACGCACATACAGAAGCTCCAGATAGATATGCCGACTTTTCAGCTGGCCCAGTTCCACCATGGCCTCTGTGCCGGCATCCCGGTCAAACTCTGCAATCAGCCGACTCCAACGATCTGCGATCCGCTGGAGAGCAGGTGTCAGTTCCCTACAATCCATCTCCAGAAAGGTGAGCAGGCTCTCCAGGAATGGAAGCTCCCGATCAACGGACGGTACTCCCTGTATGCCAGAGGCGTCACACTGAAAAAACTCCCGCTTTTCAGAGAAATACATTTTCACATACCACATAGTCGGCTCCTCAAAAATAGACTAATGCTAAATTAGAGTTTCAATAGACTTGACAAACGTATTTTGGTGTGTTAAGATACACTCGCAGCGATGACTGTCTAATTAAAGTTATTATTAGTCTAACATCGAGGAGGCAATTTGTCAATGAAAACTTTCATTGTCCTCCTGGTACTGCACCTTGAAAACAGAATACCTATCACCAGAGATGATACTCCCCGGAGAAGTACTGCCATGACGCTGTTGTGGGCAAAACAGCCGAGCATACCAAGGGGAAGCAAACGCCGTGCGCGTCAAACAAGGCCGCAGGGCAGGAACGGGTATGGTGATGGCCAGACACAGGCAAAAGGCAGTCACCGTAAAAAAAGACCGCTGAACTGCTGCAACAGTTCAACGGCCCGCTGCGTTTCGGAAAACACAGCCCAATCTGTGTTCAGTTTATCAGAGAGACCTCCGAAACGCAAGAACAATTTTTCTCTGTACTTGAAAATGATCGGAGGTATTGAAATGAAGATGTCAGTCTGTAAAAGCTACGACGACCTGCCGCTGTTTCTCAACGCAAATCTGGTGGCACAGGTGCTGGGCGTGTCCATCTCCACTGCCTACGAGGTGATGCACGAACCCAGCTTCCCGACGCTCCGTGTGGGCAGCCGCATGGTGGTACCGAAAGAAAAGTTCATTCAGTGGGCGGAGGAACAGTCTGGAGGTGCGAAATGAGAAAGCAGAACTGGACCAAGCGGGATCCCATCAAAAACTATTTCCCTCTGCCCAACGAGATTTACGATCTGGGGCTGTCCCGCGGCGCGATCTCGGTGTACAGTTTCCTGCTTCGTCGGGAGGATCGCAAGACCTATCAATGTCTGCTCAGCTACCGGGAGATCGGCGAGGGCGTGGGCATGTGCGTGACCACGGTACGCAAGTATGTGGCGGAGCTGGAGGAGCGATCGCTCATTCGCACTGAGCGCACGACTGTTACCACCAAAGACGGCCGCAAGCGCAACGGACGTCTGCTCTATCATATCCTGCCTATCCAGTTGGCCATCGATCAGTACTATGAGCGTCAAATGGACATGGCTAACCTGGCACTGGAGCAGCAGAAGGCAAAGCAACGCCTGGCCGCGCTGGAGAGAAAGGAGTGTGAATCCGGATGCTGATGCAGGAACTGGGCCGTATGATCAAGGAAGATCCCAACCTGTGTGCCATGACTATGGTGGACAAGCGAAAGTACATCATCAGCAAGTGGAACGCCAGTCATAGTGAGCCCATCGACGAAGATGCTGTGGCACTGTTCCTCTGCGATGAGAACCGCGGCAACCTCACGGATGATCAGAGAGCATTTGCGAAAGAGTGCTGTGCGGAATTTGAATTCTGCAATCAAATGACTGTGTACCGTCTGTTTCAATGCGGCGAGATGATGCGCCAGCATCTGGTGTCCGGCCCGGCGGAATACTTCCGGATTTTCCTGCCGCAGTGCACCGTCCCCTGCGGCAGGGGAATCCCCCTTTGCAGCGGCCTGTGAGGCGCTGTGTGCCCTCCTTCGGGGCAGGGCAAGCCCCTGCCCCACCTGGGGCTTTCAATGCGGATTTGGCCCGATTTTGGGCAAGGCTTCGGGACGGGGGCCACGGGGGACGAGGAGCAGGAGAAAGCCCTGGCGCTTTTGTGCGCCCGGGCAGTCACAACCACCCGCAGTGCGGGCGGTTTCGGGGATTTGAAGTTGGCGCTGTTTCGGCCAGTAGGCTTTGAGATTGGCGCTGTTCTTGTAAAAAAGCGCCTGAATCCCCGCCGTTGTGGGATTTCAGACGGCGCTGATGAGAAAAGGAGGCGATTTTGGAGATGAAAGAGTCGAAGAAGAAACACTCGGTGTGGCTGAGCGAATCGGCCTGGGCCAATGTGGAACATCACTACCAGGCGGACAACTGCTCCACCAAAAATGAGTACATCGAAAAGGCGATCCAGTTCTATTCCGGCTACCTGGACACGGAACACGCGGAGGAATATCTGCCTCGTATCCTCTCGGATGTGCTGGAGGGCAAGCTGGGTGCTTTCGGAAAACGCATGGGGCATCTGCTCTTCAAGCAGGCAGTGGACCAAGATGTGATGGCAAATCTGTTCGCCAGCGATATCAATGTTAGCCTGGATACGCTGCAAAAACTTCGGGTGCGCTGCGTAAAAAATGTGAAAGAGACCAACGGGGAAATTGACTTCCAGGATGCGTTTCGGTTTCAGAAGAGGATTGAGGAATGAAGGGTCTCATTCAAAAGTCTGGCTACATCAAGCCAGGAAGCGGCGGCGGACACTACGCTGAGTACATCGCCACCCGAGACGGTGTGGAACTGATGGAACCCACGGCAGGCGGTGGTTACCTGGAGTACATTGCGGAGCGGCCCCGATCTCACGGGCTGTTCTCTGCGGACGGTGCTGCTGATCTGGAGCAAACCATGGAGGAGATCAACGCACACGCCGGTCCGGTGTGGACCTTCATCTACTCACTGAAGCGGGAGGATGCCGCACGGCTGGGCTACGAAAACGGCGAGAGTTGGCGCAGATTGCTGCTGGCCCATCAGGCAGAACTGGCAGCGGCGATGAAAATTCCGCCCAGCAGCTTTCATTGGTGCGCCGCCTTCCACGATGAAAAGCACCACCCACACATCCACATGATGGCCTGGTCTGCCGATCCCAAGCAGGGCTATCTGACCGAGAAAGGCATCGAGCAGATGCGCTCCCAGCTGTCCAACGACATCTTTCAGGACGAGCTGCTGTCCCTCTATCAAGAAAAAGATCAATCCTACCAGGAGGTGCGGGACGCGGCAATGGAAGCCATGGGCCGTCTCATTCGGGAGATGAAGTCCGGCCTCTGCGACAGTCCTGTCATCGCCGGACAGATGGAAACGCTGGCCGAAATGCTGGCAGAGGTCAAAGGTAAGAAGATGTACGGCTATCTGAAAAAGCCAGTGAAGACTCAGGTGGATACCATCGTGGATGAGCTGGCCAGGCTCCCGGAGGTAGCAGAGTGCTACGAACAATGGAACCAGCTGCGGGATGAGCTGGAGCGGTACTACAAAGACACGCCACGAGAACACAAACCATTGTCACAGCAACAGGAATTCAAGGCCATCAAGAACATGGTCATCCGGGAGGCAGAGGAACTGCGCCTGGGTGTGCTCACCTTCGAAGATACGGCCATGAAAGACGAAGTGGACGAGGACCAGGAGGAGGTGTACTACGCCTGGTCCTCCCGGTGGGAGATGGCGGAGGCCTACCAGATCGCGAAAGAAATCCTTTCGGTCTATGAAAACTCAGAGGAAGAAAAAGCGGAACAGGTGCGGTTGCTGGAGCAGCTCTGGGACGCCGGCTTCACCGTGGCCGCTCACTTGCTGGGCAAGTGCTGGCGGGATGGAATGGGTGTGCTGCCGGATGACGAACAGGCGGAGCTGTGGTTCCGCCGTGCGGCCCAGGCCGGTCACGACTTCTCCCAGTACGCCCTTGGTAAACTGCTGCAAAGTCAAAAGCGGATGGAGGAAGCGGTGTCCTGGTATGAGAAAGCGGCGGCGCAAGGCAATCTCTGGGCCGCCTACCGGCTGGGGAAACTGTATCTGGAGGGAACGGATGTCCCGAAGAATATAGCCAAGGCGGTAGAGTATCTGAGCGATGCCGCTCAAGAGGGTAACCAGTATGCGCAGTACACCCTGGGCAAGCTGTACCTCACTGGAGAGGATGTGGCTCGGGATCGAGAGCAGGCGTACCGCTGGTTCTGGGAATCCGCATCCCAGGGAAACGAGTACGCCCAGTTCTTTCTGGATCATTTCAATGACAACCACAGTCCCAATGTGCTCCTTTCTGCCACCAAGCTCCTCCACCACATGGGCCGAATCTTTCAGGACAACTCCGTGCCGCCTGCCGCCCCGGCGAGCCAGAGAGTGGATCGAAAGCTCAGGCGAAAGATTCAGGAGAAAAAGATCGCCCTGGGCCACAAGCCAGATGACTATGAGGAGGAACAGAACATGGGTGGCATGACCATGGGCGGGATGTAAGCGTATTAAAATCTGACATACCAAAACAAAGATAAAAACCTCTTTACAGCTCCAAAATCTTTTTGAAAAAGTTTCAAATAAGGGCTGGATATTGTAAAGAGGTTCGGGTATTGTGTGTTGCTGAAAAGGAGGCGACGCACATGAACGACTACATGAGAGCACTGCACCAGCGGTTCTTCCGGGAACCGGATGTGTCAGAGTTGGAAGAAGATATCGAGAACACCCGTCAGGAAGTGCGGGACTGCCTGGACAAGATGCAGCGCCGCAGGCTCATGCATCTGGTGGACTCGCAGAATCTGCTGAAAGAAGAAATCTCTCTGGCCAGCTTCACCGCCGGGTTCAAACTGGCTTGGGGACTGAGCAAGGAGCTGGAGGCAGACGGCCTGTACTCCTTCGACGAGGAAGAGACGGAACTCGTCTGCCGCAGAATGGAACAGGAGGAGCGATCGAGATGACAAATCGATTTCCCGTTCAGCGGTGCCAGTACTGCGGGTGTGAGGACATCGGTCTTGGCTGGCAGCACGGCGAAGCGCTGGTCACATTCAAGAAACGCGGAATGCTGGGCAACCGGCTGCAGTATCTGATCTGCCGCCGCTGCGGCGCTGTGCTCTACCAGTACGTGGCGGAACCTTACAAGTATCCTCCTGTGAAATAGGCTACAAAGCAACCACACAACAAATGAAACTGAACGATTGAAGGTGAAACAACATGGCAAAAAGACGACCATCAGGAGATGGCATGGTGCGCAAGCGGGAGGATGGCCGCTGGGAAGGCCGCATCGTAGTGGGCCACAAGGAAAACGGTGATCCCCTCTTCCGATATGTGCTGGCCAAAACCCAGAAAGAACTGTTGGCCAAGCTTCACCGTGACATGGATATCTATCAGGACGCACAGCTCACTGAGGACAGCCGTATGACCCTGGGCGAGTGGCTGGATCGCTGGATGGAGGAGTACGGTGCCGTCACCCTACGGCCTAACACTCTGCGCAGCTACGAGCAGTACATCCGGTGCTATGTGAAGCCCTACCTGGGCGGCAAGATCGTCTCCCGAGTTACACGGCTGGACATCCAAAAGCTGTACCGGAAGCTGAAGAAAGAGGGGCGTGTCCACGACCACCCGGAGTATGGGCACGAACTGTCGGACAGCATGGTGCTCCGCATCCACGCCATGCTCCACCGCTGCCTCAAGGATGCGGAACGGGATCACATCGTCCCCTATAACCCAACGGACGGTGTCAAGCTGCCCAAGAACAACTACAAACCGAAGCAGGTTCTCGACCGTGAGCAGATGGATGCCTTCCTGGCGGCAGTGGACAAAAACGAAATCTGGCGGGACTTCTTCTACACGGAGCTGACCACCGGCCTGCGTCGAGGTGAGATCTGTGGTCTCATGTGGAGGGACTTCGACGAGAACGCTGGAACGCTGAAAATCCTCCGCTCGGTGAATGTACCTAAGCGGGGTGAAATGGAGATCGGCGAGACCAAGACTGAGAGGGGCAGACGCACCATCCGTCTGCCCCCCAGTACTGTCCAGCGACTGAAGGAGCGGAAGAAACACGCAATCAGTCAGTGGATCTTCCCGGAACCGCTGGCCCCAGAGAAACCGGTGCGACCCAGTGCCGCCTACTACTGGATGAAGGTACTGCTGAAAGAGGCGGGACTGCCGCACATCAGGTTCCATGATTTACGCCACACCTTCGCCACCCACGCTCTGGCCAGTGGTGTGGATGCCAAGACTCTCTCCGGCATCCTTGGACACACCAACGCATCGTTCACGCTTGATACCTACACTCATGTGACACCGGACATGCAGAGAGCCGCCAGCGATGTAGTTGGCGGCTTTCTGAAAAATCTATTGGGAGAGGAGTTGAACCCATGGCAAGGAAACGAAAAAGCGGAACCGGCACCATAAGGCAGCGAAAGGATGGCCGCTGGGAAGGTCGGGCCGTGGTGGGCTATGACGACAAGGGCCTTCCCAAAACGAAAAATGTGCTGGCCAAGACCAAGCACGAGTGCCAGGAAAAGCTGACCAAGCTGATGGAGACTGCGGGCAGCGCCAAGTCCGAAAAGATCTGCGCCGATATGCCCTTTGGGGAGTGGATGGACTTCTGGTATCAGACCTACATCAAGTCCGGTCTCCGCCCCGCCACGCAGAGCACTTATGAGAGCACCATCTATCAGCATATCATCCCGCAGCTTGGCAAGATTCCGCTGTGCCAGTTGACCCAGAAGGACCTCCAGCAATTCTACGCTCACCTGAAAAAGGAGGGACGGCTCGTCCGCACAGAACAATTTGGGAAGGGCCTGTCCGATCGGATGGTGCGAATGTGTCACGCCAAATGTCGGGCAGCGCTGGATCAGGCGGTGCAGGAGAACCTGATCCGGACCAATCCTGCGGTAGGTTGTAAGCTACCGCCCAAGCGGAGCCCGGAGATGCAGGTGCTGTCACGCCAGGAACTCCAGCGATTTCTCATTCAGGCCAAGGCCGATGGCTACTTTGAACTGTTCCTGCTGGACTTATCCACTGGCCTTCGCCGGGGCGAACTGCTGGCCCTCCAATGGTCCGACCTGGATCTGGATACCGGAACGCTGTCCGTGACCAAACAGGTCTATGAGGTAAATGGAAAGATGCAGTTGAGTGTCCCAAAGACAAAAGCCTCTATCCGCAAGTTGGTGTTGCCGCCCGCTGTGGTGGAGGTGTTCCGGGAATACCGAAAGGCAGCAAAGTCCCGGTGGCTGTTCCCCTCTCCGAAGAATTTGGATATGCCGCTGACACCTGGTTCCATGCTCCGTCGGCTCCATATCATTCTGGAGCGGGCCGGGTGCAAGCAAATCAGATTTCACGATCTGCGTCATACCTTTGCCACCATGGCGCTGGAGAACGGCATGGACATCAAGACACTCTCTGCCATGCTGGGCCATGTGTCGGCTGCGACAACGCTGGATATCTATACCCACATTACCAGCGACATGTTGAGTGAAGCTGCTGCCAAGATCGACCGTGGCCTGGGCAATGAAGTGGCAGAGGACTCTGCTAAGGAAAATCCGCTCACTGACTTCCAGCCGGTCATGCGGCGCACCCGAAAGCCTGGAACCGGCTGCATTACTGAGATTAACGACCACCTCTTTGAGGGTCGCTACTCGCCCACCTGGCCGGACGGCACGAAGCACTCCAAATGTGTCTACGCCCATACCCGTGAGGAATGTGAGGAGAAACTGAAAGTGCTCATCCAGCAATTGAACGCCGAGCGGAAGGCAATCCTGGATCGGCTGCGAGGGATCCCATCGCCTGAGAAACTTACCAAGAAGCAGCGGCAGATCTGGGAGTATATGAAAATTTACCCTGACGAGACGAATTACAGCACAATCGCCAAGGGGGCTAAGGTGACTCGGCACACAGTGGCCAAGCACTTTGAGATGATCCAAAAGATGCTGGGCATCCAGAAAACCGCTCCCCATCCTCTGTTCGATTGCCAGACCGTCCCGCTTATGGTATGATGACCCTATCAAGTGAGGAGGTGTCGTCATGCCCCTGCATATCGTTCGAAATGATATTACTACCATGAAGGTGGACGCCATCGTCAACGCTGCCAAGGAGAGTCTGCTGGGCGGCGGAGGTGTAGACGGCGCCATCCACCGTGCCGCCGGACTGGAGCTGCTGGCCGAGTGCCGCACCCTGGGAGGCTGCAAGACCGGACAGGCCAAGATCACGAAGGGCTACCGCTTACCGGCAAAGTTTGTTATTCACACCGTCGGTCCCATCTGGCAGGGCGGTAGCCACAGTGAACGTGAACTGTTGGTCTCTGCCTACCGCTCCTCTCTGGAAGTGGCCCTGGCCCATCAGTGTGAAACGGTGGCGTTCCCCCTGATCTCCTCCGGGGTGTATGGCTACCCTAAGGATCAGGCCCTGAAGGTTGCGGTGGATACCATCGGGGATTTCCTTCTGGCCCACGACATGACGGTGTATCTGGTCATCTTCGACCGGACCGCCTATACCATCAGTGGGAAGCTCTTTTCTGACATTGCCGCCTACATTGATGACCGCTATGTGGATGCCCACACCGACAGCCGGGAGACCCAACGCCGCCGGATGGCTATGGCCTCCATGCCCATAGAGGAATCGGAGTGCATGCCTGCCCCCTGTGCTATGGCGCCCTTCGGTCTGGACGAGGCCCTCAGCAAACTGGATGAAAGTTTTTCTCAGATGCTGTTGCGGAAGATCGACGAATGTAGCATGACTGACGCCCAGTGTTACAAAAAGGCTAATATTGACCGTAAGCTGTTCTCCAAGATCCGCTCAGATGTCCACTACAAGCCCTCCAAGCCCACCGCCATGGCCTTTGCCATTGCCTTGGAACTGCCGCTGGAGGAAGCTCGGGAGATGCTGGGGAAAGCGGGCTTTGCCTTTTCTCACGCCAGCAAGTTCGATATTATCGTGGAGTATTTCATCGCCCACCGGAACTACAACATCTTCGAAATCAACGAGGCGCTGTTCGCCTTTGACCAGAGCCTGCTGGGAGGATGACCGTATGCAGGATAACTATGTTGGAGATATTGGAGATTACGGAAAGTACGGCCTTTTGCGGAATGTGACCGCTACTGGTCTTCGACTGGCAGTCAACTGGTATCGGGTGATTCCCACTCGTCCGGGTAAGCAAGAGGATGGGAAATACACTTCGTACCTGGACAAGCCGGAAATATACAGACATTATGATCCTGAACTGTTCGACTGTTTAGCCGATATTGTACACCGGCAAAAGCGCAGTATCGAAGAAATAGAAGCAAGTGGTGTGCTTACAGCAGCCTTTTTCTCAGATGCCTTGGTTCCAGCGAACCGTTCACATTGGCATCAAGCGGCCCTGGCCAGTACTATTGGTACAGACATTGTTTTCCTTGATCCCGATAATGGCCTGGAGACCGCAAAGATGCATGAACGCAGGTCAGCTAAGGAAAAGCATACCACCTGGCAGGAGGTCAAGGACTACTATGACCGAGGGCAAAGCGTGATTCTCTATCAGCACCGTCCGCAGATGACCAAAAAGGAAATGTGCATTCAAAGCGTGCTGGGCTTTCAGAACTCCTTCCTGCATGCTGACCACACCTTGCTTTTGGAATATCCTCGCTACACAAATCGCTATTATTTTATATTTGCACATCAGACGCAGTTTTCTGCCTTAGAGCATATACATCATAAGGTCGCTCAGACCTGGAAGGGCCTGTGCAATCCAGTGGATCTCCTTTAACCCTGCACAGAAGAACTCCCGTTGATGAAAGACCGGGTTGTACCACAGGAGGACAACAGATATGAACAAGCAGGAGATTTACGCCCTCCTCAGCGCCAGAAACATCTGGCATGAGGTGACGGAGCATAAAGCCGTTTTCAACATGGCGGAGGTGGCGGAGATCCACCTGCCCTACCCGGAGGCCGACGCTAAGAACCTCTTCATTCGGGATGACAAAAAGCGTAATTACTATCTCATTACGGTCAAGGGGAACAAGCGAGTCGACCTGAAAGCCTTCCGGCAGCAGAACGACACCCGGCCGCTTACCTTTGCCTCGGATCAGGATCTGATGGATATGCTTGGCCTGATCCCCGGCGCGGTGACACCTCTGGGCCTGCTCAATGACCGGGAACACAAGGTAACCTTCTGGCTGGATAAGTCCTTTCTGGAGAGCTCCGGCCTGATCGGTGTACACCCCAATGACAATACCGCCACCGTATGGCTCAAAACCCAGGACCTGCTCCGGCTCCTGGAGGAGAACGGCACGCAGATCACCCTGTTTGAAGCATAGCAATTTGTCGCCCGCCGGGCGACCTATCCAAATCAAAATTCCCCTATACTGTGCTTGTAAATCAAACAACACAGCATAGGGGGATTTTTTATGAAGAAGAATTTGACGGAACTGGTGTTCATTCTGGACCGCAGCGGATCCATGCAGGGGCTGGAGGGCGACACCATCGGCGGCTTCAACGCCATGATTGAAAAGCAGAAGAAGGAGCCGGGCGAGGCCTTTGTCTCTACCGTCCTCTTTGACGACCAGACTGAGGTGCTTCACGACCGGGTAAAGGTGGGAGAGGTTCGCCCCATCACCGAAAAAGAGTACTATGTCCGGGGCTGCACCGCCCTGCTGGACGCCATCGGCGGAGCCATCCACCACATTGGGAACATCCATAAGTACGCCCGGCCTGAGGATGTGCCGGAGCATACCCTTTTTGTCATCACCACCGACGGCATGGAGAACGCCAGCCGCCGCTATTCAGCCCGGCGGGTGAAGGAGATGATCCAGCGTCAGAAGGAAAAGTATGGCTGGGAGTTTCTCTTCCTGGGGGCCAACATCGACGCCGTGGAGACGGCGGGCCATCTGGGCATCGCACCCGACCGGGCAGTGAACTACCACTGCGACAGCGAGGGTACCCGCCTCAACTACGAGGTGGTGGGCCAGGCGGTGGCCGCCGTCCGGTGCAGCGCACCCCTGGACGAACACTGGAAAGACGCTATTGAGGAGGACTTCCGCAAGCGGCAGAAGACGGGGCGGCGGTGAGCCGTCAAAACAGATGAGGGACGGAGTCTGTACCTCCGTCCCTCATCTATGCTTGGAATAAAATCCAGTCTTTATTTCAGCTTAGCGCCGTCCTTGAAAGCGTTGCCCACCTTCTCGCCCAGCACCCGGTATGCGTTGTGGATGGGGTCAAAGGTAATGGGCCGCAGCTTGTCCGGGTCGATCTTCCCGTCCTCGTCCAGCACGGACTCGTCGGCGCTCACATTGACGATTTCGCCCACCAGGCGACAGCTCTCCGGATCGTAGCTCACCAGGCGGCACTCCACCGCCATGGGCAGCTCGTCGATGAGGGGCGCATCCACAAATTCCGATTTGGTGGTGTGCCATCCGGCCTTTACCACCTTGTCCGTCACCTTGTTGCCGGACTCAATGCCCACATAGTCGCAGGCTACCATCTGATCCGCCGTGGCCATGCTGACGGTAAAGGCTTTGCGGGCCAAAATGTTGGCGGTGGTTTTATGGCCTTCGCTGATGCACATACTCAGCTCCTTGTCCTCGCTGATGCCGCCCCAGGCTGCGTTCATGGCGTTGGGGGTGCCGTTTTCATCGTAAGCCGCCAGGATAAAGACCGGCTGGGGATAAGTCCAGGGCTTGGCTCCAAAATTCTTGCGCATAGCAATGCCTCCTTATATGCACATGTATGTGCTATCATTAATACTACGGATTTGGGCTTTGGAATATGGAAATTAGCTACCGGAAAAGAACCTCCCAATTTTAAAGTTCCCCTTGACTTTGACGCTCCGTCAACTGATACAGTATCCGTAAGGAGGGATGTTTATGGAGTATTCCATTCAGGAACTGTCGCGCCTGTCCGGGGTGACCACCCGCACCCTGCGCTGGTACGACCAGATCGGCCTGCTGAAACCCAGCCGGGTGGCGGAGAGCGGCTACCGCTACTATGGCCGGGCGGAGGTGGACCGGCTACAGGACATTCTCTATTACCGGGCTCTCGGGGTGGAGTTGGCTCGGATCAAGGAATGTCTGGACGATCCCTCCTTTGACCGTCTGGCTGCCCTGCGAAACCACCTGACCGCACTGGAGGCAGAGCAGGAGCGGCTGGAACAGCTCATCCGATCGGTGAAAGACACCATCGGAGCGGAAGAAAGGAACGAGATCATGAGCGACGAGCAGAAATTTGAGGCGTTCAAGCAGCGGGCTATAGCCCATAATGAGAAAGTTTACGGAGCGGAGACCCGCGCCAAGTACGGCGACCGAGAAGTGGACGAGGCCAACGCCGCGGTGATGAACCTGACCCAGGCGCAGTACCAGGAGTGGACGGAGCTGGGGCGGGAGATCCAG
>ENA-ORNP01002484-ORNP01002484.1-human-gut-metagenome-genome-assembly--contig:-NODE-2484-length-15256-cov-2.837511_pt1 | contig 15256 bp, 10 predicted proteins | sample MGYA00242119_ERZ509030 | MGnify/ENA primary metagenome ERZ509030 (study PRJEB26280, sample SAMEA2338708) | human gut metagenome | biome: human gut; feature: human-associated habitat; material: faeces... | reverse complement strand
TTCTACAGCAGCAGCTGCTGTTCTTGAAATACCAATACCGTAACATCCCATAATAGGATACTGTTCCTTACCATTTTCGTCTGTGTATGTAAAGTTCATTGCCTTTGAATATTTTGTACCAAGTTGGAAGATATTACCAACTTCAATACCTCTTGAAATATTAATAACAGGCTTGCCACAGTTTGGACAAATACCTCCTTCTGTGATTTTTGCAAGGTCAACGTATTTAGCATCCGGGCAATCTCTTTCCACATTAAATCCTGTGTAGTGAGTATCAACCTTGTTAGCTCCTGTTACAAGATAATCAATTCCTTCAAGAGAATTGTCAAAGTATACTGTAACCTTATCTGAAATTCCAACAGGTCCGATAAAGCCTGCTGTTAAAATACTGTCATCTTCAATTACAGCAGGATGAATGTCTTCACCTACTGCATTAGTTAATTTTGTTTCATTAATATCAAGGTCACCACGGATAAATGCAACAATATAGCTATCATCAGCATTTTTCTGGTATACAACAGCCTTAGCCGTATTTTCTGCAGGTATCTTTAAGAAATCGCAAAGTTCTTCAATTGTACCTGTACCAGGTGTTGAAACTTCTTTTAATTCTTCTTTTGGAATCTTGTTTTCATTCTTAATAATGCTTGGTGCAGCTTCTACGTTAGCACTGTATCCACATTCAGGACAGATTGCAATTGAATCCTCTCCTACAGGTGTTAAAAGCATATATTCGTGAGAAATGCTACCACCCATCATACCTGAGTCTGATTTTACGATTGCGACTTCAGGAATACCGCATCTTGCAAAAATTCTGCTGTATGCATCATAAACTTTCTGATAATACTGTTCCAAATCTTCCTGTGATGTATGGAATGAATAAGCATCCTTCATTGTAAATTCACGTACTCTGATAAGTCCTGCTCTTGGTCTTGCTTCGTCACGGAATTTAGTCTGAATCTGATAAATCATAAATGGATATTTAGCATAGCTGTTAGCATATTCCCTAACAAGCTGTACAGATGCTTCTTCGTGAGTCATACCAAGAACCATCTTGCTTCCTGTTCTGTCTGTAAATCTTAAAAGTTCTGAACCAACGCTTTCATATCTGCCTGATTCTTCCCAAAGACTTCCAGGTAATGCTACAGGGAATAAAACTTCCTGTCCATCAAGTTTATCCATTTCGTCACGGATTATATTTTCTATTTTTTGAGAAATACGTTTCATCGGCGGGAACTGTGAGTAAATACCATTAGCTACATTCTTGATATATCCTCCTCTTACCATTAATGCATGGCTGTCAATAAGACAGTTAGCCGGTCTTTCCTTAAATCTGTCCCCAACAAGTTTTGATAATTTCATGTTCTTTCTCCTATTATTTATTTTTTAGTGTAGCTCTTGTCAACATCTATGTTGTTAACACTTACTATCCGAATTATTTTAATACATATTAAAACAAAAATCAACGCATAAGCCTTAATATGCGTTGATTTTTGTATGATTACAGTTTCAAAAGTGCTAAGCACATAGCAATCCGTATAATCATTCTGATGCTACTTAATAACTATCTTCTTAATTGCTGATGTTCCTTTGTTCTTTCTATTATAAGCTACAACCTTGTACTGATATGTCTTGCCTTTTTTAAGCTTGCTGTCTTTGTACTTAACAGTTGTATTCTTCTTTATGTTCTTAACTTTTTTCCACTTTGTATACTTTTTGCCTTTTGCTTCCCTTCTATATACATAGTAACCCTTTGCAGCCTTTAATTTTTTCCATGTAACAATAGCTTTTTTCTTCTTTACTGTTACTTTAATTTTAGGCTGTGGGAAAGTTATCTTTCCACTTTTTGTAACAGATGTTCCTGTTGCGTTTTTAAGTGTTGCTTTTATTTTATATTTACCAACTGTTTTGGCATTTATTTTTCCCGTTGCACTTATTGTGGCTTTCTTTGTATTGTAAGACTTAAAAGTAAAGTTACTGTTGTCTAACAATACATTTTGTGATGCCCATTCAGGGTTTTGTACATAAAGTTTAACTGTTTTTTTGTTTCCTATTTTAAGGTTATAGCTACTACTGTCTAATCTAAGTTTTGTCTTGCTTAAGAAATCTCCGTCTACTGTTACTGTAACCACTACGTTCTTATCTGCTGGCCGACTTATTGTTGCCGGTGTGTCTGTTCCAAAACACTGTACCCAGAACACTGTTCCACCCTGAGTAAAGCAACCAATTCCTATTGTTTTAAAATAGCTTGTAAGAATATTTGCTCTATGCCCTGCACTGTTCATCCATGATGTCATTACTGCATCTGCACTTGACTGACCACCTGCAATATTTTCCGCTTCCATTTTGTCTGTTGCGCTAAAGCATGACGATCCGTCAGGTCTTGTATGTGAAAAATACAGTGCTACTTCTGCTGCTCGCTGCATTGCCACGTCAAGAAGGTCTTTATCCATTTTCAACTCTGATAAGCCTTTGCTTTTTCTTTCTTTGTTAACTATTTTCAAAACCTTATAGGCTTCACTGTACTTGTCTGTACCTTTATATTTTATTTTTGTAAAAATACCATAATCTCCATTGCTTCCCTTTGAAAGCCATGTTGGATATTTAGTTATTGATGAGCCTTCAAAAGCTCCACTTTCAATTAATGTAATTGATTTTGGATAGCTTATTGTTGACAATGCTTTGCAGTTCTTAAATGCATAAACCTGTATTGTTTTTAGTGCTGTAGGTAATGTAACACTTGAAAGCTTAACACAATCCATAAAAACTCTAGGTTCTAATGTTTCAATGGCAGAATTATCCATAACCACCTTTGTCAAATTAGAACATCCACTACATAAAAGATATGGCACTGTTTTTACTTTTGCATAAAAATTCAAAGTTTTAAGGGCTGTACAATTCTGTAATAGAAATGAACCTATAGAAGTTACATTTTTAGGTATTGCAATTTCATCTAATGCTTTCATTCCATAAAAAGCTCCATCGCCTAAAGTTGTTACACCACTTGTTATTGTTATCTTTTTTAAATTCTTTCCATAGCTAAAACCGTATGCCGTTACTGTCTTTACTGTAGATGGAATAGTAAATTCTGTTCCTGTTTTAGCTGCAGGATAGCTTTCTAATATGGTCTTATTCTTATTATATAGAACATAATTTTCAGCAACATAATTCTTATTGTTGCTACTTACTTCTATTTTTTCAAGATTTTCAGCCTTATATCCTATGCCATCTTTAATAGTTGTTACACTTTTTGGAATAACTATTCTTTTTACTGAACTATTATAAAAAATGTAATTTCCTATTTCTGTTGTTGCTCCCGGAAATTCAAAATCATCTAAATCTGTTCCCTGAAATACATAATCTCCAAATTTTTTTACTCTTTCCATTCCTGTATAAGACTGTAATTTAGTGTCTGCAAAAGCGCCATCACCAATACTTGTTACAGTAGATGCAACTGTTACTTTTGTCATATTATAGCATGAGTTAAAGTTTGCTTCTCCAATAGAAGTAATTCCGCTGTTAACTCTTACCTCACTTATTCTGTCTCTGTCCTTGTACCATGGAATGTTGGCTATCTTTGTATAATCAGGCATAGCCCCTGTTCCACTTATTGTAAGCACACCATCATCTGTAAGTACACCTTTTATGGTAGAACTAACATTGTATGTAATTGATGCTGCCATTACTGTTGTTGCTGAAAACGGAACGTTAAATCCCATAACCATTGTTAGAACTAAAATCGTTGTAATAATTCTTTTAAATAAATTTTTCATGAGTACCTCCCTATATTTGTCTTACGGACTTTATCATATCACTAATTTATTTTTTGTATACCCCATAAATCTGAATTTTTCAAATAACAGTATAATACGTTCATATTCGTCCTGTTCTATTTCAGTATATTTCACACTTAATATTGCATACAATTCCATTGGTTTAACGTATTCACCTGTAACTCCTGATATTTCGATAAGTTTTTCTATCTGAGAAATATAATACTGTTCATCAATATGTATATAGAAGCTATCTTCCTCCAGAAAAATCGAATTGTAAAATTCTCTTTCTCCTTCCAGCTTTTTTAATTTTTTATTAATCTTCAATCTCTGCCTTAAATATAAATTAAGCAATACTATGGCAAAAACTATTACAATAAGAAAACGCCATAAAAACGCTTCGTTTTGTTTGTCTATGTTTTTACCTTGCCATTTGAAAATATCGGCAACATTTTTCACTAAAAAAGATTTTATTTTTTGTTTTTTTACATATTTATGTTCTTGTCAAAATCAAAAAACTGTCAAATACGTTAATTGTTCCATATCCCCATTGTTCACTTGGATACCTAATGTCTCTGTTTCGTTCTGCCCCTCTTATAAGGTAGTTTTTAATGTAATTGTTTTTCATATATGGCTCATTGTCCTCCACAATTCCCCATTGAAGTATCTGTGCACAGGCTCCCGCACCTAATGCGCACGCCACTGACGTTCCAGTCCTTCTTGTATACCCTCCTGAAATTCCCGGGCCGTAAACATTTACTGCCGGAGCTGTCATATCTGGTTTGATTCTATTCTCCCTTGTGAAGCCTCTCCCCGACTTGGGATAGAAGGCATTGGTTACATTGTCATATCCTCCAAAAGTTATAACATTCTCTGTCGCGGCCGGCACTGTTAATGTCATATCCGGATTAGGTGTTAGAAAATAGTTTCCTTCCGGTGTATATTGTCTAAGTCCGCCCCATATATTAAAGTTTCCATCTAGAATATTATTTCCGTAAACTTTAATAGTCCATATACCGGGGCTTGGCTGTTTAAATCTCATAAAAATCAACTGTCCTCCTGTCCCCGACTCCACAAGTTCATATGTTAATTCAATTGAAGATTGCTCAAACACAAAATTAATGTTTTCTACGCTACCCTGCCGCACCGGAATTCTTGGCACGCTTTCCCCGAAAGGCGACACAAAGCCTACTGAAAATATATCCGGAGCGTTACCCCACAGTTCTAAAACAAAGCCCGGCACATTATCGCCTACACGAAATTCTACGTTGTGAGTGGTGTTTTCGGTTGCTATTCCTATTGTACCTCTATAATGAAGTCTTTCATTGCCTTCATTTCCTGCTGCCACTACAACGCAGTTGCCTATTTTGCCTCCTATTTTGTCAAGCACTTCATCTAAAGGTGAGCCTCCTGCTCTTCCACCATTTCCACATCCTAATCCTACAACTATAACTATTGGCTTTTTTTGTTTTATTGCCACATTTTTCAAAAAGGAAGCTGCAAGCATTATGTCATTTTCCTGATAAAGAGGCTGACTTCCCATGGCATAAAAATAATTAGCAAGATATTTTTTTGCCTCCTTAAGCTTTACCATAACAATTTCGCTATCCGGCGCCGCCCCTATAAAATCCCCCTGCTCATCATAACTTCCACAGGCTATCCCTGCCATAAAAGTTCCGTGACCATTTTCGTCCCTGTGCGGAACCACTTCTAACGGATTGTCTACCTGAAGCGCCCTGTTTATTTCTTCTCTTGTGTACTCACTTCCATAACTAAAGCCCTCTGGCGGATTTTCCTTAACATCAGTCTGATCCCATATACTCAAAATTCTTGTTTGCCCTGTGGACTTTTGAAACAACTTGTTTGTATAATCAATTCCCGTGTCAATAAAGCCAATTATCACATCTCTCCCTGTAAGATTAAACCCCGACTGGTTCTGCAACCTTATGGAACCTGTTGCCGCCACGGCAGTTGTATCCATTAAACCGTACAACTTTGGAATAACATTGTATGTAAAATTAGCAACATTTATAGTAGGTAGCATATCAAGCCTGTAATATGCACAAAAGTACGAATCATCTATAACCTGAGTACATTCAACCTGCTCCGTTAAGGCTTCACTAATGTCACCGTTATACCTGCCAATGAAATCACCATATTCCTCTGACAAAATAATATTATTACACTTCATTGATTGCCCTTGAAATAAAATTAATATAAGTTTATGTAGGAGCGGGGAAAGATATGAACGGAATTATGCAATGCGTACCCCTATAGCAGGTATTTTGGTACATAAACAATGCAAACAATATAAATCAATACAAAAATACCCGGAGTTATAGAAATTTAGATAATTAATTTTCCACAACTCTGGGTATTATATTTCTATTATTTTTTAAGCTCTTCTAACCTTCTATAAGGTCCTGGCCTCTCATTCCTATTACCGGGCCGCCTGTTCCATTAATGTATTCTTCTGTAATTTTTACAGTTCCAATGTTATCATCTTTTGGAATTTCATACATTATATCAAGCATAAATTTCTCAATGATTGCCCTTAGTGCTCTGGCACCTGTTTTCTTTTCTATTGCTTTCTTGGCAATTGTTCTAAGAGCACCTTCCGTAAATTCAAGTTTTACTTCATCAAGTTCAAGCAATTTCTGATACTGTTTGATAATTGCATTCTTTGGATCTGTAAGAATCTTTACAAGCATGTCTTCTGTTAATCCATCCAAAGTAAATACAATTGGAAGTCTTCCAAGAAATTCAGGAATCATACCAAATTTTCTCAAATCTTCTGATGTTACTTTTTTCATAACATTAGGATCATTATCGTATTTGTCTGTTAATTCACTTTGGAAGCCTATGGCTGCCTGCTTGTTAAGTCTTTCCTTAATAATGTCTTCCAAATCTGGAAAGGCGCCACCGCAAATAAACAAGATATTTTTTGTGTTAACTGTTGCAAGTGGCACCATTGCATTCTTGCTTGTTGCACCAACAGGAACTTCAACTTCGCTGCCTTCCAAAAGCTTAAGCATTCCCTGCTGAACTGACTCTCCGCTTACATCTCTGCTACTTGTATTCTGTTTCTTTGCAATCTTGTCTATTTCGTCAATAAAAATAATACCTGTTTCTGCTTTTTCAACATCATTGTCTGCTGCTGCCAAAAGTTTTGAAACAACGCTTTCAATATCATCGCCAATATACCCTGCCTCTGTAAGTGATGTTGCATCTGTTATTGCAAGAGGAACATCTAATAACTTAGCTAAAGTCTTAACAAGGTATGTTTTACCTGAACCTGTAGGTCCAATCATTAACATATTTGACTTTTCAATTTCAATTTCGTCCATTGTGTTTGTTGCCACTCTCTTGTAGTGATTATAAACTGCAACAGACATAACCTTCTTAGCATAATCCTGTCCGATAACATAATCGTCTAACTTACCTTTTATAACATGAGGTGCAGGAATCTTGTTAATATCCAAAACAGGTGCTTCTTTCTTTTCTGAAGATTTTTTCTTTTTAAGTTTCTGTTTCTTTGGAATTTCTCTTCTAAAATCATCCGTAGTCATCATATGAATTCCTGGAGTATTAAGCAACTCTTCTAATTCATCCTTGCTTATGCTCATATTCATGCCAAAGTTCTGGAAACTATTAAAACTCTTCTGCAGACAATCTGCGCACACACAAATTCCACCCGGCATATCAATCATAGTTCCTGCTTTACTTTCAGGTCGTCTACAAACATAACAAATCTTCTCGTATTCATCTTCATTACTCTTGTCTGATGAATCACCATTCTCACTTTTATCAACATTGTTATTGTCTGTAGAATTGTTATCATCATTTGCTATTACTTTATTATCATTTTCCTTTGAGTTATTGTCTATAACTTGATTGTTTTCAGCTACAACCTCTCGGAAATCATTTTCATCTAAAGTCTTGTTTTCAAATTCATCTTTGTTCATTGTATCTCTCCATTCTGCGATATTATTCACAAATAAAAAAAGTATATCACATTTAATCTTACATACTAATCCACAACATACTCTGCGAACATCAGTAATTTAATATGAAACACCATTTAATACATGGCTTAGTTTAACATATATTAACTAAAATTAAAACATACAAAATTGACCATATTCTGACTTAAATGTTACATATTTTTTAACATTTCAAAAGAGGCAACCCTCTACCGGATTGCCTCTTTGTTATAAACAAAACACTTTATGAGAAAGAAATTTTTAACTTTTTTAGTTTGCGGCATTCTGTGTTGTTTCAATTACGCTCTTGTCGCCAAGTGTAACTGTAACATCTTTTGTCTTGTATTCTCTGCCGTCTCTGTATTCTATAGTTACTTTAACCTGTTCGCCTTTCTTGTAGTATTCAAGCATACTCTGTAATGATGCCATTGATGAAACATCCTGCCCGTCAAATTTTGTAATTACATCTGATGCTGCGATTCCGGCATTTTCAGCAGGGCCACCTTTTACTACGCTCTGTACCTGGATTCCCTGTGGAATTGAGTAAGCCTGTGATGTCTGCTCATCTACATCAAACCCTGAAATTCCAAGGTAACCCCTTTCGTCTTCTGATACTTTTGTTCTTGTTTCTTTTGTTTCAAGGTCACTAATAATATCTTTTACAGATGAAATTGGGATTGCAAAGCCCATACCTTCAACGCTGGCATTTGAGCTGCTTCCGCTTGATGAATATTTTGCAACGTTAATTCCGATAACTTCGCCACTGGCATTTAATAATGCTCCGCCACTGTTACCACCGTTAATTGCTGCGTCTGTCTGAAGTAATGTCATTGTCTGATTTTCAAGCTGAACCTTTCTGTCTTTTGCACTGATAATGCCTGTTGTTACTGACTGTCCATATCCTAAAGCATTACCAATTGCAATAACACCTTCACCAACGTTAACTTTATCTGAATCGCCTAATGTAGCTTTCTTAATATTTTTTAATACATCTGATGGAATGTCTTTTAATTTTACTGCAACAACTGCTACGTCTTTTGTTGAATCAGTTCCCTTAATGTATCCATCAACTGAATCCTTTGATTCTGTTCCGGCAAACTGAATCTTTAAGCTGTCTGCGCCTTCAACAACGTGATTGTTTGTAACTATAAGAAGTTCTGTACTTGTCTGGTCTACAATAATACCTGAACCTGCTGCATCTTCTTCATATGAATTGCTCTTGTTGTTTCCGCTATTTCCACCACCAAAATAGTATTCCCAAATATCCTGTGAATAATCGTTTCTTGATTCAACTAATGTCTTGCTTGTAATAGCTACAACACTTGGCATTGCACTGCTTACAACACTTGAAACATCTGTTACTGTAACGCCTGATGTTGATGAAGAATTAGCATCGTTCTGTGTGTTTGTTGAGCCGATTGATTCGTAATTGCCTGAATCACTGCTATTGTCATTGTTACTATTGCTATTGTTATTATTGTTGCTTAATGTTCCGTCTTCCAAAACATTTGTTAATGAATCTTTATTCTTTGAAAAATAAGCTGCTGAAATACCAATTGTTCCTGCAAGTAAAACTACACAAACTGCAACAACGGCTATTAAAGTTCTCTTCTTTTTCTTCTTTTTACCATTACCATTGTTATTGTTGTTACTGTTATAATTGTAACCATTGTTTGTCTGAGAATCATTTGTTGAATAATAATATCCATTATTCTGTGAATTATTAGAATTGCTATTATAATAACTGCCATTCTGAGTACCATTGTTGCCACTGTTGTTGCTTCCCTGCGAATAATAAGTACTATTTCCACTTACATCATCTGCGTTATGATGCTCATCATTTACATATGACTGTCTGTAAACACTGCTTTCCTGTTCAGCTGTCTGCTCTGTATTCTGTTCTGAACTATTCACAGCATCCTGTGAAACCTGCTGGCTGTTTACCTCTTCAAAATTATTGTTTTCTGTCCCTGATATATTGTCATCGTTGTTTTCCTCCGGATTTGAACCAAATCCATTTGGATTCTCGTTGTCGTACATCTTCCTTTTCTCCTTTCAAGCTCTTTTTTTTAATAAAGAATAAAATTTTGTATTACCTCATCTATTCCTTATTTGATTATAGGTATAGTTTAACGGCTAGTTGTGTTGATTTTGTGTTCTACTTATTAAAAAATTGCGAAAATCTGCCTATTGTTTGCGGGCTGCCATTTTCGGCTACTATATGCAGAAAAAAGGAGTCGCAATTTGCAACTCCTACATTTTTAATAAAACCGGCTCTTGCCGCCATCATCATAATCATAACTTACGGATTCTGTCTCACCTTCCTTATTCTTTTTAGCATCTCCACTCATGTCTATACCTGTTGAGCCATCCGGATACACACCTGTATCAGTCTGTATCTGATTTCCGATAGTATTAACAGTGCTTGTTGGCTGGTAATTCTTTTCACCGAAAAGATACTCATGAAGCTCCGATACGTTATCACTTAAGCCTTTTGGCATAACATAACTGGTTCCACTAATAGTTCCCGTTTCAAGGTTTGACGGAAATCCCTGACTTCCCGATAATTTAAAATCAAATATAATTGGAATCATATTTACAATTTCTTTAAAAGTAAAACTTGTGGAAATAATTTTGTTTTTGTTAGTGTTGGCATTCATAACACCCGAAACCATTTCCTGCAATTCGCTAAAGCTTGCACTCTTTGCCTTTTCTACCAACTTCATCATAACTGAACGCTGTCTTGCTGCTCTACCAAAATCGTCTCTAACCTCTTCCCCTGTTTTTGGATCATAGAAAGTAGCTTTTCTGATTCTACAATATGTTGTGGCCTGAATACCATTTAACTTAATATTCTTTCCACTCTTCTTAACATATTTGGGTTTTACACCAATTGAGCTACAAGTACTGCTCATATGATAATTAAGCTGCTGTAATTCATCATCTGTAAGATTAACTTTTATTCCTCCCAATGTGTCTATAATCTCAGCAACACCTGAAAAGTTAACTGTAACATAATCAGTAATGTTAAGGTCAAGATTCATGTTAAGTGTATTAATCGCCGCTTCAGGTCCACCACCTGCATAGGCTGAATTAACCTTAAAGTACTTATAAATGGTTCCATCTTTTCCGTAAATTCCAAGATAAGTATCCCTATACACTGATACCATTTTTACTTCGCCTGTAGTGTTATGTACACTAACAATAAGTATGGAATCGCTGTTAGAAGCATCAACTTCTCCTTCTCTTGAATCTACACCAAACAATACAAAATTAGTATATTCTTCTGAATAATTGTATTTAAGTTTGTTAGTTTTGATACTGTTATCATCAAAATTAAGATCTCGTACACTCTCGTTGTAACTGTTATTTCCCCACCAGGTTATAATTTTCTGGCCTATTGCTGTGTTTGCCATAGCCTTTACAACCTGGGTCTTTACTGATGGCACAAATAAAATCACAGCCATCATAACTATAAGTAGTCCAAAAATAACTTCCATTGTTGTTACAAATCTTTTTAATCGTTTTACTGTTTTTAACTGTTGCTCTGAGCTTTTCGTTTTTCTCCTAGAACTCATGCTTTTCTCCAATCATCTTCTTTTTAGTAACTTATAATTAATCTTATCTGTATCCGTTAGGATTGTTCTTCTGCCAATTCCATGAATCAGCACACATTTCCTTAATGTCGTATTTTGCTTCCCAGCCTAATTCTTCCTTGGCCAAAGTTGCATCTGAATAACATTCAGCAATGTCACCAGGTCTTCTGTCTGTAATTACATAAGGAATGTCAATTCCGCTTGCTTCGCTGAAATTCTTAATAACGTCTAATACGCTGTATCCCTTTCCTGTTCCAAGGTTATATACCTTAACTCCAGGGTTTTCTTTAATCTTATCAATTGCGTTTACATGACCTGTAGCCAAATCCATTACATGGATGTAATCTCTAACTCCTGTTCCGTCAGGTGTTGGATAATCATTTCCAAATACATTAACTCTTGGAAGTTCTCCTGTTGCAACCTTTGTAATGTAAGGCATAAGGTTGTTTGGAATTCCGTTAGGATCTTCGCCGATAAGTCCACTCTTGTGTGCTCCAATTGGGTTAAAGTAACGAAGAAGAATTACATTCCATTCCTTGTCTGCAAACTGAATGTCTGTAAGAATCTGTTCAAGCATTGACTTTGTCCAGCCATATGGGTTTGTACACTGTCCCTTAGGGCATTTTTCTGTTATAGGAATTTCTGCCGGATCTCCGTATACTGTTGCTGATGAACTAAAGATAATATTCTTTACTCCATGTTTACGCATTACATCGCACATAGCTAATGTTCCTGAAATGTTATTTGTGTAATATTCAAGTGGCTTCTGTACTGATTCGCCTACAGCCTTTAAGCCTGCAAAATGGATAACTGCATAAATGTCGTTTTCTGTTAAAATCTTATCCATTAATTCCTTGTCTGCAATATCACCTTTGTAGAATTTTAAAGTTTTGCCTGTAATCTTTTCCACTCTCTTAAGTGATTCTTCGCAAGCATTGCTTAAGTTATCTATAACTACCACGTCATATCCTGATTCCAATAATTCAACACAAGTATGACTTCCAATAAATCCTGCTCCACCTGTTACTAAAATAGTGCTCATTATTCTACCTCCATTATTTAGCTTTCGCTTTAATTTTTATTGTAACATTATTCATCAGTGTAGTGTTATCCGGCACTGCTACGTCCACATGTACCGTTGTTGTTCCTTCCTTAACTTTCCCCAAATCTGCACTGATGGCCATGTCATCTTTTGTTAATTGGCTGATTACTTCTTCCTCTCCCTGTAAAGTAACTTTAACCTTTTTTGTAACTAGCTGTACATCCAAGTCGCTGCTTAAGTCATTAAGAGATACTTCTGAAGCATCATATTCAAATGTTCTTGTGATAAGCTTCTTAATTACAACCTTTACGGTTATAGTTGATTCTCCGCTAACGGACAATCCTTTTGGTAATTTGCCTGTCACATCTATATTCTGTGTCACATCACCTTTGGCATCTGACACATCTATATCATCCTGTATATCTAATGATTCAATGCTGTCAAGAGATTCTTCACTACCGTAAACTGTAATACTGTCACTTGAAAGAATCACATCATCCACAACATAACCATCTGCCGGCTTACCTAATTCATCTTTATTTATAGTTGAAATTGGAACCTGTTTTGCTCTTAAAACATTAACATTAACCCTTATCTTCTTATCCGATAATTCAATTTCATCCGATTTAATTTCTTTGTTGTTCTTATCATAAAGTATTACAGGACATTTTTTTGAAATATTAGTGGTTGTTCCATCCAAGCTACATCTTACTGCTACCTTTTTGATTTTGTCAATAATTGATGTTGGAGCTTTTACTGTAACTTCGTCTGTGGACATTGAGCTAAGCCCTGCCACATAGCCGTCAGCAACCTTTCCTGTATACTCAACAACCAAGTCCGTAAAATCTTTTTCTTCAACATTTTCCACGTCTACCAGAATAGTCTGGGCTGACTGTTTTACAATTGTAATCTTTCTTCCCAGAGAAGCATTCTTAGTTGTTACATCAACAGGAATTGAGTTGACTTTTGACAATTCCTTCAAAGATGCAGTAGCCCTGAAATCTTCTGCTGATAAGTTACTTACAATTGATCTTTTGCCTGAAACAGTAATATTCAAGTACTGTTCAGACTTAACATTATATACCATATCTCTGCTGGTTATTGCACTTTCGTTTGTAACGGATATTGGAATATTTGATACAGTAATGGTTTTCTCCGGATCGTTAACATTAACAATTGCCAGCCATAAAACCAATGCTATTAATACTGCAAGAAATTTCAAACCAATATTATTTGTCAGAGACATCTTTAGTTTCGTTAACATCTTTTTCATTGCGTCCCCTTCCTTTCAAAAATCTTCTTGGTTTAACTTCCTCTTTATCCTGAGCCTTTATAAGCTCATTTTTCAGAATTGAAGCATCTGCGTATCTAATTAACTTGCCTTCTTTTGCAATGGAAATACTTCCTGTTTCTTCTGACACAATAACAACTATACAGTCTGAAACTTCACTAATTCCAAGTCCTGCTCTATGTCTTGTACCCAAATCCTTGCTTAAAGAAGAGCTGTCTGACAGTGGCAGATAACATGTTGCTGCCACTACCCTGTTTTCATCTATAATAACTGCACCATCGTGTAATGGTGTGTTTTTTTCAAAAATATTAATTAACAACTGGCTTGAAATACGTCCGTCTATCTTTATTCCTGTTTCAATAAACTGACCTAAATCGTGCTGCTGTCTTATAACAATTAAGGCTCCTGTTTTAGCCTTTGCCATCTCAAGAGTTGCTCTTGTTATTTCTTCAACTGATCTGTCGCTAAAATTAGATTCATTGTTGCCATTTTCAAATTTTAATACTTTGAAAATAACATTCTTTCTACCTAATTCTTCCAGAGCCCTTCTAAGTTCAGGCTGAAATATAATTACAAGTGCTATAATACCTGCACTTAATGTCTTGTTAAATATCCATAGCAGTGTTGTCAAATGAAATAAAGAAGCCACAAGCATAAAGATTACAAGCACAAAAATACCCTTTAATAATACCCATGCCCGGCTTTTTCTAAACCATAAGACCACATAGTAAATAGCTACAGACATTATAACTATTTCAACAATGTCGCTTGCATAAATTTCCGGCACTGTTAAATATTTTTCTATAAAATTTGAAATATAATTTAATACTGTGCTCACTTTATTTCCCCTTTCCATAATACTCTGCTTTATAATGTCGAAAACCTCTTCAATTAAGAATAACGTTTTTTATTTGATTTTTATTGCAAACTCTATTTCCAATTCTTCTTTTTCTTTCTCTGGGCATTAATTCTTTTAACATTCATTTCAGGTGCTACCACGTTAATCTTAGGCACTGCCTTAACGTAATAATAGTATTCGTCATCTTCATACTGTACATACTCTGTTCTTCTGAAATCAACTGCAAAGAACATAACATTACAGATATAACCTGCAAGTGCACCTAATATAACTCCGATTACAATAAGAACTATATTAAATTCAGTCTTAAATACAATCTCGCATACAACAAGAATTATGAACTGTAATACACTTCCTATTCCTATAGCGTAACCCCATGCATAGTCAATCTTAAGTCTTCTTATTATGTATACAACAATTACTGTAACTGCAAGTGCTGCAATTAACACTATCATCTGCTTGTCCTTAACAAGACTTTCTATTAAATAAGAAACCTGTAACATACTCTCTGTTAAAGATTTGTTAGTAACTGCTGCTTCGTAAGCACTGGCTGTATTAATTATATAATAAATTATTACACCAAAGCTTACAGGTATTGCCGCAAGAAATGATGAGCATAAACCTACAGCAACCGGTATAACATAAGGTATCTTAAAACCACACATAATTACTGTTAATATTAGCAGATATCCAAGCTTTGGTGTAAATCTGAAAT
>ENA-ORNP01002483-ORNP01002483.1-human-gut-metagenome-genome-assembly--contig:-NODE-2483-length-15262-cov-3.760702_pt1 | contig 15262 bp, 14 predicted proteins | sample MGYA00242119_ERZ509030 | MGnify/ENA primary metagenome ERZ509030 (study PRJEB26280, sample SAMEA2338708) | human gut metagenome | biome: human gut; feature: human-associated habitat; material: faeces... | reverse complement strand
AGAACCAAATATATAAAATACAAATTGCCAATCTTGTTGTAATTTATCTAGTGTAAACCATTGTTTCCAAAGTATTGGTCTCATATAATCATTTTCATGTAATAAATATACGCCTAAACTTATTCCACCTAAATAGTTTATAATTTTACTATATTTTATTTTTAAATCTTTAAATATACAAAATAGAGAAATTGCGGGTAATACAATCCATATTGAATACATATCTCTATAATAACCAAATATCAAATTCCATAAATCACTTATGCTTGACTTCTTTATAAGTACTACCATTCCTGTTAAAAATACATACCCACAAAGGATAATTAATGCATTTCTTTTGTTGTGCTTTTCGAAAAAATTAATTTTATATTTTTTAATATATCCTCCCAAAAGGTACAGATAGATAAACATAGCAATTTCAGTGCCTAATTGTAAATCTTTCATTAACTCATTTGCATAAAAAACTGTTGGTAATATTACTAAAACCATTGTTAATACTATCAAACATTTTTTGTAATATTCGTGGTTTATTGTATTTACAAATTTATTTAGAAATGGTGTTAATAACATCAAATATAAGTATACTGTTATAAACCAATAATGATTATACATTAGAGGGAAGAAATTTTTTATTACTCCAAATAGATTAATTTTTTGTCCTAAGAAAATATTAAATATAAGCATAAAACCAATGGAATAGCAAAATAGTTGTAACCAAAGTACAAATATTTTTTTTGCTTTAAAAGGTTTGCCACATATAAAATATCCGAGTTATTAGTACATATGTTACAACTCCTATTTTGCCTCCAATTCCACCAATTATACCAAGTATCATACTAATATTGATATTATTTCCATCTAATACACCAGTATTAATGGATAAGTGGTAAAAAACTATCATACACATTGCTATTATTCTTAATAATTCTATATTAGAATCTCTGTTACTTTTTCTTATTAATTGCATTTCCTTGTTCAATGTAAAACCTTCTTTTCTATTCTTCATCATCTTCATTTATTGTATTAGTCGTTGAAGATGAGTTTGTTGTATTTTTATTTGATGAGCTATTATTAGTATTACTAGTTGTATTTGTTGTGTTACCTTTAGAATTTTCCGAATTTGTTGAATTTTGTGTTGTGCTTGAAGTGGTACTTTTATTATTTTCTAAAGTATTGGTATTGCTTTTATGTGGATTATTATTGGTATTTATATTAGTTTGATTGTTATTTTTAGTTGCATCTGAATTATTCGTTGTATTAGTAACTTCAGTAGTTCTTGCAGGTTCTTTTTCATCAATATCGGTTGTAATACCTTTTATTATTTCTGTTACGTTGTTATTATTTGTTGTATTCGTTGTTTTTATTTCACTTCCGGAGTGTTTGCTGCATAATCCTGGTGTAGTAAGCCATAGAAAATATTCTGTATATGTTGACTCACACCCGGTTGTTGCTTTTAGGCCTGTTTCGGCACAAATTGTAGCAGTTGTAACACCAGCAGGCTTTTCAAATTTTGCTGTTTGCAATCCTGAATGTATACGTGACATAACATTTGCCCATATTAATCCAGCTGGATTTCTTTGGTTAAAATTAACTGTTTCATTTTGATCATATCCAAACCATGTTACTGCTGTATAATATGGTGTGAATCCACAAAGCCATCTATCATAGTTTTCGTCTGTTGTTCCTGTTTTGGCAGCCACATCTACGCCATTGATTTTACAGTATGTTGCTGTTCCACTAGCTCCCTGCACAGGTTGAGTTAATAATTCTTTGACTATATATGCCACCTCTTTAGAAAATACTCTTTTTTTAGTTTGCTTAGCTTCTACAAATTTTGCCCCACTGCTTTTTAAAACTTGAGTATAAAATACAGGTTCTATATATTCCCCATCATTTGCTATTGTTGCATATGCACCAGCCATTTGTAATGGGCTTATTCCTTTTTCTAGTCCTCCTAATGCTAGTGGTAATCCATTATCATTTTTTGTTAATGTTGTAACACCCATTTTTTCCATATATTTAATTGAAGTAGATGGCTTTATTTTTTCCATCATTTCAACAAATGGAATATTTTGAGAAGATTCAACAGCTCTTCTCACTGTAATATTTCCTAAACTTTTACTATAATCAACTGGGTGATAGCTTCCATCAAAGTCTTGCTCTGTATCATCAAATATAGTTGAAGCTGTAAAATCTTTTTTATCTATTCCTGGTATTAATACGGCAATTGGTTTTATTGCAGAACCAGTTTGCCTAACGGTTTGAGTTGCTCTATTAAATGGTCTAACTTCTGTTTTTTCTCCAAGTCCTCCTGAACACGCAAGTACTTGACCTGTTTTATGGTCCATTACTACCATTGCAGCTTGTGATGTATCTTTTCCATTTTGTGATTTTAAAATATATTTTTTCTTAGCAGATTCTTTTTCAACTTCTTCTTGTATTTTGCTATTTTGTGTGCTCTTAATTGTTAGCCCAGCCATATTAGTATAGTTTGTTGCAAATGTTTCTGAAATATTATATTTTTTCTCAATATCTCCTATTAATTCAGATATTAACGCATCTGTATGATATGAATATACTCCATCACTTTTAGCTGTTACTTCTCCATTTTTGAAATTTAATCCATTAGTTACTTCGGTAATCGCATTATCATACTCGTCATTTGTTATATATTTTAGTTCTTTCATTTTATCTAAGACAGTTTTTGTTCTGTTTGCAATTTTTTCTGAAGTATCTTTATCTCCAAAGGGATTGTATGAATTTGGAGAGTGATTAATTCCTGCCAAAAATGCGCATTCTGCAATAGACAGATTATTAGCAGATTTATTAAAATAATAATGTGCCCCATTCTCGACTCCATATATACTAGGTCCAATGTAGATAATATTTAAATAGCTTGTAAGAATTTCGTCTTTTGACATCGCTGTTTCTAGTATTGTTGCTTTCCACCATTCATTAACTTTTCTAGTAATACTGTCTGTAGTATCACCTGTTAAATTTTTTACTAGTTGTTGAGTTATTGTACTTCCTCCAAATGACGAAGAACCAAAATGTATTATATATGAAAAGATTGCAGAAGTAGTTCTTTTAATGTCAACTCCCCCATGCTTATAAAATCTTTCGTCTTCTATTGCTACATATGCGTCTTTCAATTTTTGTGGCATTTCAGAAGATGTAAGATTAGATTTCTTTCTTTGGTCCCCAATTTTTGCAATTGTTGAACCGTCTTTATCGACAACTGTTGAACTTTCGTTCTTTGCCATATCTGTTGCCATTGTTTTCCAAGTATTTGCACTAATTCCAAGTATTATTCCAATTATTATTATTGATATCAAAATTACTATTAAAACTATTTTTCTAAATTTATGTTTTCCTTTTATTTTTGTATCTTTTTCATTTCTTTTTGAATGCCTACTTGTAGTATTTACTTTTTCATCTTTTTTATTTTTCATATTCCTAAGAGCTTTAGGAATTTCATCCTCATTGCTAGAATGTTTTGATTTTTTTCTACTCATTTTCAGGCTCCTTTCTTTTAGAGCTTAATAAAATTAATTTGAAGCAAAAATCTCTTGTGCCTTTCCGCTATTTAAAATTTCTTTAAGCCAAATTTATTGTTCTTAAAAGCATACTTAGTATATCATAAAATTATTAAAAATTAAAGAAATTTTGTATTGTATTCCCAATTTTGTTGTTATATAATAACTAACAGTTAAGGAGTGTGATACATATGATAAGTAGAGACGAAAATCCAGGTTTTATAAATGCTTTTTTAGACTATTCAACTATTATTCTTAATAAATCACCTAATAGCATAAAAGAATATAATTATGATTTAGCAATGTTTTTTAAATTTATAAAAATGCATTTTAACTTAACAGATAAAAAAGATTTTAAAGAAATTAAAATTAACGATTTAACCATTGATACTGTAAATAAAATTAAAATTGATGATATTCACTCTTTTTTAGGGTATCTTACTTCTGAATATCACAGTAAAGCTGCAACAAGAGCAAGAAAGATTTCAACAATAAGAATATTTTTTAAATATTTATCACAAGAGGCAAGTAATGAATATCGAATAGATCATAATCCAGCATTAACATTAAAAACGCCCAAAAAAGATAAACGATTACCTAAATATTTGTCTTTAGATGATAGTAAAAAATTATTAGAAGCATCTGAAGATGAAGATAACCCTAATTATGCTCGTGATTTTGCTATTACTACTTTATTTTTAAATTGTGGTATGCGTCTTTCTGAACTTGTTGGAATCAACATTACAGATATTGATTTGAATGACTGTAAATTAACTGTTATTGGTAAAGGTAATAAAGAAAGAACTATCTATTTGAACAAAGCTTGTTTAAAAGCTATTTCTGAATACTTAGAGGTGCGTCCTAAGCAAGGAGTTCAAAAAGATAGCAAACATTCAGATAATGCTTTATTCTTAAGTTCAAGAAAAACGAGAATAAGCAACCGTACAGTTCAATATATTATAAACCAAGAGTTAAAAAATGCGGGACTTGATTCTACGAAATATTCTGTTCATAAATTACGACATACGGCTGCTACTTTAATGTATCAATATGGCCAAGTTGATATTAGAGCTTTGCAAGAAATTTTAGGGCATGAAAGTATTTCTACAACAGAAATATATACACACGTAAGTAACGAACAAGCTAGAACAGCACTTGATAAAAATCCATTGGCAGATTATTAAGCCATTTTTGTGCTATTGAGCTTGCTTAGTACTAATTGTAAAAATCTATTTTTCAAATTTCCAGTAATATGGCTTAATTTCTGGAAATAAATCTTTTAAATAAATTGTATCTTGATTTTGATTTTCTATTTTAATATTAGGGAAAGTCAAAATCATTTTTTTGTCATTCCAAAAAGTATCTATGAAATTAGAAATAGTATGATGTTGTTTTACAAAATCATATTGTCTTTTCATTTTTGAATAGTCTTTAGCAGATACATCTATATTTTTTTCTATTACTGTTCTTGTTATAAATTGTTCTTGTGCAACTACTGTTGCAGCACAGTCTAAGGCCAAAAATATTATTACAATACCTACCAAAATTTTTAGTTTCTTCCTTGCAAATTTTTCCTGCAACTTATTACACATTTTGTCTATTCTAGGATTTACAACATTTACTAATAACACTGTTAGGAAGCCCCAAAATATAGAATATAGTAAGCACACTCTACCATTTACATTTAATATTTTACCAGAATAATCCCACCATTTTACTCCAACTATATTTTCTACAGCAAAACTCACAATGTATTCTGTTACTGTTCCAATTATATAACCAGCCACGAATAATTTTAAATTATTTTCTTTAAAATATTGTGAAAATAGAATTATCAAAACTGCTCCAGCTCCATAAATACCCAAAAACGGTCCATATAAGAAACTTTGTCTACATTCCCATACCCCCATTGTTGCTAATGCAAATAATGTTTCTACTAGATATCCTAAAATACTATATATTATAAAATATACAAATAATTTCCATATGCTAATTCCTAATATTTTAATTTCTTTACTGCCTTTATTCATTTTAAGTTTCTCTCCTTTTTTGGATTATTCTATCATTTCTTTTAATTGCTTTAACTTTTCATTATAAAAATCTGCTGTATTTTGATAAACATTTGTACTTTCCAAATCAACATCCACCATTTTCAATAGTTCTATTGATTTTTTTGAACATCCTTGTTTTAACATTTCTATATATCTATTAACAAATGTTTCTCCTTGTTTTAATATATTACTTGCAATACATATTGCTGCTGAGATTCCTGTTGAATATTTATATACGTAAAAATCAGTATAAAAATGTGGTATTCTAGCCCATTCGTATTTTATTTCATCATCTATTATCATATTATTGCCAAAATACTTTTGGTTCAACTTGTAATATATTTTATTTAAATCCTCTGCTGAAAGCATTTGTTTGTTTTCTATTTTTTCATGTACTATTTTTTCAAACTCAGCAAACATTGCTTGTCTAAAAAATGTAGCTCTAATCATTTCAAGTAATTCATATAATATTTCAGCTTTTTTCTTTTTGTCTTTTTCATTTTTTATTTGATATTCGCTTAATAAAATTTCATTTACAGTTGAAGCCACTTCTGCAACCATTATCGTATAGTTGGCATCTATTACATTTTGATTGCTGCTTGAATAAAATGAATGCATACTATGACCTAATTCATGCGCAATTGTGCTTACATCTCTTTTACTATTTACAAAATTTAGTAATACATATGGATGCACATTATATACTCCCATACTATATGCTCCACTTCTCTTATTTGGCATTGCATATACATCTACCCAAGAATTTTCAAATGCTTCATTTAACTTTTTAGTATATTCTTTTCCCATAATGCTTAATGCTGCAAGTACTTCATTTTTTGCATCTTCAAAACATATTTCATCTTTTTCTTCCTCAAAAGGATTTACATACAAATCATACATATGAAAATCTTTTTTGTTTAACAATTTCTTCTTTAATTCTATAAATTCGTGATTATACTTCAAATTTTTATGTACAGATTCAATTAGTGAATTATACACTTTTATACTAGCATCATCATTGTGAACTGCTTCGTCTAATGCTGAATTATATTTTCTAACTCTTGCATTTATGTTACTGCTTTTTACATTTGTCAAATATATTTCAGAAATAGTATTTATAAACTCTTTATATTTATTGTACATTAATTTGAAAGCTTGTTTTCTTACTTTTTCGTTTTGGCTTTTTATATATACAGTATAATTACTTTCTGTCATTTCTACTTCGTTATTTTCCTCATCTGTTAATTTTCCAAATTCAAATTCTGCATTTGTTAATATATCAAATATATTTTCAGGTGCAGAAAACACCTCTGTATAATTTGAAAGTAACTCTTCTTCTGATTTACTTAATATATGTTCTTTTTCTTTTAATGTATCTTTTATAATTCTAGCATATTTACTTAATTTAGGTTCTTCTTTTAAATACTTTTCAATAATTTCAGTATCTGTATAAATTAATTCTGGCGTTATAAATGATGTTACTGTTCCGAATTCTGCTTCTAATGCTTCTACCTCTTTAAATAATTTTATATTCTCTTGATTCGACATATCTAGATGATAATTTAGCATCCCATACGCATATAACTTTTCTAATAATTCTAGTGCTTTTTCGTATTTATTATAACAATTGTATAAATTTTCCGCACTTTTGCAAATGCTATCTTTGTATTCTTGTATGTCAGTTAATAATTTGTTTAATTTGTTTTTTGTTTCGTCAAATTCACTTTTATTGGCAAAAATATCAGCTAAATTCCATCTATATTTTTCGTTCATACCTCTTCCCTCTTTCTAAAACATATTACTGGAATAATATCACAAAAATAAATAACTTGCAAATTGCTCATCTTTTTTTATTTTATATAATATTTCTATTTCAAAATTCTCCCAAGACTGAATTATAAGTAGTTTTTCATTACAGTCTTGGGAGAAAATTGGTTAATAGCATATTATACAAATCATAATAATATTGGGCTTATTTGTGTTCCTTCTAAGGCGTACTCGATGGTTTTAATTAAGTATTCTTCCTCAAAAACAATTGACCTTGGTTTTGTTATCGGATTGTCTTGTCTAAATGGTACAAAATAATAATTTTTTCTGTTTAATAATTTTCCAATGTTTTCTGCATTTCCACTTAATCCGTTGTTAGTAGAAGGCGCAATTACAAGAGGCCTATCGTTTCTTAGATGTGATTTTGCTGCCATCGTTACAGGTGTATCTATTATATCTAATGCTAATTTTGCCATTGTATTTCCTGAACAGGGTGCAATAACCATTACATCAGTCAATTTCTTTGGTCCTATTGGTTCTGCATCTTGAATCGTATGAATTATTTTTTTACCAGTTATTATTTCAATTTCTTTTATAAATTCTACAGCTTTACCAAATTTTGTATCTAATTTATAACTATTGTAGGACATTATTGGCAAAATATCTGCACCTTTTTTTATTAATTCTTTCATTTTAGGAATAGCTTTCTTAAATGTACAAAATGACCCAGTTAAAGCAAATCCGATTTTTATATTATTTAATTCCAACTATATCTTCCCTCCTTTTCAAAACTCATTTATATATAATATGAAATTATGTAAAGTTTGGCATTGGATTTTTCTTAAAAAGATATCATAAGTTTAATTTATTATTAATAAAATTAAATGGTGATAATGTGAAAAAATTTATAATTAACGGTCTAATACTCACTATAACAGCTCTACTTACCAGAAGCATTTCCATGATATTTAATATATATGTTTCAAATAGAATTGGTTCTGAAGCAACCGGCTTGTTTAGCCTTATAATGTCTGTGTATTTATTTTTTATAACTATTGCTACATCAGGTCTAAGCCTTGCTTGCACATATTTGGTTTCAGAAAATTTTGCAACATCCAATTATCTTAAAGGAATTAAAATTTCTAAAATTTGCAATATTTTTGGTATGATTTTAGGTGTATTTAGCAGTACTATTTTAATATTGCTTGCTCCTATAATTTCACGGCACTTGGCTAAACAATTCAATTTCACCAATATTGTTTTACGTTATTGCAATAGGATTACCTTTTATATCGCTTTCTTCTGTCATTAACGGATATTTTTCAGCAGTACGAAAAACTTATAAAAGTGCTTTGTCGCAAGTATTTGAACTTATACTAAAAATTATAATAAGTATCTTTTTATTAAAATATCTTTTTACGGCAAATGTAGAAATTATTTGTATTTACTTAATTGCTGCTGACGTAATTTCTGAAATATTTTCTGGAATGTTTTTATATCTTTTATATAAATTTGAAATAAAACAATATTTAGTTAGACAAACTATAGAAGAAGATTTCAAAAAAGCAATACTGCAAATAACTTTACCTGTAGCAATCACTTCTTATATACGCTCAGGGTTATCTACATTAAAGCAATTTATAGTTCCAAGACGATTACTTGTATTTGGCCTTCCATATACAATTGCACTATCAGAATACGGAAAAATCACTGGTATGGCATTACCAGTGATTATGTTTCCTTTTGTATTTATTGGTTCATTTAGTCTACTTATTATACCTGAATTTTCTGGTTTATTGGCAAAAGGATATCATAAAAGAATTAGATATATAATAAAAAGAATATTTATTGTTACATTAATATTTTCTATTGGTATAGCAACTATCTTATTGTGTTTTTCAAACAAAATTAGCTTTTTTCTGTTTCAAAATATAGACTGTGCAATTTATATAAAGTTACTATCCCCTCTCATTGCTTTTATGTATTTAGATAATATTATTGATAATATGCTAAAAGGTTTAAATCAGCAAATACAAGTTATGCTTTGCAATATTATTGATTTGCTAATTTCAATATTTTTATTGTATTTTCTTTTACCTAATATTGGTGTATATGGTTTTATTATTACAATTTATGTCAGTGAAATTTTTAATTTTACTGTAAGTTACATTACACTCTGCAAACATACAGGATTTAAGCTATTTACTTAAATAGCTTAAATTTGTTTTTCTTCTAATAATTTTTTGTTATATTTATACCTTTTTTCTTTTCTTTGTAATTTTCTTTTGTTTAATCTAATTTGATATATTAATATAACTATTAAAATAATTAACAATCCAATTAGTGTAACTTTGTTTTTAATTATTTCTGTAAATGTTCCTAATCCTTTTATTTTAAATATGTATTTTCCTTCTATGTCTACATATGATACCAAATTTCTATCATTTCTTTTATTATTATCACCTTTAGTTCTATATTTAATTTTGCCATTTTCGTTTAATATTTCTACAATACGGTGAGTATTAATAAAACCGTCATCTTTAAAAGAAATTACATCTCCTACTTTTAAGTCTTCCTCTGGCACTTCCTTTACAAAAATTGCATCATTTGGCATAATATTAGGTTCCATACTTTCTGAAATTATAACCAAACTTTTTATTCCTAAAAAACTTGGAGTTTCGTCAGGATTTACTAATGATTTTACCATTAATGTTAAATTATATATGATAATCGGAATAATTATTGCTGCAACTATTATACTAATTATTCTTAAAAATTTATGTACATTTTCTGCTGATTTATTAAAATCTTTTATTTTATACATTTCTTCTGTCTCCTTTGCTTTTGTACATATACAATATAACATATAGCTTTTTCCTTTTCAATATACTTCAAGTATGTTACATAAATGTAATATTTTTTTAAGATTTTTTTATTTACTTCTTTTATATTTAACTATATAATAAATAAAAACATAATTTAGTAGGAGGAGTTTTCGTGGATCGCAATATATTATTAGTTTCTGAACAAGATCAAAAAGCATATTTACCATATAAATTTGAAGATGTAGAAAATATTTTAAAAAACTCTAATAATAGATTTAACTCTACTCAAGATGTAATAAAAAGCTTATATATCTTACCTTTAAGCCGTTTTAGAAATGCACCTATTTCACGATTTAGAGAAACAATTAATCTTATAAAAAATAAAGAGAATTCTTCTATTTTTAAAGCATTAGATTTAGCTTTTGAACTAATGTTTAATTACAAACTAAACCCTATTATAATTTCTGCTTGTAGAAATTTAGATGAGCTTGATATATATTTAGATTGTTTAGAAGAAAATCAGCTATTTGATTTTAAATGTTTTGAAATCAAATTTGAAGTTACACCTGATATTTATACTAGACACGCTAAAGTGTTTTATGAATAAAAAGTTAAGAACTAACTATTTTAAATTAAATAAATAAAATTAAAATAAGGAAAAGGCATATAATATAAGTTTTTCATTTCATTCAAAACTTATATTATATGTCTTTTGCTATATATTTTATCTACTATTATTTATTTTTTCTAAATTTGGCAGGTTGATACGGACTATATTTTAAATCCTCTTTTGTATACTGGTCAGGTCTTAGTCCTACCCTATTTCGCATTTTATCTAATATTAAAACAGCTGCTACGGTCATTATGCAACCTATGATGATAAATGTGTTTGCTGTTGTTGTAAGTTTTAGTAATAATGCACAAGTTAGTGATATGATAGCTGTAAATAAATTTAAAGCCAATTTACTTAATGCTGTGATTTTAGGTCTTATTGTTTTATTTGTAAAATTATTCAAATATCTAGTCATAAGTGCGTTATATGGTCCTTTAAATGCATATTGTACTAGATATAATAGAAATATTAAAATCAAAGATGATTTTGATATTTCCTCGTTTCCTATAAATCCAATTAAAATACAAGATGTTGTAACAGGTATTGTTAAAAAACCTAATACTTTATTTCTAAAGGCTTTATGAAATCGTTCACTATTTCTCGCTGTTATTGCTGCTGAAAATTGCAATAATGCAAATATTATACCAAAATATATTTCTGGCACTTGCATTTCGCTAAGCATACTGCTTCTTAAATTTACTATGCCTAAAATTAATCCCATAAAAACGGCATTTAATAATATTAGCAACTTTATTCTATTTGATTTTTTGAAAAATTTCATTGAATCCTTTAATTGTTTAAAATATTTTTTTAAGCTAACTGGTTTTACTTTTTCTTCAACAATTACAATTTGTCTAAATCTAAATGAAATAACCGTTGATATAACACAACATATAAAGCATAAAATCATTGGTATGTATCCATTAATTGCAAATGTGAGTCCTGCTATTATTGAAGCAATTCCATCAAATATATAAAAATATGAGGATGATTTTCCATCTATTGCAGCAAAAACTTTTCCTCTTTTTTTGCTTGCAGGCAACGAATCATACAGTATATTAGATTCACATATTCCTTTTATTGAATATCCTAAGGCATATATAAATTGAATAATAAGTAACTCATAAAAACTTTGCATAAATATCATTGCAAATATGCTTGCTGCATATAAAACATTGCCAATTATAAGACAATTCTTTTTTCCTATTCGATCTATTACACTTGTAACAGGTAATTGCCAAAAAGTATTTGATAATGTATAAAATGCATCTGCAAACAAGACTTGAGCAGGTGTTAGTCCTTTTTCCTGTGTTAAAAACAAGAAAATAATTGGGAAGTAAAATAATAAATCCCAGGAAACAGTTTTATATATAGGAAAAATTTTTACATTTTTATGTTTTCTTCTTCTTGAAGGTTCTTTAGTGTTTTTCATTTTTTTCTCCTTGTTTTGATATAAAACTATCATAACAAAATAACAAAATTTTGACAAGTTTTTTTATTATATTTTTTGAATTTTTACGTACAATAATATTATTATGAATCAAATATTAAAAATAAATAATTCTAATGAAAAAAGAAGCAAAACTTTTTTTAAATTTCAATTGTTTTTTTCTATTTCAATAATATTAGCACTACTTTTGGGGATATTTTATATTATATATTCTATTCAAATTTCAGAAAAAGAATCTACTAAACTAATTGGAAACTATAATATTTATAGATTATATTCTAATTCTAGCAACAATACTAGTTTTAGTGATGCAATACGAAGTCAAATTCTTGGCACAATAGAAATACCAAAAATCAACTTATCATACCCTATTTTATCAACTTTAACTGAAGAAAATTTAAAAATTTCTCCATGTAAATTTTATGGTCCTAATCTTGGTGAAAAAGGTAATATCTGCATTGCAGGGCATAATTATGATAATGACAAATTCTTTAGTAATTTATATTTATTAGAAATAAATGATACTATATTTATATATGATAATAGCAAAGTAAAATACTCGTATAGAGTTTTCAATATTTACGAAGTAAAAGAAAATGATTTTTCACCATTATATGATTATGACAAAAATAATAAAGAACTAACTTTGTTAACTTGTAACAATGTAAACAAACATAGAATTATTGTTAAAGCAATACAATCAAAACAATAGACCTTTATATTGCATAATATAAAGGTCTATTTCTTTTCTTAATTATATATTTTTATATTCTTTAACTTTTTTATAAGCATATATTGCTGATATACCAAAGATTACAACTAATGCAGCTATTGGTAATGAACTTGCTACACCTGTTTTTGGTAAATTTGTGCTATTGTTATAAACACTTGAATTGTTTGATTTGTTAGTGTTGTTTGTAGTATTATTTGTTTTATTTGTTTTATTTGTGTTGCTTGTGTTATTAGTACTAGCATTGTTGCTTGTATTAGCAGAATTTGTATTATTACCTGTGCTAGAACTATTAGTTAGTAATGTATTTGATATGTCATTAAATCCTGCATTGTCTGCTGCATTAACTATTGTACACATTAAAACTAAAACTACACTTAAAATTAAAACTGAAAATGCTTTGATTAAATTTGAATTTTTCATATTGATATCTCCTCTACTTTTCTAATTTTTTATTATTATTATTACAATCATTCTTAATTATACAACTTTTTTCAATATATTTCAAGAAAAATCGCAATAAATAATAAAATAAACATTTTTCTTACGTTCGTTAAATTTATTTTAACCTTAAATATATTATAAGTCAATATATTTCCTCTATTTTTTCTTTACAGTTTCATTACAGAAAGATTACATATTTTACATTCTTAAGACTATACATTAAATTTAAACAACACAATGTCTCCATCTTGCATTATATATTCTTTACCTTCTTGACGTACTAGTCCTTTTTCTTTTGCTTGAACCATTCCGCCTGATGATATTAAATCATCAAAAGAAACAACTTCTGCTTTTATAAATCCTCTTTCTATATCTGAATGAATTTTTCCAGCTGCTTGAGGTGCTTTAGTACCTTTCTTTATTGTCCAAGCTCTAACTTCTGGCTCTCCTGCAGTTAAAAATGACATTAATCCTAATAAATCATAACTTCTTTTTATAACCTTGTCTAATCCTGATTCTTCTAATCCCATTGCTTCTAGCATTTCTTTTTTGTCATCATCTTCTAAGCCTGATAATTCTTCCTCAATTTTAACACATAGCGGAATCACTTCTGCATTTTCTTGTGCTGCATATTCTTTTACTTTTAAAACTAATGGATCATTTTCAGCATTATCTATTTGATTTTCTGAAATATTTGCAACATATAATATTGGTTTTGTGGTTAATAAAAATGTTTCTTTTACTATTGGAAGTTCATCTTCATTGAAGTCCAATGTTCTTGCAGATTTTCCTTCTTCTAATGTTTTCTTTATTTTTTCAAATAAATCAATTTCTGTTTGATATTTTTTATCAGCTTTCAAATTTTTTCTTGCTTTATCTAATCTTTTATTTACCATCTCTAAATCTGCAAATATTAATTCTAAATTAATTGTTTCAATATCTCTAATTGGGTCTACGCTTCCATCTACATGTACCACATTTCCATCTTCAAAACATCTTACAACTTCTACAATTGCATCTGTTTCTCTAATATGTGATAAAAATTTATTTCCAAGACCTTCACCTTTGCTTGCCCCCTTAACTAATCCAGCTATGTCAACAAATTCAATTACAGCATGTGTTGTTTTTTGCGGATTGTACATTTCAGTTAATTTATCTAATCTCTCATCTGGTACAGGTACAACTCCTACATTTGGTTCTATTGTGCAGAATGGATAGTTTGCACATTCTGCACCTGCTTTTGTTATACTATTAAATAATGTACTCTTCCCCACATTTGGAAGTCCTACAATTCCTAATTTCATTATAATTCCTCTTTCTTTTTATTTACTTTTATTTTCTACTTCTTCTTTAATTTTGGCTACAAATTCGTCTACATTTATTGTTTCATTTTCTGCATTTCCTCTTGAACGAACAGCAACTGTATTTTCTTCAACTTCTTTATTTCCTACAACTAACATATATGGAACTTTTTCAAGTTGTGCCTCACGAATTTTGTATCCAACTTTTTCGTTTCTATCGTCAACGACAACACGAATCCCTGCTTTATGAAGTTTTTCTTCAATTTGTTTAGCATAATCTAATTGTGCATCTGCAATTGGTAATATTTTTACTTGTGTTGGTGAAAGCCACAATGGGAATGCACCTTTTGTTTCTTCTATTAAGAAACACATAAATCTATCAAATGTACCAAGTATTGCTCTGTGAATAACAACAGGTCTATGTTTTTCTCCATCTTCTCCAATATATTCAAGTTCGAATCTCTGTGGTAATAAAAAGTCAAGTTGGCAAGTAGAAATTGTTACATCATGTCCTAATGCAGATTTTATTTGAACATCTAGTTTTG
>ENA-ORNP01002477-ORNP01002477.1-human-gut-metagenome-genome-assembly--contig:-NODE-2477-length-15304-cov-14.406650_pt1 | contig 15304 bp, 15 predicted proteins | sample MGYA00242119_ERZ509030 | MGnify/ENA primary metagenome ERZ509030 (study PRJEB26280, sample SAMEA2338708) | human gut metagenome | biome: human gut; feature: human-associated habitat; material: faeces... | reverse complement strand
CCGTAAAGGGCAACGTGGACGCCACCTTCGCCTGCCTCGCCGCCATGGACGGCGCGGAAACGGTCAGCGCGTATGCGCGGTTCAACTGCACCGCCTGCTACAATGCGGCATCGGACGAGTATATCGTAGTGGTGCTGTACGGATAAACAATCAAGCACCCGACCGAAAGGCCGACAGCGTATGCTGCCGGCCTTTTGCGTTGGGGGGAAGGAACGCTATGAAGAAAACAATTCCCAAGCTGCTGACGCTGGTGTGCCTACTGGTGGCTGTCATGGGGCTGTCCGTCGTGACCGCCCACGCTGCCACGGTCACGGGTGTGGTCGGCAGCGGCAACGAGTACCGCTACCACGAGGATAAGTCGCCGGTGTCCCAGTGGGGGCCGTACACCAGCAACAAGCTCAAGTATTTTACCCGGAACGACACCGGGGAAACTGTTCCGGCCTACTGCATGGAGCCGGAGGTGCGTTCGGCCAGCGGCGATTTGCAGTATTCCTCCACATCGTGGAGCGACCTGACGTGGAATCAGCGGTATGCCGTGACGCTGGCCATGGCCTACGGTTATGGCGGCAATTACGGCTTCAATATGCACCCGGACTGCGCGCAGCTGGCGACGCAGGCGGTAGTGTGGGAGTTCGTGTGCGGCTACCGCAGCCCGGTGTACCCCTACGCGCTGTACGACACCACCTGCGCCAACCTGTTCCATTATGCGGGCGACGACGTGGCGGTGGCGTACAACATCATCATTGACCGTATTATGAACCACGGCAAGATCCCCAGCTTCGCGGTGCGCTATCGTGGTCAGCTCAGTGACAGCAACGCCATCCAGTTGACATGGGACGGCAGCAAATACACCGGCACGGCCACCGACACCAACGGCGTGCTGCCGCAGTACGCCTTTCGTGCCGGTATTAACGGTGTGACCGTCAAACAGCGGCGGAATGTGCTGTCCGTGACGGCCACAAAGGACGCAGCGGCGCAGCTAAACGGCTATATCAGCAGCGACTACGGCTACTCGCTGGATGTGGAGGGCACAGAGTCCGTGCTGCTGGAGCCCAGCAACGGCAGCGGCTACCAGGCGTGTGCGGCGCTGACCTCACTGCCCGACCCCGTGTGGGCGTACATTCATTTTGAGGTCAAAACTGTGGAGGAAAAGGGAAGCATCACCGTCCGCAAGGTGGTCGCTACGGGCGCACCTCTTGCAGGTGCGGAGCTGCTGTTGGAAACCTCCGCAGATGGCAAGACATGGACGGAGGTGGGCAGAGTGACCACCGACAGCACCGGTGCAGCCAAGTGGGAGGAACTCACACTCGGGGCGAAGTACCGCATTACCGAGGTCAAAGCACCCGCAGGGTACACGCTGCTGACTGAGCCGCTGTTCGCCGGAGTATTGGATAGCAGCAACCGTGATGTTACCATCACCGCCTGTAACAATGCGGGATTTGCCCTGCCGTTCACGGGCGGCACGGGATTTACGACCTATATTCTGTTCGCAGCACTCGCTCTCATGGCGGGTGTTTATTTTTGCAAAAGAATCGAAATGAAGGAGAACACCAAATGAAAAAGATCCATCGCGTATTGGCCATGCTCATGGCCGCTATCATGGCTCTGAGCCTCATCACCACAGCGTTCGCAGAACCTACCATCGACCCCGCAAAGAACGCCTCCCTTTCCATCTACAAGTACGACATCACCACTGCCAGCGCGGAGGGTGCGTGGGATGCGGAATCCTACGTTTCCACCGGCCTGCACGATGATGCCGCCGTCGTGGATAAGTTGGCAAAATACGCCATCCAAGGCGTGGAGTTTACTTACCTCCGTGTTGCCGACATCGCCATGAACAATGAACTGGTGGAGAGCCAGCGTCAGGTGGGTGTGCTGTATGGCTTCGACAGCTCCGACCGCAGCACCACCGTGCTGTCGGCCATCGGCCTGACCGGCGCAGACGCACACAAGACTGAGAACGGCGTCAACTACTTCACCAGCGATATGCTGAACAATAAGCTGTCCACCGCGCTGACTGCCAATGCCACCACCGTGAAAAATGCACTGGAGGCCGCCGTGAAGAACGGCGGCGTGGCTATGCCCGAAACGGACGCCACCGGTCACACCTCTGCATCCGACATGGAGCAGGGTTTGTACCTCATCGTAGAGACCCGCGTCCCTGAAAACGTGACCTCCACCTGCAATCCCTTCTTCGTGTCCCTGCCCATGACCACCATTGATGGCGCGGCGTGGAACTACGATGTCACTGTTTATCCCAAGAACCAGACCGGCAACCCCGACCTCGAAAAGACCGTGCGTGAGGCCAAGAACTCCACCGGCAAGAACACCGGCAGCCTGACCGACATCAAGGACGGTTACGAGCATACTGCTACCGCATCCGTGGGTGATGTTGTGGATTATCAGATCATCAGCACTCTGCCCACCATCACCTCCAAGGCATCCAGTCTGACCGAATACACATATGTGGACACCATGAGCAAGGGTATCAAGTATAACAAGAACGATGTGGTCATCGAGTTCTTCAAGGACGCTGGCTGCACCGGCAAGATCGCCACCTGGGCGGTGAACTCCGGCAAGTTCACCGTGGCCTATGATGCCGCTGCTAACACCATGACCATCCGCATGACCGATACCGGTCTGAGCGAGATCAATGAGGCGACCTCTGTGTACATCGACAGCGTCAAGCGCGGTTATTCCGACTGCACCATGCGGATCACCTATGCGGCAACCCTGACCTCTGACGCCAAGATGGGCGATACCGACAATCCCAACGAGGTCGTGCTGACCTGGAAGCGTACCAACACGACTTACTTTGATACCCTCAAGGATTGCTGCCATGTCTACACCTACGGCATTGACGTTCTCAAGCGGTTCTCCGACAACGGCGGCAACCTGCGGAACGTGAAGTTCCGGCTGCACAACGATACTGACGACTGCTATATCATCGCGGAGCAGAAGGACGGCGTGTACTACGCCAAGGGCTTTGCCACTAAGAAGGCTGACGCAACTACGTTCATTCCCAATGCACAGGGGCACATCGTAGTCAAGGGGCTGGAGGACGATGCCTATTCTCTGACCGAAACTGCCACCGATAAGGGCTATGTGCTGCTGAAGGACGCGGTCAAAATCGTTATCAAGACCGCCGAGAACGGCACTTGCGAGCAGTGCGGTGCCAAGCTGCTGACCGCCTCCGCCACCGTCAACGGCAAGGATGTCACCATGACGGATGGCAACGCCATTGTGCCGCTGACCGTGGTCAACAACCCCGGCTTCGACCTGCCCAAAACCGGCGGCTACGGCGTTTGGATGTTCACCATCGGCGGCGTGGCTCTGCTGGGTGCGGCGGCTTTCATCGTGGTGAAGTCCCGCAAGCACAAGGGCGAGCAGTGAAGCAGAAAAACGAAAGCGCATTTTCGGAATAAATTTTTATGAATAAGAAAATTTATTCCAGTTTCGGAATATTTAGTTGACGGATGGCATATTTCGTTCTATAATGAGAATACTTCTTTTTAGGAGGTGGCTCCCTTGGTAGAACGAAAAGAATATCTTGCTGAACTGGTCGGCTGGAAGGACGAGCAGGTCATCAAAGTTGTGACCGGCATTCGCCGCTGCGGAAAGTCCACGCTGCTGGCGCAGTATCAGGATTGGCTGAGGGTAAACGGCGTCACAGACGCGCAGATCGTATCGGTGAACTTCGAGGAACTGGAATACGAGGAACTGCTGGACTACAAAAAGCTGTACGCCTATCTGAAAGAACGCTTGGTGGCCGGGAGAACGACCTACATCTTCCTGGACGAGATCCAGAAGGTTGCGGACTTTGAAAAGGTCGTGGACAGTCTGTATGTCAAACCAGATGTGGACATCTACATCACAGGCTCCAATGCGTATATGCTCTCAGGCGATCTTGCAACGCTTTTGACAGGCCGCTATGTGGAGATCAAGATGCTCCCGCTTTCGCTGAAAGAGTTCTTGACGATCACAGAGTTGGACGCTGACCGCGGTTTTGCGGAGTACCTGCAATGCGGCGGACTGCCCTATGTTGCCAGGATGGATCGCACCACGGAAAAAGTGGAGACCTACTTAGAGGGCATCTACAACACGGTCATTGTGAAGGACATCGAAGACCGGCAAGCCCGCAAGGAGAGTGAGCCATCCAAGCGGAAGGTAACAGATATTGCGCTGCTGAAATCCATTGCAAAGTACCTCGCCAGCGTGGTGGGCAGCCCGGTTTCTGTTCGTAGCATCACAGACTATCTGATTTCTTCCGGCAGAAAGGTGTCGCCCAATACGGTGGATGATTATGTGGATGCCCTGACAGAGTCCTTTATCTTCTATCCCGCAGAGCGCTTTGACATTGTGGGTAAGCAGCTTCTGAAGATCAACAAGAAGTTCTATGTCGTAGATCTCGGTTTGCGAAATCACATTCTGCCGCGCAGAAATTATGACCTCGGTTTTTCTCTTGAAAACGTGGTCTATTTTGAACTGCTGCGCCGGGGCTATAAGGTGATGATCGGTAAGCTGGGCAACACGGAGGTCGATTTTGTCGCAGAAAAGCAGGGTGAGTACACCTATTATCAGGTAACGGCGGATATGACGGCGCAGGAGACCTTCGAACGTGAAATGCGTCCACTGACACTGATCCGCGACAATTACGAAAAGATCATCCTGACTGCCGACCATCTGACAGTTGGCAATTACAACGGCATCCGCGTGAAAAATCTTGTGGATTGGCTGCTTGAAAAAGACAACTGAATAATCATGAACAGTCCGACTGCAAAATTGCAGTCGGACTGTTTTATGCCCGCACGTAGTAGCTATAAGAAAAATCAAAATTGAAGGGGAGGTATTTTTTGAGACATAAATGGATACTTATTTCTTTCGTGCTGTTTGCTGTGGCGGGAGTTTTGCTGGCCTATCCATTGGTCAGCACGATCATCAACAGTAAATACCACTCTGACATTGAGACCGCCTACACCGCCGCCATCGAGGACAGCAACGCTGACGAATTAGAGCAACAGCGGCAAGCAGCGCAGCAGTACAACGCCATGTTGTCCGGCGCGGCGACCATTACCGAGGGAGGGGCATCCGCCCCTCCCTTGGCCTATGCCCAGCAGCTCACGGTGGGCGGCGTCATGTGCTACATTGACATTCCCAAAATCAACGTATATCTGCCCGTGCAGCACGGAACTGGCGCGGAAACGCTTGAAAAGTCAGTCGGCCATGTGGTAGGAACGTCCTTGCCGGTAGGCGGCGGCAGTACCCATTCGGTGCTGTCGGCACACAGCGGCATGGCAAGTTCTAAGCTGTTTTCGGACATCGACCAGCTTACAGAGGGCGATACACTTTACATCCATGTGCTGGGTGATACGCTGGCATACAAAGTGGACAGCATCAACACGGTATTGCCCGCGGACATGAGTCTGCTGCAAATTGCGGATGGCAAGGATTTGGTCACGTTGGTGACCTGCACGCCGTTTGGCATCAACACGCACAGGCTGCTGGTACGAGGCCACCGCATTCCGTACACCCCCGAACAGGCAACCACTGCCGCCGCAGAAAAGCCAGCGGAATCCTCGTGGACGCGACATTACCTTACCGGCCTGACCATCGGCCTTGGCGCGGCGGCTGTGGTTGGCGGTGCTTACTTTTTGGTAAGAAGGAGGATGCGCCATGCGTAAGACACCTTTTGTACTGGCGGCACTGCTGACCGTGGCGGGCATCTGCGTCATGCTGTGGCCGGTGGTTACGGGACACAGACTCCAAAGCAGCGCCGCAACTGCTGTGCAGGAGTTCCTGGCTGACCGTGACGAGCCGGAGCAGCAATATCCCGAACTGCTTGCGGCTCTACAAGAGTATAACCGCCAGCTTTACGCAGAAAAGCAGTGCAACCTCACCGACCTTGAAGCCTGCGAGGAGCCCACCGCCGACTTGACTGCCTACGGCATCGAGGATGAGATCATCGGCGTGTTGGAGATACCGACTATGGAGCTGACTATGCCTGTCTATCTGGGCGCATCCGACGCTCACCTTGCCGCAGGCGCGGCGGTGCTGGGCAACACGTCCGCGCCCATCGGTGGTGACAACACCAACAGCGTCATTGCCGGACACCGGGGCTGGCGCGGTGCGGACTACTTCCGGCATATAGACCGCTTACAGATTGGCGATACCGTTACGCTGACAAATCTATGGGAAACACTGACCTATACCGTGACCGACATTCAAATCATCCAGCCCCACGAGGTGGATAAAATCAAGATACAGCAAGGACACGATCTGCTGACGCTGCTGACCTGCCATCCCTACGCTTCGGGTGGGCGGCAGCGGTTTGTGGTGTACTGTGAGAGAACGGAGGTGAGATAACTATAAGCATTTTCGGCAAGGTGACCTTCGTAGGGGACGATGATATCTTCTACGACGATGCCGACAACTTTTTGGACTGCATCCGGGAAGAATTGCCCTACCGCGATACCACAGGGTTTCGCTATGAAGTCCTGACAGACGATCCCGCTGTCCGCAAGGCAGCAGATGACATCCTGTTTGACTTTCTTGGTGAGGAAAACCCATGTGAGCTGGAAGATTACACACAGACGATGGGAGGAATTTAGTATGAACGTAAATCGGGAGATGCTGGCGTTTCTGCGGAAGCAGTACCCTGTGGGTACACGCATCCGGCTGGACTCCATGCAGGATCCGTACGCACCGGTGGAAGCTGGAACGACGGGGAAACTGGGCTATATCGACGACGCCGGGCAGTTCCATATGAAATGGGACAACGGACGGACGCTGGCTCTCATCCCCGGCGTGGACAGCTTTACCGTCCTGCCGCCCGAGCTCAGCATGACGAAGCTGTATATGCCGCTTACCGCCGAGCTTTATGAGTCGGACGTGTATGGTAATATGCAGGAAGAGCCGGAGCTGCTGACCGGACACGACCTGACCGCGTATGAGGACAATATCCGCAGCGCACTGGTGAAGTATCGGATGCCGGAGGAGACCACCCGCGGCATCATGCACTGGTACGATACGCCGGACAGTGTGAACGACAAGGTGCGCTCCGTTACCTTCAACGTGGAGCGGCGAAACGGCAAGCTGTGGGGTATCGCGGAATGTCAGATCAGCGGCGAGTTGTCGGCGGCAGAGCTGACCACGCTGAAGGAGTATATTGAAGGCCAGGCGTCGGACGGCTGGGGCGAGGTTTTCGAGCAGCATGAGATTTCCGTTGGACGTGGCAGCGAGCTGTATGTGCATCTGTGGCAGGATCACGGTTGGAACGTCCAGACGGAGCAGGAACGCTTCCGCGCCCACTTTGATAAGCTGCCGGAGATGTGCTTCACGCTGCTGCCGGGCACGGGACAGCTCATCTGCATCAAACGCGGCGAAAGCGGGTACTACCCCAGCGATTGGTCTACCGGTGACGTCCGCGAGAACCGCCGTATCGCGGATGAGCAGAACAGAAAGAGGGGCGTGACGCCTGCACAGGAGGAGGCTATGAAGATCGGCAGCATGTGCGGCTGGGATGTACCCGGTGCAGACCCGGACAACTGTGAGGACATCGTACAGCGCCGTGGGGGGATGGAGCTTGGATAAAAAGATTATTTCCATATACATGGGCAATCCCGACAACAGCAATCACGCGGAGCTGGAGCTGCCCGCCACGCCATGGGAAATGGTGGATGCCATGGACAGACTGCGTCTGTCAGAGGGACAGGAACCCTATTGGCAGGTGGAGGACATGGGCCGATATGAATTTCTCGCCCCACATCTTGATGGGTACGATTTATACCAGTTCAACGCACTGGCAGAGAAGCTCCGTACATTCAGCGATGTGGATGCCGTGGCTTTCGAGGGTCTGGTGCAGATGGAGCTTAACAATCTGTATCAGAACAACGGCGGTGATCTGACGCTCCGGCGGGTACTGGATCTGGCATACAGCGTGGATTGCTGTCATGTGGTGCCGGGGATCACGGACGATGCAGCACTGGGACAGTTCTACGTGGAGAACGATTTTCTCCCGGATTTGGCAACCGTGCCGGACAGCGTATTGGAAATGCTGGACTACGAGAAGATCGGCAGATCGATGCGTGAGGGTGAGGGCGGCGTACTTACGCCCCACGGCTATGTGATGCAGGAGTCCGAGCTGCGGCAGGCCCCGTCCAACTTGGGCAGACCGCCACGAAAGCCGCCGTATATGATCTATTTCCTCTGCGTCAGCGACGTCCGTGCTGTAAAGTTGTACCTACCCGCAAAGCAGGTGGAGCTGGACGCCGTACTGGACTGCCTGGAGGTGGACAGCTGGCAGGAGGTGCGGTTGGAGGAATGCGACGCCGCCATGCCGGAGATGTGGCTCTTCACGGATATGGCCTATGACGGCATGGAGCAGATCAACCGATTTGCACAGTGCCTGGAGGAACTGGACAGAAATAACGAACTGATAAAGTTCAAGGCTGTGGCCGGTCAGCTGGACATCAGAAGCCTGGACGATGCGCTTGCACTGGCAGAGCATCTGAGCGAATATGCCCTTGAGCCGGGGCTCCATTCTCTGGAGGAATTGGCGAGGGAGGAGCTCTCCGTCATCGCGAGCGATCCGGATCGTGACCTGCTGACGCGGCATCTGAACATGGAGGCCTACGGCGCAGCGCTGTTATGGCGGGATAAGGGAGTTTTCAGTGACTACGGCTATATCTGCCGCCCGGACGGACAGCCGCTGCAAGTACCGCGGCAAGGCGTGGACATGACTATGCAGTAAAATTTAACAACAATGGGACCGCTTTCCGAAAAGGGACGGCGATCCCTCTTTTTACGCCCTTTTCGGTGAACGGTCACCGGAAGGGAGTGCAAGAATGACGAAGGAAACCGTCGCCCTGTATCTAGAAAATGGATTTAAGGGGCGCAGAAATGTGATCAGCAGCCGGGAATTGGAGCGTGTGCTGGGCATCAGCAGGAACGAGCTGCGGCGGCGCGTCAACCGTCTGCGGCAGGACACCGTACCCATCGCGGCAGACCAGCGGGGCTACTACTTCGCGGAAACGGCGGCGGAGGTCTATGATACCATCCGCGGCTTGCAGAAAATGCGCAGCGGACTGGACGCGGCTATCTCCGGACTGGAGCGTGCGCTGGAGAAATTTGATGCGTGACAGCCTGATAAAGCTCATGCCTTGGATGGGCGGTAAGGGACAGCTTATGTGGGCCATACAGATGCTCTTGCCCATCCATTATAAAACACTGGTGGATGTGTTTGGCGGCAGCGGTATCATCACGCTGAATACCGCCGTGCCGAAGGGGTGCCTGCAAATATATAACGACCTGAACCACGACCTGTATAACCTGCTTTTCTGCGTCAAGCACCGCCCTATGGCTCTGACGAAAGAACTGAGCTTTCTTCCGATCAATGCCCGCGACGAGTTTGATGTGCTGCGCAGACAGCTGCAGGGCGAGGACTTCACACAGCTGTATCTGGATGAGGAGCTGCAGCTGGCAGAGCAGATGTTCCCATCGCCGGAGGCGGAGGAGGTCAAGCGGCTGCTGCAAAGCCGTGCGGAGCTGTCGGATGTGCGCCGTGCCGCCGCTATCTACAAGCTGCAGCGATACAGCTATAACGGCAACGGCGACAGCTATGGTGTGAGCTCCTGCGATATACAGCGATTTTTTCGGGATATTTGGGAGTGTTCTCACCGCCTGAAGGATGTAGCGCTGGAGAATAAGGATTTCGAGAGCATCATCACCACCCATAATGATCCGCAGACCACGGTCTATTGTGACCCGCCCTATTATGAGGCGGAGCGTTACGCGGTGGAGTTTCCCCGCAGTGACCATCAACGGCTCCATGATGTGCTGGCGCAGCACAGGGGCTTCGCCATGGTGTCCTATAACAACTGCGACTATATTCGCAGGCTCTACGAGGACTTTTTCATCTATGAGGTGGAGCGTCCCAACAGCCAATCCAAGAAGAAAAATGACATATACCGGGAATACATCATGACCAACTATGACCCCCGTGTTTTTGCATCGCAGATGACGATATTCGGCGATTACAGCAGCGATGGGAAGATATGCCGGCTGGTGCATATCCCGGAACGACCTTTGAGAACTTGAGGAGGATCTATCATGAAGAACGAAATGACACTGGACAAGACCGGCCTGACCATCCCCGGTAGTGAGTTGGCAGAATGCGGCATGGCGGGCGTAGATCTGTCTGCCCAGATGACGCATAGCCTTCTGCTGCTTATGCCTCGTGAGATGACAGCGTTACAAACGGCAGACGCACTGGCCGGACTGTTTGACGCGGCATCGCAGCTTGTGTCTGCCCTGCTGGACGCCTGTCGTATGCCCTGCTGCAAGAACTGCGATTCGGACGTGAGGGAATTTGACCTCGATGCCGTGCCTGCGCCGATCCGGAAGCTGCTGCTGGATAGCGGCTGCTGCCCGGCCCTGCTGGAATGCTATCTGGAGGAGGGAGATGTGGTCTATGCTGCCGAATGAGGCAATGTACCCCTACACGGCGAAGGAGGCAAGGGACAGGGGCGAGCTGGAGGTGTGGCGTGCCAATTTTCGCACCAACTGTGCCTGTGCCGGGGCGATAGAGTTGGCGATCCATCGGGACTTTGACGGAATGCATCTCAAGGACGGCTGCGCCAAAAGTGTCATTGACCAGTACGGCTATAGGCGTGTAGGGTATGTGCTGGCCAACACCTTGCAGCTGCACGCCTATGACGGACGCTACCATGAGATCAATAAGAGATGGAGCAGAACCATCTTCGTGCCCGAGGACGGTGGACACCGCCATACCTTCCTCATTGGCAGTCATCCCGCTGTGCTGGATGGCTTCGTCAGTGACTACCGAGCGGAGCTGGAGCAGCTCCAAGCGAATAGCAATCAGGCGATGTCCATGGGCGAAATGACGATGTGAAGGAGGAATCTATGAAGTATGTAAAACGTGCAGTGCTGGTCTGCGGCGCAGCGGTGCTGCTCTGCTGGCTGTTTTCCGTGGCGGCTTACGCCACCGGCAGCGGTGATGTTGCCGGTGCGGTGGAAAGTACATGGGCGGCGGCATCAGGGCAGATCAAGACCGTTGTCAACAATGTGGTATTTCCTGCCATTGATATGATTCTCGCCATTTTCTTCTTTGTGAAGCTGGGTACCGCCTACTTCGACTATCGAAAGACGGGTCAGTTTGAATGGACAGCACCGGCCATTCTGTTCGCCTGCCTGGTGTTCACGCTGACGGCGCCGCTGTACATCTGGGACATCGTGGGTGTGTGACCGCGATGTCTGAACATTTTTCGGTTGGCTTTTTGCAGAAAGCGTGGTAAAATAGCATGGAAATGACTGAGAAAAGAGGTGGCACGATGCAGTATACGCTGATGCACAAGAACATCGCAGTCCTCGATATGGAGCTGGATGAGGTGACAAGTTCTATCCAGCGGATCGACGCGGTGTATCGTTCGGAGCATCTTCCTGTGGCAACAGCCTCAAGGCGGGACGGTGTGGATCGTGCCGCGCTCAATGCATGGTGGATCGACCGCTGCATTCCCGCCAGCCGTTCCGGTGTGCGAAAGGCACTGGAAACACTGAATCTGCCCAATACGCAGGTGTTGCTGACACGCTGCTTTGGCCTGAGCCTCTCAGACCAGTACTGGGTCAGGCCCTGGGGCAGCGACCTCCAGTGGGAGCGCATCAACTTCTTTGAAAATCCCTTCTCGGAGGACATCGGTGACGTCCTGCTGGGCAAGGCCACGGACGCGGTGAATTTCGATTTCAGTTCCCCAGATAACACGTCGGACGGCTATCTGAAAAAGCGTTGGAAGATCATCGACGGGAAGCGGTGCCTGCTGAAGGCGGGAAGCAATCCCTTCATGCAGCAGCCGTTCAACGAGGTAATCGCATCACTGGTGGCGGAGAAACTGGGTATCTCCCACGTGCCCTATACGCTGCTGTGGGATGATGACACGCCCTACAGTGTCTGTGAGGATTTCGTTACGCCGGACACGGAGCTTGTCAGCGCGTGGCGCGTGATGCAGTCCATGAGGAAAGACAACAACTCATCGCTCTACCGCCACTACCTGAACTGCTGCGAGGCGTTGGGTGTGGAGGGTATGGAACACGCGGTGGATCAGATGATCGTGCTGGACTACCTTATCGCCAACGAGGACAGGCATCAGAACAACTTCGGACTACTCCGCAGTGCAGATACACTGGAATGGTTGGGCGCCGCACCTATCTTCGATAGCGGCTCCTCCTTGGGGTACGATAAGCTGACACCCCAGATCCTCTCCGCCCGTGCCATTGAGTGTAAACCATTCAAAAAGACGCACCATGAACAGCTCAAACTGGTGACCTCCTTCGGCTGGATCGACTTTGATAGGCTGAGGGGCGTTGAGCAGGATATCCGGGATATCTTGGATCAGGCCGGTGAGTATGTGGACGAGAGCCGTAAGGCTGCGATCATCTCTGCGTTTTCCTCCCGGCTTGGACAGCTGATGGCCTTGGCGAAGGTGCAGCGGCAGGAGGATGACGTGGCACAGGATGTGGAACAGGACAGGGCGCAGGACTACGGCTTTAAGATGGAGCTGTGACCTGCAACATAATACGATAACAGGAAGCACTCTGCTGACGGCAGAGTGCTTCCTGCGTTTACGGAGGTGAGAACTTATTTTTATTTGGAACTTTGTAGCCGATACGGTGCTGGGTCAAATCGTGGACTGGTTCTACGGTCAGATCGTGGGCTTTCTCGGCAATTTCTTCTCGGAGATGGGCAACATGGGCGCCGAGCTCTTTGCCATGAGCTGGGTACAGAGCGTGGTGTTGTTTTTCTCCTATCTGGGCTGGGTTCTGTTTGCCTTAGGGCTGGTGGTAGCCTGCTTCGAGTGCGGCGTGGAATATTCCGGTGGCCGCGGCAATGTTAGGGAAACGGCTTTGAATGCCATGAAAGGTTTTCTGGCGGTCTCCCTTTTTACGCAGGTGCCGGTGCGCTTGTATGAGCTGGCGGTATCGCTGCAGGCCGACCTGACGGCGGGCATCACCGGCTTTGGGACGACCAGCATCGGGGATGCGGCGAAAGCGGCGCTGGAGGATTTCAACGCCGTGGAGAGCCTGACATCTTCCGGACAAATCATTTTGCGGGGCTTTGGCCCGGTAACCAGCGGACTTATGGTCATCTTCTGCCTTGCGCTGATGGCCTACGCGGTCATTAAGGTCTTCTTCGCCAACCTTAAGCGCGGCGGTATTTTACTCATTCAGATCGCGGTGGGCAGTCTGTATATGTTCTCTGTACCGCGCGGCTATGGCGACGGATTCATACAGTGGTGCAAGCAGGTCGTGGGGCTGTGTCTCACGGCTTTTTTGCAGGCCACCATCCTTGTAGCTGGCTTGATGGTGTTTAAGGATCACGCGCTGCTGGGCCTGGGGTTGATGCTCTCTGCCGGAGAGATCCCCCGTATCGCCGGTGCGTTCGGACTGGATACCACCACGCGGGCCAATATCTCCTCGGCTGTCTACACAGCGCAGAGCGCGGTCAGTATGGCGCGGACGGTGGTGGCCGCGGCGAAATGAGAGTTATCACCATGGGAAGTCTTTTTGACGGCATTGGGGGATTTCCGCTGGCGGCCATCCATAACGGCGTTGTGCCCCTGTGGGCCAGCGAGATTGAGGATTTCCCCATCCGCGTCACACGGGAACGACTGCCGGGAATGCTGCACTACGGGGATATCACGAAGCTGCGTGGGGACGAGCTGCCGCCCGTGGACATTATCTGCGGCGGCAGCCCCTGTCAGGACTTGTCCGTGGCTGGAGCGAGGGCGGGACTTGCCGGTGAGCGTTCCGGTCTATTTATGGAACAAATCAGGATCATAAAGGAGATGCGAGATGCAGATGTTTTACGAGGACGAACAGATATCCATGTTCGCCCCCGATTCATGTGCTGGGAAAATGTCCCCGGTGCATTCTCCAGCGGGCAGCAAAAGGGAGATGACTTCCGGGTCGTCCTGGAAGAAACACTCGGAATTGGTGTATCAGGAATTCATGTTCCTGAAAATCACCCTTGGGGATGGCGATATTCTGGGGCAGCCATATTGGGAGATTTTGTCTCCCTATGTTGGCGAGTCCTCGACGCTCAATACTGGGGTGTGCCCCAGAGTCGTAAGAGAATCTTCCTTGTGGCAGATCTTGGAGCCCCATCCTCAGCGCAAATACTATTTGAGCCGGAAAGCCTGCCTGGGCATTCTCCGTAGAGCACGGAAGCGCGGGAAGGAGTTGCCTGCAACGCTGAAATTGGCGTTGGAAATGCAGAGCGGACTGCTGATGATCGATTTGGTGATATTGGCGCAGATGGGGCTTATCAAGGCGTACCATATCAACCAGAGGAACGAGGGTATCGATCTGGGCGATACGGCTGGGGCGTTGATGGCGACCTCCAATTTGCAGATGCAGACGTTCGTGGCGGGCACATCGGTGGCTTTTGCGGCAAACCAGCGGGATGAAGTCCGTGATCTAGGCGATAAAGCCGGCGCGTTGGGTGCGCAGCCGGGGATGAAGCAGCAGACGTTTGTCGCCGGCTTCTCCGCTGGTGCGGGAGCCAGTGCGGGCGGCATCGGTTACCGCGAGGGCGTCGCACCGACACTGAAGGCCGGCGGCAGCGGAAACAGTATGCCAACCGTCCTGTGCATCAACGATCAGGGTGGCGAGCGTATGGACGTGACGGTAGATAAAACCGCCACGCTTCGGGCGCAGATGTGCAATCACCAGCCGCTGATATTCGAGAACCACGGCATAGACGCCCGCTACCGGCAGATGGGCGATGTGGCTCCGACCATGTCGGCACGCTACGGGACTGGCGGCAACAATGTGCCGCTGGTTGGTAAGCAGGTCTTCTGCATCACCGGCAACGCCATTGACCGTGAGCCGGAGAACGGCGGCAACGGCATCGGGTATCAGGAGGACGTATCCTATACGCTGACCGGCTTTGACCGGCACGCGGTGTTTCGCCGCCAGCGTGTGGATGCATTCACCACTGACGAGATCGCCGGTACCCAGAGCGCACGGCAGGGCAAGGACGCCACTGACCTGATACTCCACACCTGTGAACTGATGGGTGACACAGACCTGCCCATCCTGCTCATCCGCCGCCTGACACCCCTGGAATGTGAGAGATTGCAGGGCTTCCCCGATGGCTGGACAGATATCCCCGGCGCGTCTGACAGCGCACGATATAAGGCGCTGGGCAACAGCGTAGCCATCCCCTGCGTGGATTTTGTGATGAAGTGTATGGCGGACGCCATACGGGGAAGCGATTAAACATAACTTGTCC
>ENA-ORNP01002451-ORNP01002451.1-human-gut-metagenome-genome-assembly--contig:-NODE-2451-length-15467-cov-3.762133_pt1 | contig 15467 bp, 15 predicted proteins | sample MGYA00242119_ERZ509030 | MGnify/ENA primary metagenome ERZ509030 (study PRJEB26280, sample SAMEA2338708) | human gut metagenome | biome: human gut; feature: human-associated habitat; material: faeces... | reverse complement strand
CCGATCTCGTAGAGCAGGAAGAGCGGCAGGAAGACGATCATCAGTGTGAAGGGATCGCCCGTCGGCGTGATGATGGCCGAGAGGGTGAGCAGCACAACGATGGCGTGCCGGCGGTATTTCCGGAGGAGCGACCGGGTCACCAGCCCCATCCGCGAGAGCAGCCACGTCAGCAGCGGAAGTTCGAAGACCAGCCCCATGAGGAAGATCATCATCAGGAAGTTGCCCATGTAGGAGTTGAGCGAGATCTGGTTGGTGATGGCCGCGCTGAGCTGGTATTCGGTCAGGAAGCGGAACGTGAAGGGGAAGACCACGCCGTAGCCGAGCAGGCAGCCCAGGAAGAACATGCAGGTCCCGAAGAGAAAGGCCCATCCGACGCTGCGGCGTTCGTTGTCGAACAGCGCGGGCTGCACGAAGCGCCACACCTCGAAGACCAGGTAGGGAAACATCAGCACCAGCGCAAACCAGAACGACGTGCTGATGTGCGTCAGGAACTGCGAGGCGACGTTGATGTTGATGATGTCCACATGGTAGTTGTCGTTGCTGAAGTCGGGAAAGAAGGGTCCGAGGCTTCCCAGGCGCGACAGCCACCTGTAGAGCGGAAAGTCGGAACTGGTCGGTGCCAGCACGACGTGGTCGAACAGGTAGGGCATGGCGCAGAAACAGACGACCATGAATATGAAGAGTACCGCCACGACGCGCACAAGCATCCAGCGCAGGGCTTCGAGGTGGTCCCAGAACGTCATTTCCTTCTCTTCCATGGCAAAATAGGGTTGCGGTTAGGTGTGTCGGCTCGCCCTTTCCGGGGCGGGAGCCGGGTTGCTGGTTGCGGCAGCCGTGCGGAGGCGGCCATAAAATGTCCGGCTATCGCGATCCGATAGCCGGACAGCGGTCCGACCCTTGTCGGATCTTACTTTTCGTAGGAGGCCTTGACGAACGGGGCTTCGAGCAGGTAGTCGAGACTCATCTCGACCCCCTTTTCGATGTCGTATTCGCTCTCTTCCTGCTCCACGACAATCTGTTCCACGCCAGCCAGTTCCGCATTGCGGAAAATGGCGTCGAAGCCGACCATGCCGCTCTGACCGATCTCGCGGCGGTCCTTGATGTGGAGCATCCGGAAGCGGCCCGGGTATTTCCGGAACAGATCGACCGGACTGGCCTGTCCCATGACGGCCCAATAGACGTCGAGCTGGAAGAAGACATTCTCCGGGTCGGTGTGTTCGAGCATGTACTCGAGCATGACGGCCTGGTCTTCGACCTTACGGAACTCGTGCGAGTGGTTGTGGTAGCCGAACCGGATACCCTGCTCGCGGCACTTGGCGCCGATGGCGTTGAGGTAGGCACACTGGGTCTGCAGGTCATGGAGCGTCGCCGGGACCTCCATGTAGGGGTAGACGATGTAGGACATGCCTGCGGCCTTGTGGGCGGCAATGCAGGCGTCCCACCACTTGAGCGATTCGGAGAAGTCGCCCGACGCAAGCTCCTCGGGCGAGAGCCCCTTCGAGCAGTGCGACGAGAGAATGCGCATGCCGACCCCCTCGACATCCTTGCGGAAGGTCTCGGGATCCTTGCCGTAGAAACGTCCGTCGGCGTAGCTGGCAGCTTCGACGCCCGTGTAGCCCATCTCGGCGAGCGCCTTCAGCACCTCGGTGTAATCCTGCTGGTTTTCTCCGTAGCTGCCGATGAGTGAGCGTACGGAGTAGAGCTGGATGGCTATCTCCTTCCTGGGCGTTTTCTCCGAGGTCGCGGAGGCACAGGCCGCGGCCGCAAACAGCAGCGCAATGAAGAAAAGAGTTCGCTTCATGTCGTTCGGGTATTGGGCGGATTCGCAACCGGACCCGGTTTTCCGGGCCCGGCATGCGTTGTCCGTCGGATGTCTTTAGTCGAGCACCTTGATGCGGATGTTGCGGAACCAGACATCGTCGCCGTGGTCCTGGAAGCCGATGTAGCCCTCGCGGTTCTCGCCGCCGCAGTTGTTCAGCAGCTCGAATGCCAGCGGCCACTTCTCGGGAGCGAACTTGCTCTTCTCGAGCATCTCGGTCCACTGCGGGGTCCACAGGTGGTACTCCACGACGTTGGCGTCGTTCTGCCCGTGTACGACCGTGCCCTTGTAAACCATGATCTTGGCCTTGTTCCACTCGCCGAAGGGTTTGGCGTTCTGCGGAACGGCCGGAATCATGTCGTAGAGCGATGCCGATTTGCGGTTGCCGTCCACACCCAGCTTGGCGTCGGGATGGTTCTCGTTGTCAAGCACCTGGTACTCGGGGCTGGAGATGTAGATCGGCTCGAACTGCTGGTTGTCGTCCTTGGAGGTCGTCACCTCCTGGGCCAGGTAGAAGATACCCGAGTTGCCGCCCTTCGAGACTTTCCATTCGAGCTCCAGCTCGAAGTTCTTGAACTTGTAGGCGAAGATCAGGTCGCCGCCGTCGCCCGTCTGGGCCTCGCCGCCGCCTGCGCCGTTGAACTTGATGGCGCCGTCGTCGATCGTCCAGCGTGCGGGCACCTTGTCCTTGCCGTAGCCGCGCCAGCCGTTGAAGGTCTTGCCGTCGAAGATCACATAGTAGCCGTCCTTGTCCTTGGGGAAATTCGCGAGATTGACCGTCGGGTTGTTCACCACGGTGTATTCGGGAACGGCGTTCTCTGCCTTCGTAGTGGCCGCGTCGGTTTCGGCGGTTTTGGCTTTGCCGGCGTTGCCGCCGCACGATGCCAGCGCGAGCGACATCGCTGCGCAGGCCGATGCAAGAAAGATTCGTTTCATTTCGGGTTGTTTTTTGAGTTGTACGTTTTTTCAGTTTCTGAATCCCGACGCCGGATTACAGCGGCATGTCGGGCAGTTTGTAACCGTTGTGGTAGGTGTGCTTGATGAGCTCCTGGGCAAACTCGTTGGCGTTTACCGGATCGGTCCAGGTCTTGTCGAAGGTCGGGTGTCCGTCCTTGATGTGGAAGCCGTCCTTGATGACCGTCTTGATCATGGCGTCGTCCGGGATGTTCGTGAAACGCATGTTCGGACCGTCCCACTCCAACACCTGATTGAGGCCCTGGAGGCGGACTGCCAGCACGCCCATAACGACCATTTCGTTGAACGGTCCGGCTTCGCTGAAGTCCGATGCCGAAAGCACGCGGTCGTCGGCGTCCTCCTTGCAGGCGCGCACCCAGTCCATCTGGTGCGACTCCTTCACCTCGCGCATCACCGGCGGGCACTTGGGCTCGCGGCCCGACACCAGATAGGGATCGGCGCCGTAGCAGCCGCAGATCAGCGTGTCCTTCGTACCGTAGAAGATGGCGGCGCCGCCGCTCACGTTCAGGTTCTTGCCGGCGGGAAGCCCTGCGGGACGCTCCGGCATCAGGCCGCCGTCGTACCAGTGCACCTCGACTTCGGGCATGGCCACCTTCGGCATGTTGTCGCGGGCCGGGAAGATGAACTTCACGCGCTGTGCCGAGGGAGCGGACTCGTTCAGCAGCAGCGTCGAGCTGCCCTGAACCTTGGTCGGATAGCCCAGCTTGAGCGCCTTGAATACCGGGTGAAGGATGTGGCAGGCCATGTCGCCCAGCGCACCCGTACCGAAATCCCACCATCCGCGGAAGTTCCACGGCGTATAGGCGGCGTTGTAGGGACGATAGGGAGCCGGACCGATGAAGGCGTCCCAGTTCATCGTCTTGGGGATGCGCATATCCTCCTCGGGACGCGCCAGGCCCTGCGGCCAGATGGGACGGTCGGTGAAGGTGTCCACGCGGCGCACCTCGCCGATCTCGCCGTTCCAGATCCATTCGCAGACCTTGCGCACGCCTTCGGCCGAAGCGCCCTGGTTGCCCATCTGCGTGGCCACCTTGTACTTGTCGGCCAGCTTGGTCAGCAGGCGCGACTCGTAGACGGTGTGGGTCAGCGGTTTTTCGCAATATACGTGCTTGCCGGCGGTGATGGCGTCGGCGGCGATGATGGCGTGCGTGTGGTCCGCCGTAGCGACCATCACGGCATCGGCCGACTTGAGCATCTCGTCGTACATCTTGCGGTAGTCGTTGAACTTCTTGGCCGCAGGATAACGTTTGAAAATGTGGTCGGCGTATTTCCAGTCGACATCGCACAGGCCGATGATGTTCTGGCTCTCCAGGCCCTTCAGCACCGAAGCGCCGCGTCCGCCGACGCCGACGCCCAGGATGTTGAGTTTGTCGCTGGGGGCCGTGTAGCCGAATTTCTTACCCAGAACCGTGCTGGGTACGACCGCTAAACCGATCGCGGCAGCCGCTCCCTGCTTCAGGAACGTTCTTCTTGACATTTCTTTTGCCATCGTTTCGAGGTTTAATTTGAGTTAGTATTGGGGTTATTTGATGTTCTTTTCGATGTTGTCGACCTCGTCCTTGAAGATCTTGTAGCCTTTGCCGAGGCCCTTCATCAATTCCGGGATCTTCGTGCCGCCGAACAGCAGCAGCACGACAAGCGCGATGATGACGATTTGTCCCACGCCGATAAATAACAGATGATTCATAGTTCAGGTAGTTTTAGGGTTATGCGATTGTCATGCGTGTTTGCGCAGCAGGCCGTAGCCGTCCTTCATCGTGCGGCGGCGTTCGCGGATCTGCCGCAGGGTCTCCAGTTCCCCGATGGCCGGGAGGTCGTGCTCCCGCGCGTCGCGCAGGAACCGCCAGGCGTACTCCGAGGCCAGCGCCGCGTCGCGGAACTCCGGGAGCGCCTCGCTGCGGCGGCCCGTCTCGATCGACTCGGCGAAGAGCTTGCAAAGGGTGTCGATGTTCTTGCCCCCGTAGGGCTGGATGAGGCGGTGGGTCTGCGTCACGCCGTGCAGCTCGACGATCGCCGTCTTGAAATCGTGCGTCATGCGTGCGATGCCCTTCGTGCCGATGATGTCGATGTAGGAGTTGTGGGTCTGGTCCTTGGCCAACTGCCCGTAGACGTGCCCCTGCGTGATGTCGAAGACGATGCCGTTCTCGAACGTCCCGTGGCATTGCAGCCACCAGGGGTCCTTGTAGTTCCACATCCGCACGGCCTGGGCATTCCAGGTCTTGAATTCCGACTGGGCATACCAGCGTGCGATGTCCACGTAGTGCATGCCGCAGTCGTGGAACGCGGGACCTTCGTATTCGTGGCCCTCGCCCGGAGCCAGTCCCGGAGTCATGTGGCAGACCCGGATGATGGCCAGTTCGCCGATCTCGCCCTGGGCGATGAAATCTTTGATCGTATTGTGATACCAGGAGTTGCGCAGGTAGAGGTTCACCGTCGAGAACAAGGGCGTGTTCTCGGCCAGCTCGACGGCCTGCCATTCGTTTTCGATACTGTCGGAAATGGGTTTTTCAGCGATGACGTGCTTGCCCGCGGCGAAAGCCCGCTCGATCTGCGATTTGCGCGAGTCGGCCAGAGCGAACAGCCCCACGACCTGCACTTCGGGATCGTCGAAAATAACCTGTTCGTCATCCACAACCTTCGCCCCGGGGGCCAGTTTGCGCGCCAGGTCCCGCGATTCGGCGCAGACGTCGCAGATGTACGCAACGTCCCACCTGCCGCTTTTCTGCATCTCGTCGAGGTAGAAACCTCCCATTCTGCCGAAGCCGATAAGGCCAACTTTTACAGGATTCATCGTGTAGTCAATAAGGTCGATTAAAAGTTAGGTTCAGCGCCGCGCCTCCCGTTTCCGAAGGAAAATACCGGCAGGCGCACCACCTCGATTACAAAATTACCCCGAATAACCTTCGGTTTGAAAACTGAAGCGGAAAATGTAGAACCCAATTCGAACCATATCTCTAATTAACAATATATTACATTCTGAAACAACCCGAAAAATGTAGACGATCTGGAATGGTCAGACGTCCGTTTTATGGGCCGTTCCGATCTTCATGACCATCTTTTCGAACTCCTCGCGCGAGATGGCCGCCTTGTTGCGCACCTTGGTCCGGTAGTTATAGACGGTCGAAAGCGAACAGCGCAGGAACGAGGCGATCTTCACGCTGTCGGTGATGCCCAGACGCAGCAGGGCGTAAATCCGCAGCTCCTTGTTCAGCAGGTCCTCCTGCTTGAGCACGATCCGCTCGTCCTCGGTCAGCAGGGCGTTGAAGTCCTCGACGAACGACGGATAGAGGTTCAGGAAGATGGCGTCGAAATTCTTGTAGAGTTCGTCCTGCTCGTCCTCGAGCATCGAGGTCGATTTGAGCCGTCTGTTGAGTTCGTCGAACTTCCGGTCCTGGGCCAGCTTCTTGAGCGACTTGCGGTAATCGTCCATTTTGTCGATGTACATGGAGCAAAGGTCGAAGAACCGCGCGATGTACTGCACCTTGACGGCATTGGAGTCCGACAGCTGCTCGTTCTTCTCGCCCAGCTCCTCGTTGAGCCGAGCCAGCTTCGCATTGGTCTGCGAAAGCTCCTCCTTGATGCGGTAGACCCTGCGAAGCTGCTTGTACAGGTAGACGAACAGCAGCACCAGCACCGCCGACAGCACGCTGATCAACACCAGATAGTATTGCAGCTTGTGTTTGGTGCGGGACTCTTTGGCCTGGTGCGAGGCAATGATGATCGAGTAAAGTTCCGACATCTGGACCGTGCGGAACTGCACGTTGGAGAAAAGCGCGTCCTCGACGGCCGCCTGCGTGTAGCGGAACGCACGGAAAAGATCGTCGTGACGGTAATAAAGCGTCGCGAGCGCCTGGAAGGCGGCGTTCTCCTTCGTGGAGTTCCGGATGTCGGTCATCGCCGACAGCATGTAGTACTTCCGCGCCAGCCAGTCGTCCCCGCGGCGGCGGTAGAAACTGCCCACCGAATAGGCGCACTCGGCGTAGAGCTGCGAATCGGGTTCGAGACTGTTCAGAAACCCGAGCAGCCGGACCTCCATTTCGTGCGACTGGTTGCGGCGGCTCATCTGGTAGAGCCGGTCGAGCTTGTAACGCACCGAAACCGTGTCGGCAAACATGATCACCGAATCCTGATAGCGTTCCTCCAGCTCGCGGAAGTGTCTCTGTCCGCTGAAAGCCACGTATTGCTGGTAGAAACGGTTGTAAGCCTTGTAATAGGTCGCCAGCATGTCGCGGGACACCGACCGGCGGTCGATCGAATCCAGCATCCGCTTCGCCTCGATGGACATGCCCGTCGACGAGTAGAGTTCCGCCAGGCGGATTCCCGAAAGACAGCCCTTGCGGCGGGCGCCCAGACGACGCGCCAGCAGGACATTGCGCTCCATGTAGCGGATGGCCGAGTCGAGTTTGTACTTGTGGAATTCGCCGAACAGCCTGTCGTTGATCTCGTACTCCTGGGCGGGAGTCAGGCCGCTCACGCTCAACAGATGCCGCAGTTCGGCGATACGCTGCTCCTTCTGGCAGTCGTAAACCTGCCGGTTGGCGATCATGTGGTCCAGTTTGTCCGACAGCGACTGCGTTTCGTTCCGCTCGCAGGCGGACGACACGACCGCTACGGCGCAGAGCAGCAGCAGGGTTCGCAGCAGGTATGTGGGTTTCAGCAGTTTCATGGTCGGGGCCGGCCGCCGCAGGAAGCGTCCGCGAACAAGGCAAAAGTACAACTTTTTGCCGAATGCCGGCTTTCTTTTTAATCTTTCCTATTTGTTTGACGCCGCAAAGACATATCACGCGTCGCAAACCGAAACGAAGAGACGCTCCGGATTCCGGTTCGGATTTCAGAGCGAAAATCTCCTTTTCACGGTTCAAGGTACAAAAAATCGCCGACATACGGAACAGAACGGGCAAAAAAAAGAATCCCCGGCGACAGAATCGCCGGAGATTCGGGCGGAAATCCGCCGGAGGGAGGCACGGCACAGGATGCGTCCCGAGCCGTAATTCGCAGGCAATGAGCGTTGAAAGCTACCCGAGCTTCATCACGTCGTCGATGCCCATGTCCTTATAGGTGCTTGCCAGCTCCTCGCTGCGGTCCGAAATAACCAGCAGCTTGTCACCCAGCTTGAGTTCCGTCTTCCCCTGCGGCACGAAGTACTCCCCGTCGCGGCAGACCATCATCACCAGCGTATTCTCGGGCAGGGTGATGTCCTTGAGCGTATGGCCGCTGGCGAGCAGGTTCTCGTTGACCTCGACCTCCGTCAGCGCCGACTTCATCTCCTCGTGCATCTCGACGTTGAAGGCCGATTCGCGCTCCTCGTAGGCCAGCCCCAGCAGATTGGCCATGCCGCTCACGGTCGTGCCCTGCACCAGAAGCGAGATGATCGTCGAGAGGAAGACCACGTTGAACAGCAGCTCGAAGATAAAGTTCGCGCCGACAAGGCCAACGATCATATACTGGCCGATGTTTGCACCAAAGCCCATCGCATCCGCCCAGCCGCCGATGGTCTCCATAAAGAAGAGCAGGCAGCCGATCAGGAACACGCCGGTATTGACCACCGGGCAGACCACAGCGGCCACCGCCACGGCAAGCGTGCGGTTCTTGTTCTCAAGCGCCTTGTAGGCAAGACCGGAGAGAAGGCCCGCCAGCGTGCCCTTGACGAGCACCGTCAGGATCGTGCCAAGCGCGTTGACGCCGAGGAACGCCGCCGCGTCGCCGCTGAGCAGCACGACCACGCCAAACACAAAGCCGAGCCACGCGCCAGCACCTGCGCCGTAGAGCGCCGCACCGATAACGACCGGCACCAGCACCAGCGAAATGCTGAACGTGCCAAACCGGATAAAGCTGCCCATTAGCTGCAGAACGATCACAATAGCGGTGAACAGACCGAGACCAACGATCTTCTGCGTGTTGTTGTTCTTACTCATATGTTTCTCCTTTCACCCGGCCGTCCGTGCAAGGGGGGCTATACAGGTGTTACAGCAGGAGCGCGCTGCGGAAAAAGCTCCTCCTCACAGCGCACCTTGTTTTTCTGCCGAAACTGGACGTCCGACGTGCCAAGATATAATACCAAACAACGGTGACAATTTCAAGTGGAATATTTATATATTTTTATAGGATATCCATATAAGTCAGGCGGCAAAAAAGAGCTTGAGAAAATCTTCTCAAGCTCTTTTTAATCTCCATGATGTATGCCACAACAGAAGCCGCCGTGTACGCCGCAGCAGGACAAAGATATGTCACAACTCGGGTATCACACTGCTGAAAAAGTCAGCATTTGCAAGGGGTTTAGTCCTGGTCCCAGTTGTGGTAGGTATTTTGCACGTCCTCTTACATTTTGAAAAATTCCAACTGTCACGCCAACGCCACACAATTCTGCGCCTGACTAAGCCTGATTTTCCAGTGGATTTTCATTTGGCAAATTCTGTTGTGCGGATACGCTGCTTTATTCGAGCGTCATATCCGTTTTCCTGTAAATAATCATAACAGAACTGCTTCCCTTTTTCAAGCCCAAAAATCAAAGTCCTACCCCTACCTGATAGGCTTCCTCTCTCCCCCTTTGACCTTTTCTCTCCCGAAAATGTAAATTCGACTATCCAAGAACTGTGCTGCTCTTATGAGTAGTGCAGTTCTTTTTATATATCCAACTCTACCCAAGAAAGGAGGTGTCCCCATGGTGTTCTTTACGCTTTTCCTGCTCTTCGTGTTTCCGTTTTTGCAGGCTGGTCCGCTCGATAATTGGGTCTCATTCCTCGCGTGGGCAATTTTCATCATTATCCCGCTTACCGTCACTGTCCTGCTCTGCATCACAACCGCGCACGAAGATGACAACGACAGCAAGAAAAATTGAACCTGAATGTTCAAGCGAAAGGAGGTGTCTCAGATGACCGGAGAAGGCATTGCACTCTGCATGGAGGTCTTGTTCGTCCTCTTCATCCTCATTGGCTGCATCTAATCACTGCGCCAACTACAGCCCTATCAACCAACCTACATTGAAGAAAGGAAGTATCCCTATGTCAAGAAATGAACTCATCGCCAAAATCGAAGCCCTCAACGAATGGGAAGCCATGATGGAAGAAGCCAAAACTGAGGCAGACGCCATCCGCAGCAGCATCAAGGCAGAAATGGAGGAACGAGGTGTGGAAGAGTTACAAGCTGGCAGCTACATCATACGCTGGACCTCTGTACTTTCGAACCGCTTTGATTCTGCCGCTTTTAAGCGTGTGCATGATGACCTCTACAAGGCTTTTACGAAACAGGTCGCATCCCGCCGCTTTTCTATCAGCGCATAAAAAAAGCCCCTTGTCTGACCGCCGTCCAAAGCAACAGACAAAGAGCTGACCACAACTCACATTACAATGGAGAGGGTACGAGTATTATATCGTGCTCTCTCCTCTTTTTCAAGGAGGAATTACCATGAAACAACTGACTTCATATAATCGCGTCGCAGGATATCTCAACAAGCTGTTTGACCTGCTCAATCAGAGATTTTTTGAAAGTGCACTGTCAAGACCCACCATCACTATTCAGTCCACCCCACGAGCATATGGGCACTTCTCTATGAGAGATGATACTTGGGTATCCGTCACCGGCAGCAGCAATGAAATCAACATCGGAGCCGGTACGCTCGCAAGGCCCATTGAAAACGTCTGCGCAACGCTGCTCCACGAGATGGTGCATTACTACTGTCATGTCCACGGCATCAAGGACACGAGCCGAGGAAATACCTACCACAACAAACGCTTCAAGGAGATTGCCGAGAGCCATGGTCTAACGGTGAGCCACCACGAAAAATACGGCTGGACCATCACTGAGCCAAACGACGAGCTGCTGACTTTTGTGCTCGAAAACGATTTGAGCGATATCCTCATCACCCGCAACGAGTTCTACGGCGTATCGGTTTCAGGAACAGGAACGCACAGCAACACCCCGCCGCTCCCGCCGAAGACAAGCAGCAGAAAGTACATCTGCCCCTGTTGTGGGAACAGTGTTCGGGCCACTAAGAGCGTTCACATTGCTTGTTTGGATTGCAAAGAGCCGATGATTCTTGCATCTTGAGATTCAATAAGAAATTATTATAGATTTCCTTTCTCTGAGCGACGAAAGGCAGGGGGGGGCTATCCTTATACCCCGAAGCCTCTGCGAACGATTCTGAGAGGAAAAAAATAATTAAATATCTTATTGAGCAGCGTGTTCTATCCCTCACCGGCACTATCCAATAAGGTATACCTTTACGACCACATCAAAAGCCGATGAATTTCCTGTCTGAGAACCACCAGAAGCAGTTTTCGGATATGTGCGGAAATTCATCGGCTTTTTCATACACTGGCTTTTTCATACACTTTTCAAGGAGGTTATCATGGAAAACCGAACCTACTACTACGCCCGTGTCAGCACCAAAGAGCAAAATCTTGACCGTCAGCTCAATGCTTTTCGACAGCTCGGCGCGACTGACCGTGATATCGTGACCGATAAGGAGTCAGGAAAAAGCCTCGACCGTTCAGGCTATCAGGCACTCAAGACAACCATTCTCCGTCAGGGGGATACGCTCGTCATTAAGTCTCTCGACCGACTCAGCCGCAACAAGGGTGACATCAGAGCAGAGCTGCAATACTTCAAGGAGCATGGCATCCGTGTTAAAATCATTGACCTTCCCACGACGATGACCGACTTCCCCGTTGGGCAGGAATGGGTGCTTGAGATGGTCAACAACATTCTCATCGAAGTTCTCGGCACGATAGCAGAGCAAGAGCGCACGACCATCAGGCAGCGTCAAAGGGAGGGAATTGAAAGTGCACGTTCAAAAGGCAAACACTTAGGCAGACCTCCCCTGCAAAGGCCCGAAAATTGGGAAGCAGTCTATGCCTCGTGGCAGCACGGAGAATTGACCGCAAGAAAGGCAATGGAGCTGACAGGACTAAAACGCAGCAGCTTCTATAAGCTCGTCAAGAAGATGGAGCTGTAAAAGAGAAGCCCCCATGCAACGTGGTCGCTGCGCGATCACGCTGCACAGGGGGCTGTATCTATATCTCAGAATCCCTTTCCATTCCAGACATTCTTCATCATGGAGATATATCTCATAGTCTCAACGTTCTTAGCTGTAGCAGCATTTTGATAAGCTGAGAATTTGACATCATCGCCGATGCTGGAAAGCATTGATTCCGAATTCCTATTGGCGTTTTGAATCTCGTAATAAAGCGTATATTGATTTTCCTTTATCTGCTCAAGGTGCTCTGTTATCGTGGATAGCTGACCGATGACAATGTTCTGCCGCAATTCCATCTCATATAGGTTATACGCACCATTCGGGCCTTCGAGCCGGTCACAGCGTCCACTGGCGAGGTATTCGTAAATCGTAGACACCGCAACAAGATTCTGGTATTTGGGGTAGATAATGCCCTCTTCATAAAGGTTTCTTAACGCTGCTTGCAATTTCCATTTTGCATCAAACAATACATCTCTTTCAGTATTGCTACGATTCACATAATCAGCGACTTCTTCGGAATATGCGACCAACTGCTTTCTGTACAAATCCCGCTTTTTTTGATTTTCTGATTCAATTTCGCTGAGTCGAAGCTGATATTGTCCGAGATTGTTTTCGTACTCTTGTAATTTAGCTTGATACTCTTCCTCTTCCCTTTCCTGTCTTCTTTTCCCATCTATCAATACACCAACTGTTGCTATTGCAGCAAGTCCAGCAATTACAAAGTTAAGCACGGATAAACCGCAAAACTCTACTTCATTCGTTCCCCAAACACCCAAAATTAAAAATGCGAGTGCCACAAAAAACCAAGCAGCCGCTGCTCCACCTGCATTTTGCTCATCTGGTTCTTGAGGCGGCGGCGGAATCATCCCTGATAAATATCTCGGTTCAGCAGGTTTTCTCGGCTTATGCGCTTTGACGCTTTGATAAAACTCATCTTGAATCTGCTGCGCTTCATAAACGCCTATCTCTAAATCTTTCGCTCGGCGCACATACTCAAGCAGTTCTTGACTGTTCATGCTATCTCTCTCCTTCTCTTCATGTCCTATCATTATATATTGTCGCTTAATACACGTCAATAGTGCTTGTCAGATTATTTTGTTGCACTCTCTTTTTGGATACACTGTCCATAAAGGTGGTGGAACATTTGGAGAACGAATATCTGAAACCCTATTTCGACAACACCGAGCGCTTGGAAAACCTCTCCTATGCCATTGGTTACTACCGCAAGGAAAAATGCTTGTCACAGGAGCAATTGGCTGAGAAATTAGGCATCAGCCGCCAGCATCTCGCAGCAGTAGAGGCTCCAAGAATGAATCGTGGTCTGTCTCTCGAACTGCTCTTCAACATCGCCTCTGTGCTGGAAATTGAGCCATACCTATTGTTGAAATTCAGGCTTCAAAAATGATTGAAAAATAACTGCTCTACCACTTGTAGCTTCTTACCAAAGTGGTAGGGCAGTTTTTGAAATTTATGCTTCCCACGAGCAAAGAGAAGGCCCCCCAGCAAAGGATCCGCGAGCGGATCCTCTGCACAGGGGGGCTATATACTTCTAACCTGTTCTGCTCAAAAAGGGATATTGTCTATATCAAAAAATGAGTCCTCGTCGTCTGGTAAAGTACTACTTCTCGAATTTACTCTATCCTCTACGTCATCTACCCATTCTCTTTGCTCAGAGTCTTCATCCTCTGTGTCTTCTTCTCTCCAAGCTCTGATAGCATCCTTTGCATAGTCTGGAAGCCACTCTAACTCAGAATCATCAAATTCTTCATCTTCTTCGTCCTCTAAGCCAAATCTGTCTTCATTGTCTTTCAAGTCATGCAGAACACAAATAACTGTTGGCTTTCCCTTTGCCCTTTGTACTTTGAGCAATCCTGCACTCTCAAGATGCTTAATGCACTCACCTACAGTAGTAGGAGACAAATTCAGCTTAGTTGCAATACTCCTTGTACTCTCCCATACGATACGTTCATCAGGGTCTTTTCCTAATGCTTTTGCAAATCCATTTAGATATCCATACAGAAGAGCATCTGAATTCGATAATCCATCAAAGAACAATGCTCTATATGGTACAGATACAAATTTATCTGTGAGCTAAGCATTTATTTTTTTCTTCATATTAAATACCAACCTTATTTGAAATTTTTCATCTTATCTCAGTTTTCTCATCAATAAGATGTTAAGTAAAGATTTAAGCTACATGAGCCTTTGGCGAATGCTATTGTAATTTTAATTTCAGTACTTAATCTTTTAGTAATCTATTTTTAATCTTATAGTAATCTAATGGTAGCCTGTAAGTACTGGAAATACAGGATTTTTGCAATTTTCACTTTACACTTACCATAAGGTTTCTGAACACCTGTGTTGGATATTTGCATCACTCATACTCATGGACTGATTCAGTAGTGTCAGCATTTTAGTACAGTAGTGTCCAGAGCAATATCACAGGAATGCTAAAAGCCTTGATTTATACGAAATTATATGGAATATTCTCAATCCCATTCGCTACAGCTCTTTTGCTTCTGTAGGTATAATAGCATATATATTTACATTATGTCAATAGTTTATAACATAATTTACATTTTATTCAATCTTTTTGAATTTATTCCTATTTTATTTTAATTTGAATAGTGCAGCATTGAATCTGTATATTTGAATACTCACATTGCCATAAGAACGCTCCTGCTCTTGGCAATTTCAACAATATCCCTATCACGCAAGCTCTTTAGGTAGGTCTGTGTGATTTGGATGTTCTCATGTCCCAGCAAGCGTGAAATGGTGTAGAGGTCAGTCCCCATCTTGACGTGCTGTTGAGCGAAAAAATGACGACAGGTATGGGGCGAAACGCGAACATCCTCTATTCCCTCTCCGTACAGCTTTACGATAATCTCTACCGCTGTAACTGTCAGCATCTTCCCATGGAACGAAAGGAAGTAATAGTCATCAGTCTTCTTGTAGAGGAAATAGCTCTCTCTGACGCTCTCATACTTCATCATCGCTTTTCTGAGCACGGGTGTGATAGGAACCACTCGCTGTTTGTGATTCTTCCCGTTGATGATGATATAGTCCTCGTGAACATCTTCTGGCTTGATACTGCAAAGCTCCAAGCAGCGAATCCCTGTTTCAAAGAACATCGTCAATATCGCGCGGTCACGAATAGCCTTGAAGCTGTTCCCACTGCAATTTTTCATCATGCGCTTTACCTGTTCAGGCGTAAAGGGAGTGATGACAGGCTTTTCCTCTTTGCACCAGATGAAGTTTCCCTTCGTGTTGAACGCTCCGTAGCCCTCTCCATAGCAATATTGAATAAAGGACTTCAAGCCTTTCAGAATGCCATTGATGTAAGTTCCCTTTCTGTGACTGGCTGTGAGCATTTTTACAAGCTGCTTCACTGTCGCTAAGGTAATTTCTTCTACATTTTCGACACCCACGGAATGGCAAAAACGCAGAAAGAGATTGAGGTTATTGCGATAGCCCTTAATCGTTCTTGGACTATACTGTCTAACCTCAATCTCAATCAGATATTCTTTGATAGCCTGTTCAATTTTCATCCCGACACCCTCTATTTTGACATGATGTATGTCACAACAGAAGCCGCCGTGTACGCCGCAGCAGAACAAACGGATGTCACAACTGCGCGCTCTTCCCTGCTGAAAAAGTCAGCATTTGCAAGGGGTTTAGTCCTGGTCCCAGTTGTGGTAG
>ENA-ORNP01002446-ORNP01002446.1-human-gut-metagenome-genome-assembly--contig:-NODE-2446-length-15498-cov-4.144855_pt1 | contig 15498 bp, 12 predicted proteins | sample MGYA00242119_ERZ509030 | MGnify/ENA primary metagenome ERZ509030 (study PRJEB26280, sample SAMEA2338708) | human gut metagenome | biome: human gut; feature: human-associated habitat; material: faeces... | reverse complement strand
TGCGAAAGATCGTCAAAAAGATTTAGTAATCTTTGATACGGCTGGTCGTTTACATATTGATGAAGCATTGATGCATGAGCTTCAACAAATGAAAGAACTTGTTGTTCCAGATGAAATCTTATTAACTGTGGATGCGATGACAGGTCAAGATATTGTTACCGTTGCCAAAGAATTTAATGAACAATTAGCAGTAACTGGTTTGATTGTTACAAAAATGGATGGCGATGCACGTGGTGGTGGATTGTTGTCTGTTCGTTCTATTACAAATGTTCCTGTATTGTTTGTATCAAATGGTGAAAAAGTGGATGATTTAGAAGAGTTCCACCCAGATCGTATGGCTGATCGTATTTTGGGAATGGGAGACATTGTCACTTTAGTTGAACAAGCTCAAGATAAATTGGATATTGAAGTTCAGAAAAAAACAGCTGAACGAATGAAACAAGGTGTTTTTACATTCAATGATTTATTAGCACAGTTAGGCCAAGTTTCTAAAATGGGATCTATGCAGAAAATGATGAATATGATTCCAGGTATTAATAAGGTAGCTAAAAATTTAGATGATGAAAAAATGAATTCACAAATGAAAAAGAGTGAGGCCATTATTTTATCAATGACTGAATATGAACGTGAAAACCCATCATGTTTAAAAGCATCAAGAAAAAATCGTATTGCCAAGGGTGCAGGTGTGAAAGTCATGGATGTCAATCGTTTGATTAATCAATTAGAACAAATGCAGATGATGACTAAGATGATGAGTGGTAAGGTAAAACTTCCAGATATGGCTGGATTGCAGAATATGCAACGTGGCGGTGGAATGCCAGGTATGTCAAAGCATACTGGTAGTAAGAAACAGAAGGCTAAAAAGAAAAAGAAGAAAAAATAAAAAATATAAGGTGTAAAGTAAAAATACTTGACACCTTATATTATTCATGTTATTCTTTATGAGCTTTAATAAATTAGAAAAGGTAGGAATTTAAATATGGTTAAATTACGTTTAAAAAGAATGGGTAAAAAGGGTGCTCCTTTCTACCGTATAGTAGCAGCTGATTCACGTAGTCCTCGTGATGGTCGTTTCATTGAACAAATTGGTACATACAACCCAAATAAAGTTGAAAACAAAGTTACATTAGACAAAGAATTAACAAAGAAATGGTTAAGCAATGGTGCACAACCAACTGATACAGTTCGTTCAATTTTATCACACGAAGGTGTTTTAAAAGAAATGCACGAAGCTAAAAGTTCAAAATAATGATTGATTTAGAAAAAACATTATTAGACATTTGTTTACCACTTGTAGATGATCAAAAAGCATTATCTGTAAAAACAATGGCAACTACAAATGAAAATGAAATTTTATTGTACGTATATGCCAATAGTGAAGATGTTGCCCGTTTAATTGGTCGCAAAGGAATTATGGCTAGCAGTATTCGTCAGATGATGTCTATTGCGGCACGTGATGTACACAAAAGAATTTCAGTAAAATTTGAAGCGTATTAGGATGTGATTTCACATCCTGATTTTTTTAGGAGGATATATGATAAAAGTAGCTCAAATCATCAATACGCATGGACTTAAGGGTGAATGTAAATTATATCTTGTGACAGATGATCCCCAACATCGTTTTGAAAAAGGAAGAGTCTTACATTTAGAAGATGGCCGTACTTTAACTGTAGTGCGCTATCGCGAACAAAAAGGCTTTGGATATTGTTATTTTGAAGGAATTGATTCCATTGAAAAAGCAGAACAATTAAAGACAAAAAATCTATTCATCGCTCAAGATGATTTACCAGAACTTGAAGAAGGTCAATATTATTATCATGAATTGATGAATTGTACTGTATATAATGAGGAAAAAGAAAATCTTGGTGAAGTTGTAGATATATTAGAAACAGGTGCCAATTTAGTACTTCGTGTAAAATCAAAAAATACAAGTTTTTTATTACCTTTTGTACCAGCATTTATTGTAGATGTAAATAAAGATACGCATGAAATCATAATTCGTGAAATGGATGGCTTACGATGAAAATATCAGTATTAACACCAACATATAATAGAGGTGAACTTTTAGAAAGATTATATGAAAGTCTAGAAAAAAATGCTCAATATGGAGTAGAGATAGAATGGCTAATAATGAATGACGGCTCAACAGATAAAACAAAAGAAATAGTTAAAAAATTTCAAGAAAAAAATGTAACAAATATAGAAATAAAATACTTTGAACAAGAGAACCAAGGTAAAATGATTGCAATAAACAATTTAGTAGAATATGTAACTGGTGAATATATGATAGACTGCGATTCAGACGACTATTTTGCAGACAACGCTTTTAAATATATGAAACAAAAAATAGAAGAATCAAAACAAGAAAAAAACATATATGGATTATGCTTTTTGAAATTTGATATAAAAGGAAATAACTTGGGAAAAGTATTTACTAAAAATAGGTCAACATTATTTGATTTACATTTTAAAGAAAACGACCAAGGTGAAAGAGCAATTTTATTTATATCAAACATAAGAAAAAAATATAAACACAAATTAGAAAATGGAGAAAAATTCGTAACAGAGGCTAGAATGTATTACGAAATGGATAAAGAAAACGAATTATTATGTTTTAATTTACCAATAATGATTTGTGAATATCAAGAAAAAGGCTATACAAAAAATATAGTAAAACAATTTCAAAAATATCCATATGGATATTATAAATATTTTGCAGAAATCTTAGAAAAGAATATGGCTGGAGTGTTATTAAGTAAAAGGTTATATGCAATAAAACATTATATATTGTTTAGTTACTTAACAAAGCAATATAGAAGTAAGAACATAAAAGATGTTGAAAACAAAATTTTATATTATATTTTGTTAATACCTGGAATTATAAAAAGTAAAAATTTAAAAAAACAATAAAATCTATAGACAAATTTATTTATAAAATGTAAAATATATTTGAGAAATATTTTAATTAATTGAAAGGGGTGCAATATGATAAAAAAATCATTAAAAGGATGTTTAGTATCAGTAGTTGGATTAGCAGCAATTATTACAAGTTCAAGTGTATATGCAGCTAATACAGATGTTGTAGTAGCACTAGACCCAGGACATGGAGGAACTGAACCAGGAGCAATGTCTGAAGGAATGGTAGAAAAAGATTTAACTTGGAAATTAGCAACAAGGGTAAAAGCAATATTAGATAGAACTTCTGGAATAACAGGAGTTTTAACAAAAAGTGAAAACGAAACATTAAATAGAGAGCAAAGAGCAATAAATGCACAAAATAATAATGCAGATTTATTAGTAAGTTTTCATATAAATTCTAATGATAGCTCAAGTAGACTTTCAGGAGCAGAAGTTTATGTTACACATAGTAGAGCACAAAAAAGATATTATGAATATTCTAGTATATTAGGAAATGATATTTTAAATAATTTAAGAAATGTAGGAGTGCGTTCATATTCAAGTACACCAAAAGTAAGAATAGGCAGCGAGGATGATAAATATTCTGACGGGACAATTGCTGATTATTATGGAATTATAAGTTGGCCAATGCACAAAGATATCCCTGCAGTTCTAGTAGAACACGCATTTATAAACAATCCATATGATAGAGCCAATTATTTAAATGATAGTATGTTAACCAAAATGGCTGAAGCAGATGCTAATGCGATTATAAAAAATAAAGAATTATTTAGAAGAAACTATTATGGAAATATAAATACTAGTTTAGTTGATTTAAAACAAATAAATAATGCCGCAGGAGAAGGATATTTATCTGGATTTATAGATATTGCAGAATGGGTAGGAAGTGATTGCAGAACACCATCAGGAACACCAGAATTAACATTGAAATCAACAGATGGAAAAGTTAGCAAAAAAATGTATGTTAGTTATCAAGAAGGAATAAGATATTATTTTGATACAAACATAGAAAAATTAGATATGAACAAAGAATATTATATTGAAGCTAAATTAACCGGAAGTAAAAATACAGCACCAGATAATAAAAAAGTTCAAAGAGTTTCAATACCTAATAAAACATTAAACAATAATTATAAAAATAGAATATTAAAAATAACAAATAATAAAATTGTATTTTCAGAAGGAGAATATACAGGAGATATAAAAACAACAATACAAGAAGTAAATGCAATAAAAGGTGGAAACGGAGATAAATACATTTCTGGTTTCATAAACATAGAAGAAATTGTAAATGGAACATCAAGAACACCAAGGTCACTACCAGAAATTAGAATAAAATCAACAGACGGAAAAGTAAATAATACTACATATATAAGTTATCAAGAAGGAACAAAATATTATTTTGATAAAGATATTCAGAATTTTGATACATCAAAAGAATATTATATAGAAGTATCATTAACAACAGAAGATAATATTTCTAAAAATAAGACAGAAAAGTTAGCATTCGGAAGTACTTCAATAGGTAGCTTTGATGATATGGAAATAATTGCAAAAAACAATAATTTACTATTTACATATAAAGGAAATATAAACACAGATTTATATAAAATGCAAATTATACAAAATGGTGCAGGAGAAAATTATATAAGTGGAAGAATTAATATAGCAGAATGGGTAAAAAATGAGTGTAGAGCACCAAGTACAACACCAAAAATGACATTAAAGTCATCAGATGGAAAAATTGCGAAGACAGTTTATATTAGTTTAATTAATGGAATTGAATACTATTATGATGTAAATATTCAAAACTTAGATGATACAAAAGAATATTATTTAGAAGTAGAATTAACGAATCCAAATAATACAGCTGATAGTACAAAAAAAATACAAACAGCTAAGATTGCACAAAATGGAGAAATTGGAATAACAACAAATGACTATAAAATAATGGTAAATAAAAATATTGTTACAATACAAGATAAAGGCAAATATTATGGAAATATAAACACAGAATTATATAAAGTAAATGTAATTCAAACAGGCACAGGATTAGATTATATAACAGGAAATATATATATAGCAGAATGGGTAAATAATGAATGTAGAACACCAAGCACAACACCAAAAATGACATTAAAATCAACAGATGGAACATTTGCAACAGGAATGTATGTATCACAAATAGATGGAATAAACTATTATTTTGATAAATGTATAAAAGGAATAGACAAAAGTAAGGAATACTATATAGAAGTAGAGCTAACCGGAAAAAATAATATATCAGCAGAAGTAAATAAGAAGCAAACGGCAAAAGTAAAACCACAAGGAGAAATAGGAACGTTAAAAAGCGGAGATATAGTAAAAACAAGTGGAAATAATATCAAAATTGAAGTAAAAACATCAATAAGGAAAATACAAAGAAGTGTGCAAGAAGATAAAAAAGCAGTAGTAGAAAATAAAGAAGAAACAGATACAAAACAAAATGAAAATAAGGAAAACACAGATTCAATAAATAATACTGAAAAAACTAAACAATTAGATACAATTGAGCAAGAAGAATCTGAAATTGAGACTACTGTAGATATATCAAATGAAATAAAATAATAAGTTTTAGAGGACTATTTTATATAGTCCTTTTTTTAGTATAGGAAAGTTTTTCTCTAGCTCACAGCATAATTTACTGATAAAAAAATCGAGATATAAGTTTTTTATTTCATTTAAAACTTATATTTCGATTTTTTAAAACAGTAGCTATGTTGTAAATCGTAACATTTGTAAATATATGGAAGTGAAAATTGGTCAAAATTTGTTGAAAAAATAAATTATATATTATATACTTATACAAGAGGTGAAGTAAACTTATGAAAAAAAATATAATAAATGTGCAAATAATAGTATTAGTATTTTTAGTTACAATTGGACTAATAGGAATTACAAAAGTTGAAGCTAGTTCAACATCTTTTAGTAGCAATATAGATGGAATAAATGAAAGTAAATATCCAGGATATAAAGAAAAAATAAAAGAATTACAAAAGACATATCCTAATATTAAGTTATTATATACTGGTTTAGACTGGAGTACAGTAATAAAAAATGAATATGGAGAACCAGGCAGAAATGTAGTGCAAGCATCTCAAGCAAAGGAATGGAAAGAAGGAGACAAAACATATGATACAGGTTGGTATAGAGCATCAGAAGAAGCAGTAGAATATGTTATGGACCCTAGAAATTGGTTAGATACAAGCAATATATTTCAATTTCAAAAATTAGATACAACTTATGGAACAAACAAAGACGATTTAAAAAAGGTTTTAATTATGCAAAAAGCACAGTATTTATGTGATGATTCTATATCAGATGCATTTGCAAGTGTTGCTAAAAACAATAAAATAAACGCATATCATCTAATAACAAGAGTAATACAAGAACAAGGCAGGACAGGAACATCTGTATTAAGTTCAGGAGCGAAATATGTTGGAGTAAATGGAACTACATATGAAGGATATTATAATTTATTTAATATTGGAGCAACAGGAAATGGAATAGAAAATGTTTATACAAATGGTCTAGAAAGAGCAAAACGAGGAGGTTGGACAAGTTTAGTAAAATCAATAACTGGTGGAGGAAATTTTGTTAAAAATAATTACATAGATGTAGGTCAAAATACATTATACTTACAAAAATTTAGTGTTTATAATACAAAAGGACAACTATATTATCACCAATATATGACAAACTTATTAGCTGCTAAAAGTGAAGCTAGTATAATGTTATCTAATTATAGGGTGAACAATGTACAAAATGATAAAAGTTTTGAATTCATTATACCAATTTATGAAAATATGCCAAAACAGCCAGCACCAGAACCAGCTGGAGAATATTATGGAAATATAAACACACAAACGATAAGTATCGGTTACATAAAATCCTCAAATGGAGACGGATACATAAGTGGAAATGTAGACATAGCAGAATGGGTAAATAATATATGTAAAACACCAAGACAAATACCTAAATTAACATTAAAATCAACAGATGGAAAAGTAAGTAAAAACATATATGTTAGTTACTTGCAAGGAATAAGATATTATTTTGATGTAAATATAGAAAACATAGATTTAACGAAAGAATATTATATTGAGGCAAAATTAGAAGGAGATAAAAACTTATCTTTAGATGCAAATAAAACTCAAAAACTAAGCTTGCCAACAGAAATATTAACAAAAGAATTTAAAAATAAAACTATAAAAATTAGAGACAACAAAATTATCTTCTCAGATGGAGATTATATTGGAAATATAAATACAAGCTTACAACAAGTAAATATAATAAAAAACGGAAGCGGAGAAAGCTACATATCAGGATATGTGTATATAGCAGAATGGATAAACAATGAATGTAAAACTCCAAAATCTGTTCCGGAAATAAGATTAAAATCAACAGATGGAAGCGTCAATATGATAACATATATAAGTTATGAAGATGGAATAAATTATTATTTTGATAAAATGATACAACACTTAGACGTATCTAAAGAATATTATTTAGAAGCAAAACTAGTAACAGAAGAAAATATTGCACCTGAGTCAAATAAGGTTCAAAAAATTGGACTAGGAACTAAAAAAATAGGAGAATTCAACAACATAACAGTAAATGCAAAAGACAATAATTTTGTATTAAACTATATTGGAGAAATAAATACAAACTTAACAAGTGTGGGATTAACACAAAATGGTGCAGGAGATACGTATATATATGGAAATATAGAAATAGCAGAATGGGTTAACAATGTTTGCAATGAACCATATAAAACACCAGAATTAAGGATAAAATCAACAGATGGAACAGTTAACACAAACGCATATATAAGCAAGGTTGATGGATTAAAATATTACTTTGATAAAAACATCGAAGGTTGGGATGTAGAAAAAGAATATTATATAGAAGCAGAATTAGTAAGCAATAATAATATTGCATCAGAAAAACAAAAAACTCAAACAGTAAGATTAAAAAATTCTACAATTGGAAAACAAGGAACAATAACAGTAACTGCAAATAACAATAAATTTAAAATTTCTGACAGCAGTTTATACAAAGGAAATATAAACACAGAATTATACAAAGTAAATGTAATTCAAACAGGTACAGGATTGGACTACATAACAGGAAATATCTATATAGCAGAATGGGTAAATAATGAATGTAGAACACCAAGTGCAACACCAAAAATGACATTAAAATCAACAGATGGAACATTTGCAACAGGAATGTATGTATCACAAATAGATGGAATAAACTATTATTTTGATAAATGTATAAAAGGAATAGACAAAAGTAAGGAATACTATATAGAAGTAGAGCTAACCGGAAAAAATAATATATCAGCAGAAGTAAATAAGAAGCAAACGGCAAAAGTAAAACCACAAGGAGAAATAGGAACGTTAAAAAGCGGAGATATAGTAAAAACAAGTGGAAATAATATCAAAATTGAAGTAAAAACATCAATAAGGAAAATACAAAGAAGTGTGCAAGAAGATAAAAAAGCAGTAGTAGAAAATAAAGAAGAAACAGATACAAAACAAAATGAAAATAAGGAAAACACAGATTCAACAAACAATACAGAAAACACAGAAGTTTCAGGAGAAGAAAAAACAGAAAATCAAGAAAAGTTAAAAGCTACTACTAATACAACAGAAGAAACAGAAATATCAACAAATTCAAACAATAAAATTTTACATTAAAATATCCCCATTAGTATATATTAAGTATGTTTGAAAGCCTAAATATTAAACCAATATTTAGGCTTTTGCATTTGACAATATTGCATTTTATGATATAATATCAACGAATAAAAGACAAAAGGAGAAAAGTAATGAAAGAAGAAAATAATGACATTGCTATAAAAGTAAATCATGTATATAAAAGTTTTAATGTTTACTATGATAGAGCAAACACACTAAAAGAAAGACTACTATTTATAGGAAGAAATAAAAAAAGAGAAAAAAGAGAAATATTAAATGATATTAATATAGACATAAAAAAAGGAGAAACTGTAGCACTAATAGGAGTTAATGGAAGCGGAAAATCAACACTTTTGAAATTAATGACACAAATAATTTTTCCAAACAAAGGAACAATTGAAACACATGGAAAATTAACTTCACTTTTAGAATTAGGTGCAGGCTTTCACCCAGACTTTTCAGGAAGAGAAAATATATATTTTAACTCTTCAATATTTGGACTAACTAAAAAAGAAATAGATAGCAGATTAGATCAAATAATTGAATTCTCAGAATTAGGAGAACTAATAGACAACCCTGTTAGGACATATTCTTCAGGACAATATATGAGACTAGCCTTCTCTGTTGCTATAAATGTAGATGCAGAGATTCTATTAATTGATGAAATTTTATCAGTAGGAGACCAACATTTTCAAGAAAAATGTTTTAACAAAATGAGGGAACTAAAAAAAGAAGGAAAAACAATGGTATTTGTTACACATAGTATGGAATCTGTAAGAAATTTATGTGACAGAGCAATATGGCTTTATAATGGTAAAGTTAGAATGGACGGAAATACTGATGAGGTAGTTAACGAATACTTAAGAGTAACTATGTAATAAAAATTAGGCGTGAAACAAGGAGAAGATATATGAACATATTCAAAAAAATATATAATTATAGAGAATTATTAAAAACAAATGTAAAAAAAGAAATAAGGGGAAGATATAAAAACTCAATTCTAGGGGTTATGTGGTCATTTTTAAATCCATTATTACAATTACTAGTATATTCTGTAATATTTGGGGCATTATTAACAGATGGATCAGATTCATATTATCAACAAACATACTATATTTATGTATGTGTAGCATTAATACCGTGGACATATTTTACAACAGCTGTAACACAATCAGCCTTTACTGTAATAGGTAATGGAGATATTATTAAAAAAGTATATTTCCCAAGAGAAATATTGCCAATATCAGTAGTAACAAGTGGAGCTGTTAACTTTATGATTTCAACAATAATAATACTAGCATTTGTAATATTTTCACCAGTAGGACTTTCTTGGTACTTATTATTATATCCATTTATATTATTAATACAATATATATTATTATTAGGAATATCATTTATTGTATCATCAATAACAGTATATTTTAGGGATTTAGAGCATATTATTGGAATTATTTTAATGGCAGCATTTTATGGAACTCCAATAGTATATAAATTAGAACAATTACCACATAGTTTACAAATCTTAATGCAGTTAAATCCAATGACACATATAATAAATGGCTATAGAGATATTTTCTATTATCATCAAATGCCAAATATGAAAGCATTATTAATATTATTAGGAATATCTATAGCATTAACAGTAGTAGGATATTTTATATTTAAAAAATTACAAAAAGGATTTGCAGAACAATTGTAAAATCATATAAAAAATATTAAACAAAGGAGATATGGCATAATTTTTATTATGCCATAAAAAATATTATGGATAAATTAAAAATATTTGCCTGCCCAACAGCAGAAAAATTCACAAAAGAAGTATGTGATTATATAGGAATAGAACCAGGAAAAATAAATCACATAAAATTTAAAAATGATAATAATTTTGTACAAATCTTAGAAACTGTAAGAGAAAGTGATGTGTATATTATTCAAACTACACAACCACCAGTAAATGAAAGAATAATGGAACTATTAATTACAATAGATGCAGCCAAAAGAGCGTCTGCTAAAAATATAAATGTTGTATTACCATATTTTCCATACTCTAGATCAGACAAAAAAGATCAACCACGTGTACCAATATCCGCAAAACTAATGGCTGAAATATTAGAAGCAGCAGGAGCAACAAGAGTAATTACGTGTGACTTACATAACCCTGCAATACAAGCATATTTCAACGTTAATTGTGACAGGTTAACAGCTGAATATTTACTAGAGGATTATTTTAAAAAGAAAAAATTAGACAATATGGTAATAGTTGCAACAGATGCAGGAAGTTCTAAAAAAGCATATAAATATTCAGAATATTTTGAATGCCCAATAGCATTAGTAGATAAAAGAAGAGAAGGAAATGATGATAGAGCAATTGCAAGTACAATAATAGGTGATGTAAAAGATAAAAATGCAATTATATTTGATGATGAAATAGATACAGCAGGTTCAATGATTGAAACAGTAAAAGTACTTAATAAATTTGGTGCAAAAGCAATATATGCAGGATGCACACATGGAGTGTTATCAGGACCTGCAATTGAAAGAATAAAAAATTCAGATATAAAAGAATTAGTAATAACAAACACAATACCATTACCAGAAGAAAAAAAGATAGACAATATTACAGTCTTGTCTATTGCACCATTATTTGGAGAAACAATAAAAAGAATATATGAAGAAAGACCGTTAGGAGAATTATTTGATATATGAAAAAGATAAAAGAATTAATCAAAAAAATATTAACAAAAGAAGTAATACTTTATATAGTATTTGGAGTATTTACAACAGTTGTGAATTTAGCATCATTTTATGTGATGAATTCAATATTAAACTGGAATGAAAACATTGCTAATTTTATAGCAATATTATTAGCAGTAATGTTTGCATATATAACTAATAAAGATTTAGTTTTTCATGCAAATGCTAAAGGATTAAAAGAAAGAATACAACAATTTTGCAAGTTTATGATAGGAAGAGCTTTTACAATGGTTGTAGAATTTGTTGGAGGATTTTTATTATTTAACCTACCAATTCCAAACATTGTAACAAAAGCAGGACTTACCGTAATTGTAATAATATTAAACTTTTTTATAAGCAAATTTTTTGCATTCAAACATAATACCAAAGAAGAACAAAAATAGAAAGATAAAAATGAAATATGTTTATAAAAGGTATATTAAGTAAATATCACAAACATATTATATGAGGAGCAATATATATGAAAAAAATAAGTATTATAATACCAGCATATAATGAACAAGAATCTTTACCAATATTATATGAAAGATTAACAAAACTAATGGATAGTATGGAAAATTATCAATTTGAAGTTCTTTTTATAAATGATGGAAGTAAAGATAAAACAATAGAAATTATAAAAAAATTAAGACAAAAAGATGAAAGAATATGTTATGTGGATTTTGCTAGAAATTTTGGAAAAGAAATTGCAATGATAGCAGGACTTGACTATGCAACAGGTGATTGTGTTGTGTTTATGGATGCTGATTTACAAGACCCACCAGAACTAATACCAGAATTAGTTAAATATTGGGAACAAGGATATGATGATGTATATGCCAAAAGACGTTCAAGAAAAGGAGAAACATGGCTAAAAAAATTTACATCAAAAATGTATTACAGAGTTTTACAACATGTAACTAAAGTTGAAATACAAGAAGATACAGGGGACTTTAGATTGCTAGACAGAAGATGTGTAAATGCATTAAAAAAACTTAGAGAATCTCAAAGAAACACAAAAAGTATGTTTAGCTGGATAGGATATAAGAAAAAAGAAGTTTTATATGATAGAGACCCTAGAGTTGCAGGTTCTACAAAATGGAATTATGTGAAATTAATGGATTTAGCAATTGATGGAATAACATCACTTACAACATCCCCATTAAGAATTTCAACATTTATAGCAATCCCGACTTTTATTGTATTATTTGTATATTTTGTATATGTAATAGCCAAAAGCTTTATAATTCATGAAGCAATACAAGCATTTCAAGCAATCATATTATTAATATTATTTTTCTCAGGAATACAAATATTATTATTTGGAATTGTAGGAGAATATTTAGGAAGAATATTTAATGAAACTAAAAATAGACCATTATATTTAGTAAATGAATATAATGGAAAAAAAGAAATGAACGAAAAGTAATTGACAAATTGAAATGAATATAGTAAATTAGAATTATACCTTTAAGGTAAGGCATGATGGTAACAAGCATTCTCACACCACAGTATAGGAGGAACAAAATGAAAGAGAATGAAACAAAAGCAATCAAAATCATTGAACCGCTAAAGATGGAGGTTCATAGCAAAAAAGAGCTAGTGGTAGAAATACCTACAAGTCTTGGAGATCTGGGAGATGCCCATATCATGATTGACGATGAAAATCATTTGCGCCGGGAAAAACCAATGAAAAAGGAAGAAGAGGAAAATACGACTAGATATAGTACAAAGCTTAGCTTTGAAAATCTAGGAAAATATTACTTCTTCCTTATTTTTGCGAAAGAAGGGGTGAAAAGAGAACTGAAATTCGACCCTGTTAGTAAAGAACCTAAATTACTCACCCCAGGTAGTAACGGTGCCCATTGGATTGTAGAGGTTGTAGGATTTCAAAATCCTGACTGGGCTAAAGGCAAAATTGCATATCAAATTTTTGTGGATCGATTTTGTTGCGATGATTCAAAGAAAATCGAAAAAGTCCCTGGGCGGATATACAGAAAATGGGGAGAACTGCCAAATTGGAAACGCAATAATAATGGCAATTTCCATAATAATGATTTCTTTGGTGGGAACATCAAAGGAATTACTAAAAAACTGGGCTATTTAAAGTCTTTGCATATCGGAATTATCTATATTTCGCCAATAAACGCAAGTTGCAGGAGATATGATAGGTATGCAACAATTGACCATATGTCTGTGGACATTAATGCTGGCAGTTTCAAAGACTTGGAAGAGCTGCATAAAAAAGCTCGAAAAATTGGCATTCATGTCATTTTAGATGTTGCATTTAACCATTGTGATATTCATAATCAGATTTTTCAAGAAGCTTTGGAAAATCCGACATCTGAGTACAGAGATTGGTTCTATATCGAGCCTGATGGAACATACCAATATTGGTATGAATTTAAGGATATGCCAATTTTTAACCAGACTAACCCGCATTTTAGGCAATATGTAAAAGACGTAGTTGCAAAGTTCTCGCAATATGTGGACGGCTTTAGGCTGGATTTGGCAGAATCACTGAAAACGCCACTTCTTGAAGATATCAGAAAGACTGCTAGTGAAAATGGGGCGTCACTAATTATTGGTGAATGCTGGAACGGACTGAAAGAAGACGTTATTCAGAGAGGGCTATATGCACCAACAAATTATTTGTTTACAGATGCAATTTTGCGTTTTGTAAAAAACGGAAAAAGTTGGTATCTCGGTCAACAAATAGAATATGTGCTTAGCCATTACCCTGAAAATATCGTTGATACAATGCTTAATTCTCTTGATACTCATGATATCACACGAGCATTAACAACATTATCGTCTCGCCCAATGAGAGAGATGGAACATCGGATATGGGCAATTGATGAAGCTCCGAGTCAGTGGCATAGAATCAGTGCAAATGGTGAAGAAACATTTGATACAGATGGCTTTAGAAAGTTTGAGGCAGACACTGACGAATTGAGCACTGACGAATATGGAATTGCCAAAAAACGGCTAAAAGTAGCAGCCATACTGCAATATACACTACCAGGAAATCCATGCATCTATTATGGTACTGAGGTAGGTTTGAGTGGGTATAAAGACCCATTTAATAGGAAGTGTTATCCTTGGAAAAGGCAAGACACTGAGTTACTTAAGTTCTTCCAGAAACTGGGAGAATTCAAAGACAAGGCTGCTGGTGAAGAAGGAAAAAATTTCATTTTCACAAGCGATATTTCTGTAAATGTGCTTAGTGCTGATGAGAATGTTTTTGCTTTTGTACGCCAATATGGCAAGCATAAGATGTTTGTTGCGGTAAATAGAAGCAAAAACAAGCAGTACGTGGGAGATATTCAGAAGTTTAAGCAAGGAACAACTTCTGAACAGGATATATTTGCCATTAATGCAGATCTTGAAAATGATTGTTTGTTGCCCTATGGAGGGATTATTATCCTGAATTAGAATGGAGGAGGTCTATTAGGCCTCCTCTTTATATAATTTTATCAGATTTTACTATGGTAAAATTTACAAAAATGTAGTATAATATGCTAAGCTAAACAAAATAAAGAAAAAACTAAGATAGAAATAAACAAAAATTAAAGAATAAGGAAGGAGCTAGGAAAAGTGGAAAAAAAGAGGATATTAACAGGAGATAGACCAACCGGGAGATTACATATAGGACACTATTTTGGATCTTTGAAAAAGAGAGTAGAATTACAAGAAAGTGGAAAATATGATACATATATATTAATTGCAGATGTACAAGCATTAACAGATAACTTTAATAATCCAGAAAAAGTAAGAAAAAATGTAAGAGAAGTAGCAATTGATTATTTATCAGTAGGAATAGACCCTGCAAAAACAACAATATATGTGCAATCAATGGTACCTGAAACAGCTGAACTAACAGTATTTTATTCTAATTTAGTAACAATAGCTAGACTAGAAAGAAATCCAACGGTTAAAACAGAAATCGCACAAAAAAGAGAATTATTTGGAGAAAGTGTAACATATGGATTTTTAGGATATCCGGTAAGCCAAGCTGCTGATATTACAGCTTTTGAAGGAGAACTAGTTCCTGTTGGAGAAGATCAGTTACCATTAATAGAACAATGTAGAGAAATAGTTA
>ENA-ORNP01002441-ORNP01002441.1-human-gut-metagenome-genome-assembly--contig:-NODE-2441-length-15511-cov-4.369112_pt1 | contig 15511 bp, 11 predicted proteins | sample MGYA00242119_ERZ509030 | MGnify/ENA primary metagenome ERZ509030 (study PRJEB26280, sample SAMEA2338708) | human gut metagenome | biome: human gut; feature: human-associated habitat; material: faeces... | reverse complement strand
CTTATAGCCGTATTCGTTTTGAGATTCAAAATTCCGCAACGATGACCTTAGTTCAAAGATCCGCTGGAGAATTTCCGCAGACAGTTCGCGGACAAAGCCGAGACAATGCGGATTGTTTCGCGCTCTCAGATCGGGCATTGGATTGCTCAGGAAACTCCGAGCATCCAGGACAGAACGATACTGCACCATTTTGCCAATCTGGCATTGATCAACGCCTCGGAAAACGTGGAAAACAGCAACAAGACGACGGATCAGAAAGCGACACAACTTTACGACAATCCGTCAGCAAAGCTGCTTTGGCTGGCTTCATATGCACGAGCGACAGCGAATCAGCAGGCGATGCTTGCCAAGCGCTTGTGTACGGTGGAAACGGACCGTTTTTGGACTGACTACATCGCATCGTTTGCCAAGCACGATTGGCTGGGCTCGTAGTCGGAGTGTTTTTGCGCAGGCGGAAAATGAAAAAAGCTCGGCCCTCCATTGGTAGAGAGGACCGAGCAAAAGCCGTAAGGCCTTCAAAGGAAGGCGCATTATAACTGAAAGGTTAACTCTGTCAAATGAGGTTGAAAAAATTTTTGAAGCGCCTTGGCAAATACCGCTCCATAACCGCAACAAGCGCAAACCACTCGGCGACCTGACCAACGAGCACGGTCCAAAACGAACGGTGAGCATTACCGCAATCACGTACGCGTCAGTCAATGACGCAACCGCCTTTACGATGGGCAACAAGTACCAGCACAGAAAGGTGGTTGTATGTCAGTTATTCATTTCACGACCAGGCAAAAGGACGTGTTTCCTTACTGGACCAAAGCGCCTGAAATTGGTCTTCGTCGCATTATGGCTCTGATTGCGTTGGCCTCAAAGACTGGCCTAACGGGAAGCAGAACGCCGGTTGTGCGGGACAGGAACGGCCGGGTGATTGACGGCCTCGTAGTGGATTCGTCGGATGCAAAAGAACTTGTCGAGCGATTGACGAAGCACGATTTTTCCAAGGATTGGAGTTTTCAGATTTCAATCGGCAGGAAAAAATGCACCATCAGCTCAAAACAGATTTATTCGTCTGAACGATGGTCGGGTGCTGTGCCGCGCGATGCTGAAATTGATGCTGCTCTCCAAAATATTCAGAACAAAAAGAACAGAGAGATACTGGAGAAATACGGCGAATTCTGTACGGATTACTCGTTGCTGGTGGAGCTCAAGTTCGACGATAAGTCTTTCAACAATTTTCTCGGAGCGTTCCTTGATCTCTTGACTTCGGACGAGACAAATATTCAAATGGCTGTCACCAAGGAATTCTGCGATATTGATTTAATCAGAAAAGTTGAGGATGCAGTCAAAATTGTCACCAAAACGGAAGATCAGTCTCAAAAAAGTTAACTGGTGATGAGAAATTTTCTGCAATAGGGCAGCGATTGGTGATGAGTGCACATTGTGGCAGGGAAACAAAACCTTGAATTTTTTATCAGATGCGAAGTGAACTGGGCGGGATATTTAAATTCGAGTTTAATTACTTGGATCATAACTTTTTGTGTTTTTGGATGGAAGGGGATTGCGATAATCATGGTAATTGCAGTCCTGAGCTTGATTCCTCTGATGTTAGGTGGTAAGTATGTCTCAGAAGAATGCATAGGGTGTCTAACGTACTTCATTCTGATTATTGACACAATAATTGGACTTCTGATTTTTAACTGGTTGGAGTGAGTTTTATTCAAAAAGATAGAACTCAAATGGCAGAATATAGGACGTCATCCCCAAAAAACATTTATTTTTGAGACAAAAGTAAGTGACGTGTGAGGGTGTTTTAAAGGGTTTATCGAGGTCTGATATTTAGATGATGAATTTCTTATTTGACATCCTGTGTTGGATTATTCTATGGGTTATTGTGATGGTGATACCAATGTCACTTATATCTTTTTGACTTTTACCACTGACACGGTGTGACGATGATGACTCTACCGAAAATGTCATATTAATGCTGTGGTTCTCGACGTTCTGTGCTCTGTTTGCAATTCCTATTTGGACCTGGATAACTTAATCGAAGTTTGAAAAAAAAAATGACAAGCTCATAGAGCGTCATTTCAAAGATATACGTTGCCAAAACCGGAGGCGAATTTGTGATGTTGTTCACTATCCTTCGTTAACAAACACGCAGTCGGCTTTGTCTTGCACAAAACTACCGTCTTCTACTACTCGGTTGGCGAATCCACAGCTTTTCGGAATCCGATTCGCAAGGCAATTCCTGAATCGCAAAGAACCGGGGCCTTGATCAAGTCTAACCGTCAATGGATAGGCATCCCGACGATCCGCCCGGTTGCGGGCGTGGGTAGATGATCGTCCCGGTCCTTTTTTTCATGAAGATAGGCTTCAAGAACGTCGACTTCGAGAGGGCCGGTTTCCAATATCTTGGCGTGTTGCCCGAGCATCGAAAAATGGTCGCCCCCGCCGAGAAGATAGGAGATCGTGACGATGCGATAGACGTTCTCGGGAAGAATCGACTCCCAGGTTCCTTTTTTCGCGAGTATTTCAGCGGATTCAATGCGTTGCCCGACGGGGGCAGCAGGATTCAGTCGATAGCGAAGCCCCGCGGTCTGCAGGAGTCTCGGGCCGATCACGTCGGGTTCCGAGATGCCGTGTTCGAGTGCCTCCCGAAGCACCGCGCCCGAGACGTCGGCCAATTGAATATGGTTCCCGAACGGGTGAATGTCGAGAAGATCGGCGTAGGTGACGGGACCGATCGGCATGGCGGCCCGAATGGCACCGCCGTTCAAAATTGCCGCAACCGCACCTCGTGACCGGCCCCAAGCAAGAAACGCGTCAACCGTTGCCATGCCCGAGAGGCAGTCGCCTTCTCGACAGGGATCAAGCCCGTCGGGAAGCGTCGATGTGTTGACGCCCACGAAACGCTTCTGATCGGCTCGAATGGCTTCAAGCGATCTTTCAACGAATTCATGCATCGCCTCGTCGCGACGAAGGCTCGGTACGAGTTCTTCGAGGTCGCCCTTAAACTGCACGATGCGACCCGCATCGTCAAAAGAAACAGAGAGCCTTCCGAGATAGCGCGTTGAACGACCCGCTTGCACCACGAGTGTCTGCGAACCGTCATCATGCGGAATTACGGTCGGGTAGGGGCCTTCGGAATGCGGATGATCCCCGAGAATGCTGTGGGTGTGGCCTCCGACGATCACATCGATGGTCGGAATGTCGCGGGCAAGCGCCTGATCGGTCTCGTAGCCCACATGCGTCACTGCGATGATGTGCCTTACGCCAGATTTTTCAAGTTCCGCTGCGGCACGTCGAAGCGCCGCAGCACGGTCGGCAAAATTCGTTTCAGGGCAGGCTTCGGAAATGTCTTTGCCTTCATCGTTGACAAGACCGATGATGCCGACCTTGACGCCGCCGAAATCCTTTACGACGGTTGCAGGAAGCGGTGTGGTTGAGAGCGGGCAGGCGGGATTCTTTTCAAGATTCGCGGCGAGAACCGGGAAGGGAAGGGCCTTCACATACTGAGCAAGTGTTTCGCATCCTAGGTCGAATTCGTGGTTGCCGAGTGTCACCGCGTCCCAGGGCATTCGCCGCATGGCTTCCCGCGCCCAAGGCATGCCGCCCGTTCTGAAAAAGTGAGTCCCCTGCCAAAAGTCGCCGGCATCGAGCGCCAGCACGGCTTTGCCTTGGACCTTCGCTTTTGCTTTTTCGTCGGCTACAAATGCCGTAACGCGTGCAAGGCCACCCACTGCGTTGGTGTCGTCGTAGACGGGGCCTCGGTCGTTGACGCCGGCTGCCGCCGAATGTACGTCGTTGACGTGCAGAATCGTCAGGTCCCAGGCAAAGGAGTTGAGGGAGACTAAGGATCCGACGAACGTACAGGCGACGGCAAAGAAAGTGCGTCGTAGTGAATGAATGGGAGCGCAGGCGAGCGACATGGCGTTTCCGAAACTAGGTGCGAGGATTCTACTGCCGGAGACATCAATCTGCCTTTGCAGGGCTGACGAAAGGAGGATGGAGTCGAGCCGTCGTGAGCTCTTTCTTCTGATTTCGCATCGTTAAGTACGCCGATGACAGCAGACTTCATACCGAAAAGGAATTTCTCAGGGATCAGGACTACGCCGTTTATGTTGAAGGTTTGATCTGACGGGGCAAAGCGCTCTTGCCGAGCAAAGAGTTCTTTGAAGGAGGTCTCCGTCGAGTCCTCGCAGACTACCTGTAAGTCATCGTTCGTGAACTGCTTTTCATAGTTGCTTTGTACGCCCGAAACACCTTTAAGGAACGCTCTTCGTTTCGAAGAGATCGTGCATGAGGTGTTTCAGACTGTCAGACACAGAGGATTTTGCGGAGAAAGCGTCAGGGCAAAAAAGTAGAGAACTTTCCGATTGACACATCCAAAAATAGAAATTACCCTTGCACGTCACAGACATTTTGAACATGCCTTGAGCCGCTATTTCTGTCAGTCAATTCAAGCTATTTATGAGCATTATCTACGACATCAAGGCATGGGAAATTTTTCGAGCCGTGTCAAAGACCGGTTCGTTGTCCATAGCGGCCTCTCACTGTGACGTTACGGTTTCAACAGCTTCACGCAAACTGACTCTTCTTGAAGAAGCTTTCGGAGAGCGATTGTTTGTACGCGAAAGCAGACCAATTGTTCTCACGTCCACCGCAGTAAAACTACTTGGCTATGTGGATGATTTGCTACGTGCAAGCCAGCGACTGCAATCATTCATGCACGAGAACGACACAGACGATACGGGCACCATTCGCTTTATGCTGCCTTCGACGATCGGGGAATTTTCGGCTGCCTTGCTGTCTGAGTATGCGCGCTTTGCCCCGAACGTACGTTTTGAATTGCAAATTCCGATTGACATTGAAGCCTTTCGAAACGGCGGTGCCGATGTGCTTCTGTTGACCGGAGAACCGTTCAATTCAGCGGGACTGATCAAAATCCCGAGAGGCACAATGTATTTTTTGGGATTGGCCTCACCGTCCTGGGTCGAGCGTTACGGTTTCATCGAGTCGCCTGACCAGTTGCCTGACTGTTCAATCATGACGTTACCTTGGCATCCGTCAGGCATCACGACGGAACTGACGCGAGCCGGAGAGACGGTTCCCATATCAAAGGAACAGTTGACGGTATGCACGAACGCACGCGCAATTAAGAGCGCCGCTCTTGATGGTTATACGCTGGCACTTGACCTGCCGTTTTTCTACTGTGTTGAGGAAATTCTGCAAGGTCGGTTAGTGCCGGTTCTGAACGGCTGGCACCGTCAGTCACAACCGAACTATGTCGTTTGTTCCGCACAAAGCTGGAGGTTGTCGCGTTGCCGAAAGTTTGCCCATTGGATCGCTCATCGGTTGGAGGATCAATTTGCTGCGTGTGGCGAGAGGTTGCGAAAGGCCGGGGTGTTTCTTGAGTAGGAGCCGGAGATCGCTGGAAAAGAAAGACGTCCGAACCGAAAAAAGTTCGGACGCCTGACAGATCGAGACGTTAGTTGATTACTTCATTGCTTCTTGGCCGGCGCGCTTGCCGAAGACCATCGCATCGGCAATGCCGTTGCCACCGACTCGGTTGTCGCCGTGAACGCCGCCGGTGACTTCACCCGCAGCATAGAGGCCGGGAATGACTTTCCCGTTGGCGTCAAGAACCTGCGTTTTCACATTGATGCGAATGCCGCCCATGGTGTGATGTACGGCCGGGACAAGCATTGTGGCGAAGTAGGGACCTTCGGTAAAGGGAGCGTCACTTGCCATACTCTTGGTAAAGCCGAAACGATCCTTTTTGACCTTGCCGGTGACGACTTCGTTGTACATATCGATGGAGGCCTTGAGCTTATCGGCCTTCATGCCCGTTACTTTTGCCAGACCCTCGATGGTATCAGCTTTATAGGCTTTCCCAAGCTGCAGTAACTCGCCGATAGCCATGCCGCCGATGACGGTGTCTTTGTTCGGCAGGCGCATCTTGTTCATCACGACCCAGTATTTGCTTTGAGGCTGAGCAAAGATGGCCTTGCAGAGTTCGTCGCGCGGGGCGTCTTCATTGACAAAGCGTGCACCGTCAATATTGACGAAGATGCGGTTGCGACCGGACGGCCAGGAAGACATAATGCCCGTACCAGGAGTTCCACCCGGGTGAAGCTGAATGTAATCCAGATCGATCAGGTCGGCACCGACATCCTTGGCCAGTTTCAAACCGTCGCCCTGAGATGCTCTGAAGGAATTGGTGCTACCGATGGAAGAATCAAGAACCTTTTCCTTCCAGGGGCCGGTGTTGAGTTTTTGGCGAAGCTCAACGTTGGAGGCAAAACCGCCCGTTGTGATGATGACGCCCTTCTGAGCTGTAAACGTTACTTTCTTGCCGTTGTGTTCGGCCTCAACGCCGATAACGCGGCCGCTATTGTCTTCAATCAGCTTTTCGGCAGTGGTATCAGTAAAGATTTGCACTTGTTTGGGATAGGCCCGAATGAAGGTCTCAAGCCAATTTGTGTAGGCAAAGCCGCCGCCGACAGCCGCCGTACTGTGACCGCGCGGGTAAAGCCCGCCGACAATGGTATTGACCGTCGGGCTGAAATGAACGCCTTTGACTTCAAGCCAATTCATGACTGAGGGTGCTTGCTCAACAAGATAACGGGCGAGTTCCGGATTGTTTTTTTGGTGTCCGCCTCGCATCGTGTCTTCGAAATGCTTGTCGATGCTGTCTTTAATGCCCTGACGATCCTGACGTGATGGATCAACGGCGTTGTAGCCGCCGCCGGAGACAGCGGAACTGCCACCCAAAAAGCCGAGTTTTTCAATGATGATGACATTGCCGCCGGCTTCAATTGCAGAGGCCGCTGCGGCAAGACCCGCACCGCCGCCGCCGATGATTACGACCTGAGATTCATATTTGTCGTTGAGTTCCTTCGCAGGGATTTCCTTTGAGAACTTTTTGAGGTCGACGCCGCTCTTCTTGAGGTTGGCAGATACGGCCGAAACAAAAGAGCTGCTTGTGATCGTTGCGCCCGTCACGGCGTCAAGATTGACGGTTTGATTTTCGAGAATTTGTTTTTTCAGGATGGCAATGGCTTTTTTGCCGGCGCCCGGCGATTCACGGTCGTCGACAAGGATGTTTTTGATGGTACCGTCCTTCATGATGACGTCAACGGTCATTGGCGCGTTGTGCCCCGAAACGGTTTCGGAATACACCTGATTACTCTCGGCAGAAGCTCCTGCAGAGAGAAACGCTACCGAGATCGCCAGAGCGATTTTGGAGATATGTTGAAAATGCATGGTTGACACTCCGAATAATTCACACAGATGTCAGTCTATGCAATGAAATTCGACTTGTTTTGCAATCTTCGATTGTCTTTTGCAATTGTGCAAAAGAAGCAAAGAAAGGCTGCAAGATACAGTGTTAGTTTGAAATCGACTGTCTAAGCCAAGTTGTGGTTACGCCATCTCTCATGAAGTACAAACAGACGAAGTTGAGGGATGTGGCCATGCCAGGATCCGGTGGAAGATAGGAGCTGAGAGCAGTGCGTAATGCACTAACTGAAAAGATGTATATCGTCTAGTAGGTTGCATGACGGCGGTATTGATCTGCACACTGATACTTTATCGGGAACAACACTATGGGATGGACTCAAAATTTTTGAACGAAATCTCGTCTAAACTGCATTGAGCGGCTTAAGAAATCCGACGCATCGGGTGCCGTGAAAGTTTTTGAGCCGTGACAACCTAAGGAGCAAAAACATGCGCTTTTCCAAATCCATTCTGGCTCTCTCAATTGGTGCGGCCATCGCTTCAATCAGTCTTCCGTCTCAAGCCTGCTTTACGGTTATTGTCGGCAAAGATGCGTCGGCAACCGGAGAAATTCTCATTGGGCACAATGAAGACAACGATCGCCGCATTATTACCAATCAATACTGGGTTCCAGCCGCCGATCACAAGGCGGGTGAAATGATCGAGTTCGAACCGTCGGCCGCCAAGATCCCGCAGGTCAAGCACACGCTTGGCTTCTGGTGGACGCAGACGTTGGCTCCGGAAGGCTCGAGTTTCTCTGACGGCTTCATCAATGAAAAGGGTGTTGTGGTTGTCTCCAACAATTGCAACATCACGATTGAAAAGGATCAGAAAGTCAACGACGGCGGCATCGGTTACGGCATCCGTCGCATCGTTGCAGAACGCGCCAACTCTGCTCGTGAAGGCGTCGACATTGTCATCGACTTGATGAAGAAGTACGGTTACTTCCACATGGGCCGCACCTACACGATCGCCGATCGCAACGAAGCCTGGCAGATTTCGCTGCTTCGCGGTCACCGTTACCTGGCTCGTAAGGTCGGCGACAACGAAATCGCTTTTATTGCCAATGCGTTTGCGTTTGACAAGGTAGACCTCAAGGATCCCAATGTAATTGCCTCTCCCGACCTGATTGAGCATGCCATTGAAATGGGCGCTTATAAGCCTGCCAAGGCAGGGGACTACTCTGACTTCTCATTCCGCGAGGCTTACCAACCTGAAGCTCGTCGCGTCTTCCCGCGCAATAAAGAGCGCGTCTTTACGCTTCTGGAAATGGTGACGGGCAAGGAATACAAGGACACGAACGATTATCCGGCTTATCTGCCCGCACCGAAGAAATACACGGTTGAAGACGTGCAGACATTCATGCGCGGTCATTCGAAGTTTGAAAAGCGTCAGACCGGTTGGCACCATGAAACGATGCAGGACATCTGCAACATCGGTACGTTTGACTCCGTCGTGTTCAAGCTTGCCAAGGATCCGCTGCTCACCATGGCTTGGCGTACGGCCGGACGTCCGTCCGAACAGCTTTATACCCCGGCTTTCCCGCTTGCCGGTCCCGCTATGGCTCAGACGTATATGACGCCTGAAGTCGGTACTCGAGCCCAATTCCATGCGACGCCTGAGCAGGTCAGTTGGTCGGCTGATCGTCCGATTTATACGTTCCTTGCCCAGCAGTTCTTCCTTGACTGGATGGCACCGGCACGCAATGAGTTCATGAAGATTCGCAATACGGCAGAAAAGGAAAAGACGCAAGCCGCCATGCTTGCGCAAGCTAATGCCGCAAAACTTGCCAAGGTAGATCGTGAAAAGGCCCGCGAGTATCTGCACACTTGGAACGTCGGTGCATTCAATCAATCACTCGGTGAAGCCGCTGCACTGGTTCAGAAGCTCAATACGCACGTGATCGCAATCACCAAGCCGACGCTTTCGCAGGCTGACAAGGGTACAGTGGATGTAGTTCTGTACTCGGCAAAGGGCTTTGATGCCACGAAGATCGACCAAAAGGCGACCTTCTTCGGTTCTCCTTATCCGGACGGTAGCATCGAGCTCAACAAGGAAATGGCCAAGCCTGCCAAGGTTGTTTTCAAAGACGTTGATGCTGATGGTCTTAAAGATGTCGTGATCACGTTCCCGGTGAAGGGTGCTGCTGCGTTCTCGTTTGCCGGCGTTGACTCCGAGCTCTATCTCTTCACCAAGATTGACGGAAAACCGATCGCCGCCTTTGATACGGTGAAGTTCACGAAATAACTTTGTTCTGGGCTATGGACGATTCGCTTGCAAGAACCGTCTCAAGGCCGGATAAAGTCAGCAAGACAAACCCGACGGTTGTTGCAGCTGTCGGGTTTAGTTTGCATGCACAGGCGTACTTTGAACTGGTGCAGACGGTATGGCTTTCCCAGCCAAATCGGTAGTTGATCTGGGGGAGAGAGTTAGTTGATGCAAGAAACTCAAGCTATCTTTGATTAACTTGCACCAACCAACACACCCCGCTACAAAATCCACCGTTTCGGATTTCCCATCCCGGCAGCCTTAAGATTTGACTCGGCCGCCAATCGCTCCACAAAGTCCTCGACCCCCGAAACCTTCCTGAACGTCGCTTGACGGCTCACCGCTGCAAAGTCTCCCGGCGTCAGATTTCCAAAATCCGCAACGTGATCAAGCACGTTCGCATCATCAGAAATCCCAAGCTTGCCGGCATATGCCTGTGCCATTGCCAGAGCTTGCTCAGGACGCAGGTAGTCAAACTTTGTTTTCAGATCAAAACGGCGCAGGCAAGCCGGATCCAGGTCGTCCTTGAGGTTTGTGGTGGCAATGAAGTAGCCGCCGAAGCGTTCCATCTGAGCAAGCATTTCGTTGACAGCTGTGACTTCCCAGCTGTAACGAGCTGCCTGGCGGTCGCGCAGAAACGAGTCCACTTCGTCGAGCAGAAGAAGGGCTCCGTCACGCTGGGCCGTTTCAAAAGCGTCGGCAATGAGCTTTTCGGTTACACCCACGTAGCAGCTCGTGAGTTCCGCACCGGTTTTGCGCATCAAGGGGATGCCGAGTTCTCGTGCAACATAGGCCGCATAAGCCGACTTGCCCGTGCCCGGAGGCCCGTAGATGCACAGACGCCCGCAGCCGGCAGTACGCAGACCTTCGAGAAGGTGATCCAGATTGAGCTCGGAATTGACGAATTGCGGCGCGTAGAGTTCCGGCAGCATCGTGTTGTTGTCAACCACGCGTCCCATGCGTTGCGCTTTGAGCATCTGGTCGGCCATCTCGATGATCTCGTCTTCACTAGGAGTTTCGGACGTTTTGCCGGTCTCGCGCACGATCTCCGAAATCGATCGAATCACAGCGCTCGACAAGTTTTCGGTCAAGGCGAGCCGCTCTGTCGTTCCTTTCGAGAGCTGATGATCAAACGCTTCGTTGATCATTTCGCGTCGGTAGGCAAGTCCCGGCGACTTGACTTCGATAACCATACTGAAGCGTCGCAGCATTGCCGGATCGATGTGTTGGATCGAATTGGCAGTCCAAAGCGTCACGACCGGATTTTCTTCCAGCAGTCGGTTGATTTCTCCTTTGTTGGTGCGGCCGCTGAAAAAGAGAGTTCCCATGTCGTTGAAGATGTCTTCGGCCTCGTCGAGCACGAGTAGCTCATTGTTGTTTCGGGAAAGCACCGAACCCGCGACCTTCCAGAATGCGATTCGCGAGATTCTCTCGCCTCGGGACTCTCTTTCGGCGAACTGTACTTCGTAGGCGGTTAGGCCCAGTTCCTTGGCAAGAATACGTGTGAGTTCGGTTTTGCCGCTTCCTGCGGGTCCGTAAAAAAGAATGTTGACGCCTTTTCGCTTTTGAGCAACGGCAGATTTGAGGTAAGGCAGAAGCACGCGGCCCACCATCGGCACGTGTGGAAAATGCTCTAAGCCGAGCGTGGAGAGCGGCGCCGGCAGAAAAGAGTCCTTGAGCAGTTTGGACAGAGAAAGCTTGACGCTCATCGTTGAGGCGGAGAGCACGGAACCGGGGCTAAGAATCTCACGAAATTCATTGCCTGAGCTTCCGTACTCTAGAAGGCCCATTGAGCAGAGTTTTCCGTCCGGGGCGAGTGCCGCTTTGATGTCCTCACGATCGGCGGCTAAGGCAACCGCTAGCGTGTTGACGACAAGTGTCATTCCTTGCTCAGTGTAGTCGAGGATGCTTCTCAAGAGACAAACGATGTGATCCGAATCCCTTGTGTAAAAGACAAAGGCAAGGATGCGGGTCTCCAGGCTCGAAAGCTTAAAGGTTTTTTGAAGCAGACGAAGGTTGGCAGCTAAAGCTTCCGGCAGAGTGGCTATTTCGTCTTGACAGGCTGATTCCAAATGCCGAAGCGTCCGTGTCAAACAACGAGGTACGCGGCCTTCCAACAACTTACTCGCGATAGGATGTTTGAGAAACGGATGACAATAGGCTCCGATTGATTCCGGCTGACTTGGTCTGACGGAGTCAAAAGACTGGACTCCCTCTACAAAACGGTACTGAGGCCAGACCTCCTTGATCAGAAAACGAAACCGTTCTTCGGTTGGCACAATTAGATTTTGATCGAAATTGCCAAGGTTTTCGCTTGCTTTGATGTCACCGATACGTCCCGTTTCAAGAAACTTCCCGTTGTTGAGGATCAGGGCACCTAAATGCAGATGCAAACGTAACTTGAGGCCCCAGTAAAAAATTGGCAATGGATCGTGGTCGTACAAGTCATTTGAGGGGACGTCAGCCCACAGGCCGCCCTTACACAGCAACCGCAATATCCAGAGATTGACAGCGGAGCCGTCGGGGTTCTGCGAATTCAGAGTAAGGGAGATGGCGTGTTGAGACATTCTGCGCTTTCTCATTTGTTTCTCGTGTTTTTTTATTCGACGAAAGCAGAATAAATGCTCATGCGTCAACAATTGACGCATCGAGAGCAGGCGTACAGTTGATACGCAACAAGTGCCTCAATGTCTTTTCAGTGTTTGAGAGCGTCGCATATTGTCGCTTCAGCTTTTACGATCTCTGCCACCAAAAAGTTGTTCGTTAGTGTTAATCACAGCGGGAGTTTTGAGAAGAGAGGGACCGGCATAGCCGGAACAACGCAGATGGAACAAGCTAACACTGTCAGCGAATTGAAGGCATTGCTTAAAACAGACTACAACCCGGTGATGCATCTGATTGACGGAGAGCCTCTTTCAGCGAAGGATTTCTGGGGCAAGAGGTTCGAACTTAACGGCATGAAGTACAAGCTCGAAGAAGTCAGAGTCGCCTATCCCGTCATGGTTGCTGACGGAAAACCTGCCACAGACTTTTATTTGATCCTTTTCTGTCGCAACGGACACGAAAAGCACGAGATGCTCGTTCGTTTCCCGCACGATAAACAGCAGCAGGCACTTGACTTCTACACAGCTATCGACTGCTTTGACGTTATCGGAGTGGATGACCTGTGGGACAGCGATGAAGATCCAGACCGCGACGACTACTGGGGTTTTGTCAAGACCTTCAAGGCCGATAAGTGCGTCAATCCTTTTTCGCTTCTTAATGCCGTTTGCCACTGCTCCGATGGCATTCAGGATTTCCTTAAGTATCGAAAAACGTCCGACGCCGGTCTCATTGAACACTCAATTCGTGATTTTGTGGCCTGTACGGACTTCATGGTCGACAAGGCGCTCTCGATCATGCAGACATATTGCCGAGAACAATGCACGCCAGAAGGTTTTGACATTTTCTCGACGCCGATTGTCGAAGGGCGCTACAAAAAAGATATGTGGAGAAGTTACGTCTTTAATGACGAAGAAAACGATACCTGTCGCGGCGCGTTTCAAATCACACTGCGAGGCGGACAGCGCGGCTGGTTGATTGGGAACAACGAGCAGGAGTTGCTTGGCATTGCCGAACATTATCCGAAACTGGCGGATCCAGTTGCTGACTATCTCGAGCATGCTCGCGCTCAGAGAAACTTCCAGCCTGCGCCCGATTATCCGCTCGACAGGTTCTATGTCTGGCAGATGAGAGAACTGCTCGGTTGTCTTGCCCGCATTTCAGAGACTCCGGTCGTACCGGCTGAAAGACAGGCGGCTACTGATTTTGTGTCGTGGGGACTGAGGAAAGCCGAACGTCTTGGCAAGCGATCTTTGGCAGCGTTCAAGGAGTATCTGCTGATCGGCACGCCCGATACGGCCTCCTGAAGAAAACACCTAAACGAACTGTGACTGCCGATACGAACGGCAGCAAAGAAATAAAAATGGGTTTCTTCCCGCGTGAGTTCATTTGTCACTCGTAGCAGCTTGTTGAACAGGCCTTTGTTGGCCAAACATCCTACAGTTGACGAAATCCAAGGCATGCTGCGCGGTGAACTCGGCGTCATGCGTGATTGGGACGATTCCTTTCCGTTTGATAAGCGTTTGGGGGCGATTGCGCCGGAGTCGGACGAGTAAAGCGGGGAGCGAGCAGAAAACCGGTAAGGAGACGCTGTTTGAGTTGAAAGAAACCGGAAGTCATCAGAAATCGTCACGATCCTTCCATTCGTTCTCGGGACGAATGAGCCAAGCGTCGTCGCCTTCGTAATCCTTTTTAGGCAGATCCTTGGTGAGTTCCGGTAGCATGGCAAACCGATTTTTGAATCTGGCCGGCAGTTGTCCTTTACCGATGGCGTCCCAGATATCGTCATCCGGAGTTACGGTTTTAAGAATAACGGCGCGCTCAATTATGCGACGTAGTGCTTCAGGGACGCTCAAACCTTGCAGAGAACACAAATCGGCAAATTGATCTCGCATTTCTCGCGGCAGGCGGACGTTAATCTGTACGGATGTTTTCATTTTGGCTACGTTGTAAGTCTCAAGTATGCCGTATATCAATCTCGAGCGGACGCTAGCTGGGCTTCGTTCTATATAGGGAGCCGATGACGGGATCAGTAGGATCCGTTGTTTCGGGCGTGGTGGAAAAAGCCCGGAAAAAGTCGTTTGAGGATGACGAAGTCGGTGACGGTTGTTTACAGGGATTTTACGGTGACGGACTGGAAGATGCTGCAAATAGTCCCCGACAGTTGATGTCTGCCGAGGACAATCGCTATGCGTCGTAAAAAGGTTATTTGCTCAAAGCATGTTTGGCAGCGAATTCGCCGGCGATTCGTCCGGTGGTGACGGCAATCGAAACGCCATGCCCGAACTGATCGGCTGTTTCACCGCTTACGTACAGGCCTTCGATCGGAGTTCCTTTTGTAGAGACGACGCGACCTTCAGTGTCACGCGTCAAACCGCCGAACGTCACCTGATTGGCAGGACTCGTCTTCTGTCCGTAGAAGGGAGCCTTGTCGATAGCCGAGAAGATTGAATCTTTGCGGCCGAATTTTTCGTCTTTCTTGGTGTTGTAAACAACTGCCCATTCCTTGAGCGTTTCTTTTAGTCCTGCGGGATCAATGCCGAGCTTCTTGGCCAATTCCTCGGGGGTCTGTGCTTCAACGAAGTAACCCTGCATCTTGTACTTCTTCAGAAGTTCGCCGCGTTCAAGGCACGTTTGGTCAAACACAAGGAAGCCGATGCCTTCGGTTTGTGCCTTGGTGGCCATGCCGATGGTGTTCTTGTTGCCGAGTTCGTTCACAAAACGCTTGCCTTCGCGGTTGACGATGATGGCTCCGTTGTAACGCACATTTGTCAGCGACACCGCACCGTTGCCGGTGTCGTAAGCCACAGTCTGAGGACCGGCTACGTCCATATGCGAAATGGCGCCGCCGACCTTCATGCCCATCAGGAGACCGTCGCCGGTGGAGCCTCGGCTGGCCGTCGACGGATAACCCGCCCACTGCGGCGTGTATTTGGCGACAAGTTCAGGATTGGAAGCAAAGCCTCCCGTTGAGAGAATCACGCTGTCGGCAAAGATCTTGTATTTGCCTTTGGGTGTTTCCACAACGGCGCCGATCACTTTGCCGTCTTTGGTGATGAGGTCCACGGCTTTGGTTTGTGTACGCGTGTCGATGCCCAAGCGATCGACTTCCTTTTTGAGCGTCGGTACGACGATCGTACCCAGAGCCTTGCCGCTGGGCGAAACGTGCTGAGAATTGTTGATGACTTTGGTGAGATCGGCTCCGAGGTTGATCAGCCAGTCAATTGTTGGGCCGGAACGTTCCGCCAACTGTTTGAGGTTGGGGCTTTCTGCTCCCGGGAACTCGACTAAAAGCTTCTTGTAGAAATCCTCTGCCGTAAAGGGTTTGGGTGCGGCCATTTGTTGCTTGGAGCCACCTGCCGTAAAGGATGTG
>ENA-ORNP01002434-ORNP01002434.1-human-gut-metagenome-genome-assembly--contig:-NODE-2434-length-15566-cov-3.605377_pt1 | contig 15566 bp, 10 predicted proteins | sample MGYA00242119_ERZ509030 | MGnify/ENA primary metagenome ERZ509030 (study PRJEB26280, sample SAMEA2338708) | human gut metagenome | biome: human gut; feature: human-associated habitat; material: faeces... | reverse complement strand
CGACCTGCGTGCAGATCTCCGTGCAGTATTTGCAGCGCGTATGGAACTTGCAGCCCTTCGGCGGATTCACCGGGCTGGGGATGTCGCCCTCAAGGATCGACAGCTCCTTCGCGCCGACGGTATCCGTGGTCGGGATCGCGTTGAGCAGTGCCTCGGTGTACGGATGGATGGGGTGATGGAAGATCTCGTCAGCCGCTGCCAACTCGACCATCGTGCCGAGGTACATGACGCCGACGGTGTCGGAGATGTGCTCGACAACGGAGAGGTCGTGGCTGATGAAGAGGTACGTCAGCTTGTATTTATCCTGCAATTCGTTCAGCAGGTTGATGATCTGCGCCTGGATGGACACGTCGAGTGCGGAGACCGGCTCGTCGCAGACGATGAACTCGGGGTCCACAGCCAGGGCGCGGGCGATGCCGACGCGCTGGCGCTGACCGCCGGAGAACTCGTGCGGGTAGCGGTTGGCGTGCTCACTGTTCAGGCCGACGCGCTCGAGCAGGGAGATGATCTTGTCATGGCGCTCCTTGGCGTTGGCGCACAGGTGGTGGATGTCGATGCCCTCGCCGACGATGTCGCCGATGGTCATGCGGGGGTCCAGGCTCGCGTAGGGGTCCTGGAACACGATCTGCATCCGGCGGCGGTAGGGCAGCATATCAACGGCGATCTTTTCCTTTTTGTCAAACAGGACCTTGCCGTCGTAGATGATGGTGCCGTCGGTAGGCTCATACAGGCGCAGCAGGGTGCGGCCCGTCGTGGTCTTGCCGCAGCCGGACTCACCGACCAGGCCCAGCGTCTCGCCCTTGCGGATGGCAAAGCTCACGTCGTCCACGGCCTGAACGTACTGCTTGTTCTTGCCCATGCCGCCGGCGGGGAAATACTGCTGCAGATGCTTTACTTCAACGAGATTCTCGCTCATCAGGCTTTGCCCCCCTTCTCAAATTCTTCCTTCTGGCGCAGCCAGCAATAGGTGTAGTGGGTGTCGCTCAATTCGGTTCTGGGCGGCATCTTGTTCAGGCAGACCTTCATGCAGCTCTTGCAGCGCGGCGCAAACGGGCAGCCTGCGGGCGGGTTCAGCAGGTCAACGGGCTGGCCCTCGATGGGCACCAGACGCTCCTTCTCCTCGGCGTTCAGCTTCGGGATGGAGTTGATAAGGCCCTTCGTGTACTCATGCTGGGGGTTGTAGAAAATTTCGTCCGTCGTGCCGTACTCGACGATGTGACCGGCGTACATGACGGCGATCTTCTCGCACATCTGGGCCACAACGCCCAGGTCATGGGTGATCATAATGATGGACATGCCCAGCTTGTGGCGCAGGTCGTTCATCAGCTCCAGGATCTGTGCCTGGATCGTCACGTCCAGCGCGGTGGTCGGCTCGTCGGCGATCAGCAGCTTCGGCTCACAGGCCAGCGCAATGGCGATCATGACGCGCTGGCGCATACCGCCGGACAGCTCGTGCGGGTACTGCTTCAGGCGGCGGTCCGGCTCGTTGATGCCGACCAGCTCCAGCAGCTCCTTAGCGCGGGCCCAGGCTTCCTGCTTGGTCTTTTTGGTGTGCAGCAGGATGACCTCGACGATCTGGTTGCCGATGGTGTACACCGGGTTCAGGCTCGTCATGGGGTCCTGGAAGATGATGGAGACCTCGTTGCCGCGAATTTTGCGGAACTCCTTCTCGGTCATTTTGTCGATCTGGTGGCCGTTGAACCACACCGTGCCGCCGACCAGACGTCCGGGGTAGGCGGTCAGGCCCATGATGGAGTAGGCCGTGACAGACTTGCCGGAGCCGGACTCGCCGACGATGCCCAGCACGTCGCCCTGGTTCATGCTGAAGGACACGCCGTTCAGTGCCTTGACCTCGCCCGCGGGGGTGAAGAAGGACAGGCGTTCGTCCTTGATTTCAAGAATTTTTTCGCTCATGTTGCTCCTCCTTCCCTCTTTAGCTCTTGAGCTTCGGGTCAAACGCATCGCGCAGACCGTCGCCGAACAGGTTGAAAACCAGGATCATGATGCTGATCATCAGCGCGGGGGCGATCAGCAGCACCGGGTAGGTGTTCATGCCCTTGACGGCGTCAGTCGCCAGCGAGCCGAGGGACGGCATGGGGGCTGCAACGCCGAGGCCAAGGAAGCTCAGGTAGCTCTCGGTGAAGATGGAGGACGGGATCTGCAGGGTGGTGGTGACGATCAGGGTGCCCATGCAGTTCGTCAGCAGGTGCTTCTTGATGATGCGCCCGCCGGAGGCACCCAGCGCGCGGGCAGCGGTGACGTACTCGCTCTCCTTCAGCGTCAGGACCTGGGAGCGGACGATACGCGCCATGCCGACCCAGTACAGCAGGGCGAAGATGATGAAGATGGACACCATGTTGGGGCCGAGCTTCTGCATCCAGCCGAAGCCGGGCTTGGTGGCCAGGCCCTCCAGCGGTTCCTTGATGGCCATGGCCAGCAGAATGATGAGCAGGATGTCGGGGATGGTGTAGAGAATATCGGTAATACGCATCATGATGTTATCGATCCAGCCGCCCGCAAATGCGGAGATGGCGCCGTAGGTCGCGCCGATGAGCAGGACCAGCACAGAGGCCAGCAGGCCGACGGACAGGGAGACGCGGGTGCCCATCATGACACGCACGGCAAAGTCACGGCCCATACGGTCGGTGCCGAGAATGTGGGGGAATACGTTCTCGCCCTGGTCGATGAGCTTCTGCTCGGCGGCAGAATACTCAAACGGGGCCAGGTTGTTGCTGCCCTTGATCTGCTGCTCATAGCTGTAGGGCCAGAAGTTGGGCAGAACATAGGCCATGAAGGCGATCAGCAGGATGACGACCAGGCTGACCATGGCGATCTTGTTTTTGCGCAGACGGCGCATGCCGTCCTTCCAGAAGTTGACGCTCTCGCGCATGACGACAAGGCTTTTCTTCTCGTCGTTGGACGCGGGGGCAAAGTCCTCAACGTTGAGTTGCAGGCTCAACGGATTCTTTTTCAGATTTTCCATGTGTCTGCTCCTCCTTACTTCAGCTTGATGCGCGGGTCGATGATCTTATACAGGATGTCAACAACGACGTTCGCAACGATGACGAGGGTCGCCAGCAGGATCGTAGTGCCCATGATCATCATGTAGTCACGGTTCGTGATGGCGGACACGAAGTCGCGGCCCAGACCCGGGATGGAGAAGATCTTCTCCACGACGAAGGAACCGGTCATCAGGCCTGCCAGCATGGGGCCGACATAAGTGATGACAGGCAGGATCGCGTTGCGCAGCGCGTGCTTGAAGAGGATCTTCACACTGGAAACACCCTTGGCGCGGGCGGTGCGCATGTAGTCCTGACCCATGACGTCCAGCAGGCTGGAGCGCATCAGGCGGGTGATGTAGGCGGTGGGATAAATCGCCAGCGCCGTCACGGGCATGATGTAGGCCGCCGGTTCATTCAGGCCGACGGTGGGCAGGAGCTTCAGGTTCATGCCGAAGGTGTACAAAAGCACAACGCTTGAGATAAAGCTCGGGATGGCGATGCCGCAGGTGGCAAACACGATGATCAGATTATCGGCCCACTTCCCTCGGTTATACGCGGACAGACAGCCCAGCGGAATGCCGACGCAGAGCGCGACGACCACAGCCAGACCGGCGGTGCGGGCCGAGACCGGCAGCTTGGAGAAGATGATCTGGTTGACGGTACGGCCGCGCTGTTTCAGGCTCAGGCCCATATCGCCATGGATCAGGCTGTTCATATAATTAAGGTACTGCACGCCGAGGGGCTTATCGAGGCCGTATTTTTCGGCCAGGGCCTGCTGGGCTGCTTTGCTGATGGACTTTTCCGCCACGAACGGGCCGCCGGGGACCAGGTTCATGATGAAAAAGGTAAGGGTCGCGACGATGAACACGCTGAAAATGCCCATTGCCACGCGCTTGACGATGTACTTCGCCATGGTTTTGTGCCACTCCGTTTCTTAATGGAATACAAATTGGGGTCGATTTCGGTTTATTCGTTTAACGCTCTGTACCGTGCGTACACGCTTGTACGCAATAGGCGGACAGACAGGAGAATAAAAAAGTCGATGGCGGCTGCGATTGCAAACGCCATCGTTCGTAATCCGGAATCTACTCTATATTATAAAATGTTGCAAAGTATTTGTCAATTCGATGTTCGTTTTCAGACAACGGCAAAGAGCTGAAAACCCGCCCCACAGGCTGTGGATTTTCGTGAAAGATGCCCATTTGCAGAATTTTTTGAGTTTTTTGAAAAAAACGCTTGACTTTCCGGGCGGCGGGCGCTATAATAAAACACGTTCTCCGGCGAGAACGTCAAGAGAATATGCGCCGGTAGCTCAGCTGGATAGAGTGTCTGACTACGAATCAGAAGGTCGGGAGTTCGAGTCTCTTCCGGCGCACCATGCACCGCACCGGGGCAGAGATGCCTCGGTGCATTTTTTGTTTGTATCGCTTTTTTCAAAGCGCACAAACAGCGGCAACCCATACAGTCACCGCTGTTAATCCGATTTGAAAATCAGAAAAAAGCGTGTTTCTATAGTGTTCCTGGCAGCGGGCGTTCTCCCGCTTTCCCCCGACCCAGCATCCCGGCTGGGAGGTTTCTGCCTATGAGGGTTGTACTTGATGGCGGGGTCTGTTGCATCCCAGCGGCTTCTGAGGCCGACCACAGTACAAAAGAAGTAAATACTTCTTACAGGAACAACATATTCGATTTTCAAGGTACAACGATAAAAACCCCCAACCATTTCACAACGGTGGGGGTTTGGTGTACCTTGACAAAGGTCAAACTGTATTGTAAACTGTCTAGGCGATAAACCAAACGGAAATTGGTTTATAACCATACAGATATGCAACACAGATTGTATTGCTTAGTACCACGTTACCCCACAACGCTGCTGGATTTTTAGCCTTGTGGTTACTGGTTGCCAGTTTCTTATGTGGCTTCCAGGGTGGAGTTCTTATCGGGACTATTATAAGCAGATTCGAAAGGGAAGTCAAGCGACGAAAGCCGCTTGGCTTTCTTTTTTTCTGCATAATAGGGCTTAGAAAAGGTCGCTGTGTGAGCCGGTTCTGGTGAGGTACAAAATCAATTCCTCATCGGCCACTTCGTAGATCAGCAACCAATCCGGGGTGATGTGACACTCGCGGCATCCCGCATAGTCCCCGGAAAGTTGGTGATCCCGGTTCTTCTCTGGCAGCGGTTTCTGGTTGGCCAGCAGCTCGATCACCTTTTCCAGCAGGCGCATATCATAGCCGCGCTTTACAATTCTTTTGTAGTCTTTCTTGAAGGCGGCCTGATACTTAATCGTCAGCATTCAAATCCTCCATGAGTTCTTCTACGGAAGAAAAAGCCTTACTCATTCCAATACCTTTTCTGGCGTCTTCAATTGCCTTTTTCGTTTCGGCGTTCGGAACTTCCGCTCCAATCTCAAAGGGGATTCGATATTCCCGGACAGCCTTTTTCGCAAAAACGGTAAATGCCGTTGTCATCGTCATGCCAACATCATTGCAAAAAGCCTCAAACTGCTGCTTCAAGTCGGAATCCATGCGGATATTGATGTTGATGTTCGCCATACAGTGCAATCTCCTTTCCTTGATTCTGTAATCATTATAGCAGATTGCGCGCGCTATGTCAATATATTTATTTACAATGCTTGCGCGCTTTTCCGCTTCTTGCTCACTCCACTATATTCGCGAGTGTGATTGTTTCGACACACAGCTCTGCAAATTTTAATGGGAAAAATAACGACAGGACAAGCAAAACGCTTTGTGCCTATTAGGCACAAAGCGTTTTGCAGCGCCAGCCCGGGCTGTATCATTGGCCGCCGTCTGTTTCTTTTTCTGCTAGGAATGCGGCGCGCACCTCTTGCAGCTTTTTGACCCCCAGCGCCCAATAGGGGCGGATTTCTTTGCCGGTCATACCGGCTTCGCGGCACAGGCGCATTTCCCGCAAAACACGAGGACCGCACTTGTGCAGCTTGATGAGCTTCAGGCCGTAGGTGTCCGGCATAATGCCGTTGGCAATGCCGATCAGCAGTTCCCGCAGCTGTTCTTTGTCGATGCCGTGAACGGGGTCCTCGTAGTACATGGGCGGCAACAAGCCCTGCTCTCTGGCCCAATCCCGCAGCTGATGTACACGGCGCTTCCTGATGATGTGCAGCGGCAAGGTTGGGTCATCGTAGCTGCTCTCATCAAAGCCCATGCGCATCCCCAGGCGCAGCTCGGTGAGCTTGGGCAGGCCCTCGTCGGTGTTGTACCCCTTGGCCAGATACGGCTCGATGTCCAGATCGTCCTCAATCCAGGCCGCTTTTTCTGCCTCCCAGGCCAGGTCTATCGGCCTGCCGCCCAGCACGGCCCGCTTTTCGGCTTTGGCCTTTTTTGCCAGGTAGATGATGCCGCCCTGGTGTGCGGCGCGGCGGGCCTTTTTGTTTGCGGTCTGCGCAATCTGCCGCCCGGAGTAGCCAATCATTTTCAAGCCTTCCGGCGGCGTTGCGGTCTCGGCAACGCGCACCACCACCCGCAGCATCTTTTTGCGGCAGCCCGGTACAGGCACCCGTACCCAGCTGCCAGACTTCAGCCCGGCGCTGCCTTTGTAGTCCTCTGGCACGCCGAACCCGTATTCTTTGCCGTCCGGCTTGAATTTGATGAACACCATCTTCATGTAAAAGTCACTCCCTGTTGCTTAAATTATACCTGCTGCCTACGTCGGTGGCAACGACTGTACAAAGAAAAAAATAGTCTGGCGCAGCAATCGGGCAGGCTGTGGGTACGAAACCTGGGGGGCATGCGGAATCCTTCAGTTTGGGCAAGAGGGGCTTTGCCGTTTATTCCTGCATCCGGCTCCAAAAGTCGCGCTTCTCCCCCTATTGCTAATTTGGAGAGGGAGAAATATCTTTCTTTTGTACTGTAAGTGGGATTAGTCTTATTACTGTTCCGCAAATTTTGACATACCCTTGAAACAGTAAAAGAAAGAATACCTTGACAGACGCCAATAAGCTGTAGTATGTTTAATTTGTAGAGGATATGTGCAATGGTCTTTTCTGCAATATCTCTAACTTGCCGCCGTGTTCCAGCACGGCGGTTTTCTTTTTGTGCGCCAGGATTGGCCCCTGGGAGCGCCCGTGCCACCGTTTCGACGAGTATGTACAGGTTGTGCTTCCCGGCACGGAAAGCGGCTTTGAGGAGCCTGCCAGCGGCCACCAGAGACTTGATAGCCGTTTGCACGGTGCCGATGGCCATGTGCAGCACGGTGGCCATGTGAGAAAACGAGGGAAACGCCTTGCGCTGCCCGTTGGAGCAGCGGCAGAGGTAGGCATACACGGCAAAGTCCCGCTTACCCAGGCTGAATGCTTCTACCGGCAGCTTGCCCCATGCGCCGGACAGCTGCGGGAGCTTGTACTGATTGGAGATCCTGCGGCCATCCCGATCTTGCCGGGCAGACACTACCAGCAGGCCCTTTTGTTCCAGACCGGCCACGGCGGAGCGGACCGTGTTCTCGCTCAGACCGCACCGCTGCTGTATGGTGGCGTTACGGACGGTCGCTGTGCCCAGGCAGTTCTGGCAGTACGATAAAAACAAAAATACCATCAATTCTTTGGGCTTCAGACCATAATCAAATAAGCTGTTATATATTTTTACAAACATGGTGTTCTTCCTTCCAAAAAAGCAGCCCCAGGCAAGCCGTTTGCCTGGGGCATTGTTGTTTACGGGTTGAATTTTCCGGGGTACAGTGCTGCCGCTTCGCGCCGGGAAGCTCCCAGCTTGCGGCGCGGCTCCCTGGTTGCTGCCGGGGGCGTGTGAGGGCGTGCCGGGGCACTCCCCAGCGCCTGACGCAGAGATTCCGTGCTGAGTAACTTGATTTCCAGGTAGTCGTTCTCGCCGGCGGCATCCTGCTCCTGGGGAGCAAGGGACAAGTATTTCCAGTAACCCTCGAGATGGGTTTTCATGGGGGCATACCCGGCTTTCTCGACGATCCAGGTGTCACGCTGGATGCGCACCATTTGAGCCGGGGAAAGCAGCGGGCGGCCCATCAGCTGGTGGCTGCTGGTGGTCTTGCCATCAGACTTGGAGGTGGAGCCGGTCAATATGGTCTCATCGCCCAGCATTTTGGATATGCTGGTGGCGGTGTCCTGGGCCGACGGCGACACAAAGGTGTTGAGCAAAATCTGGCAGTTGTCCTTGATAATCTCAGTCACGTTCTTGTCGTATTTGAGCAGGAACTGACTGTAACTCTGCACGGCCACCAGCAGGCGGCCCCCGCGGCTGCGGATAGCGGAGAACAGGCTGGTGACGCCGGGAATTGCCGGGAAGTTGCCGAACTCGTCCAAAAAATAGTAGAAGGGACGGGGACAATGCCCGCCCTGTCGCTCGGCCAGGGCAATCAGATCGTCGGTCAGGAAGCGGACGAACAATGATGCCAGGAAGTGCCTGGTTTCGTTTTCATCCGGCGCGATCAGGAAGATCGCTGTGGGCCGTTCGATGAATCGTTCAGCGTCCAGATCATTGTCGTGTGTGCAGATCAGCTGTTCCAGCTCCGCATCGACGAATTTCAGCAGCTTGGACAGCGCCGAAGAAACGATATTGAGAGTGGTTCGAATGTCCGCGCTTGTGGTAGTGCTGATATAGCCTTTGATTCGCCGGTCGGTAACCCCCTCCAGCATGGCAGCCAGACGGCTTTTCTGGACGGTGTTCCCTTTCTCCGGGTTATCTGCCCCTGCCAGCTCGACAATCAGATTAAAAACACTGACGATGTGGCGCTCACCGTCCTGGCCGTACTGAGACACCAGCAGAACCAGGCCGGTTATCAGGCCACGGGCAGTTTCATTAAAGTACTCGCTACTGTCACCACTGTTCACAGAGCCGGTATTACCGATGATCGCGCTGGCTATGACTTTGGCGTAGCGTTCTGCCGTGGCATAATGCACGGCCTTCTGCTTGGCGTCGCTCTCCTTGCGCCAGGCGTCGATCTCGATGTTGACCCGGTACAGAAGATTAAAATGGCAGGAGCAAAACACGTTTCGCAGATCGAGCTTCAGCACTCGGTAGCCACACTTTTTCAGTTCGGCGCTGGTAATAGTATACAGGTCATCCTTGACAGATACCAGAACCATGCTGGCTCCCTGGCCGATACCCTGGGCATCTTGCGTGTGCAGATTGACCCGGGCATTATAGGTGATTGTGGGGATATACAGACTGGTGGACTTACCGGCACCGGGCGGGGCGACCATTAGCACAGACTGGTCGCTGGTGTCGAGCAGCCAGATACTGCGGGTGGCTCCCACCAGCATCCCCGGCGTATTCTCGCTGCCATGAGGGACCTCAACGTACACTTTCTTCTTTTCTTCATCATCCATAAAGTGCGCGTCGCCGTGCTGGCCGTGCCCGGCCTGCACATCCTTTACCGCCAGCGGCGCGCGGTTGTACATCTCTACCAGCGCTGCGGCCAGCAGAGCCGCCAGCAGCTTTGCCAGGACGAGCAGCCCATCGCCCGGTGCATACCCGGCCCCCATCTGCAGGGCCGTTGCCAGGGCGTATACGATCACGATCGTCAGCAGCGGCCGCAAACCTCTTTTCAAAAAATCATCTCCTCCTTACAGGTCCATCATGAACGCCTGGCTTTGGGGCGACAGTTCCGTCACCTGTTCCGGCTCCGGCTCATTCTCCGCTTCCTGCTCCAGCGCTCTTTCCTGCTCATGGGCCAGGAAGTGGTCACAGTAATCCAGGGCTTTGTCCAGACGCTGCAATGTGACCGGCAAGTCGAACGTCGGGCATTTGACGGCCTCCGCATGGGCGGACGCCAGCTGCTGCGACAGCCGGTCACTTACCCCAACGTCATACCGTGCCGCCAGCATCACCGCCAGGGACGCGCTCTCCAGGTCGCGGACCGGCTGCTCCACCGTCGCTGTGCGCTGGATAACGGCGTCCGCGTAGCCCTTCAGTTCACTGAGCCGCACATCTTCCTCGGAACCGGCGTCCGATACATGGATCACGTTCTGGTCTGCGTCGAAGTAGGCTGCGCCCGGCTTGTCCTGGTCACGCTGCACCGTCAGCCCGGCCTGCCGGGCTGCGTCCTCCATATCCAATGGGTTCTTTTCAATTTCATCATCCTGATGACTTTGATGCTCCAAAAACTCCTGATATTGCAGCGGTTCCTTCTTCAATTCCTGCAGGAGTTGCTGCTCAGCCCATTCGCGAAATCTGTCCAGAGAGCCTTCCGGGAAAACATCCCATGAACTGTTGTTGCTTTTGCGATATTCGATTTCCCCTGCACTGGCGTAAGTCATGCGATCATACGAATACAGACTCTGTTTATCCGGGCCTTCCAATCTGCCGCTTCCATCACTGTACATCGTCCATTTCCATCCTGCGGGCAGCTTTGCGGCTGGCTCGACTGTAGAAGCTTCCCAATCTTCATTTTCTTCTGCATGAAGATTCACATTTTCTTTCTGCATACGATTCTCCTTTTCATTCTGTACGAGTTCCTGCTTTTCCTGGTCCAGCAGTATATTCAGTTCATTCAGCCGGGCCAGCTTGGTCTGAAATTCTTCTTCATAGGCGAATGGCTGTTTGGCCGCCTCTTTGGCAGATTCAATGTTTTTCTCTATCTCTTCGCGCGCGGCGATTTTTACCGGGATCTGAGCGGATATGTTTTCCAGCACCGCGCGGAAAGAGGAAAAGTTCTGCTTCGGGTTCAATTCGATCCTGTAGCGCTGTTCGCCCTGCAGATACCCCGCAAATCCAATGATCTTCGGGTCGTAGCCCACACAGATGTCAAACCCGCAATACCGGCCGATCTTCTTCTCGCCTGCACCGGCTGCGGCCGCCTTACAGGCTTCCAGGAGCGCGGCGTCGGCATCGGCGCGTTTGGTATAGGTCACTCCCTGGATAACGGCGGAGAACATCTCGTTCCCCTTATCGTCTTTGCGCAGGCTGCTTTGAAACAATGCGGCGTCCTGCCGCAGGGCGTCCAATTCCTGGCCGATGCGCCGGATTGCTGCCGGATACCCGATAGAGACAAGGTCCTGCAATTCATAGATCTGCGCATTGTGGGCGCTGCGCAGCGTGCTGAGCCGCGCCACTTCGTTGTCCAGGTCCATTTTTTCCTTGATGAGAGGGTTTCCCGCACAGAGCGCCTTGACTTCAGCGTAAGTAAGCGTTGCCTCGTCCAGGTCCTCACAGGAGCGGGCGGGGGTCTTGCTGGTCATGATCTGGCTGATATAGCGCTGCTTGTTCTCAATGAGCTGCCAGCTGTAGGCGTCGAAGCTGCCCTCCGTGGCGTAGCGGAATATCTGCACGCGTTTGTTTTCGTTGCCCTGGCGCAGAATCCGACCTTCGCGCTGCTCAATATCCGAGGGCCGCCAGGGCACATCCAGATGGTGGAGTGCAATCAATTTGGTTTGCACGTTGGTTCCGGCTCCCATTTTTTGTGTACTGCCCAGCAGCACGCGCACTTTGCCAGCGCGCACACGGGCGAACAGCGCCGCCTTTTTCGCGTCGGTGTTCGCGTCGTGGATATAGGCGATCTCCTCTTTCGGGACGCCTCTTGCGATCAGCTTATCCCGGATGTCGTCGTACACATTCCACGCGCCGGTCCCCGGCGTGGCCAGGTCGGAAAATATCAGCTGTGTAGACCGCTGTTCCCGCGTCTGCGCCCAAATCTCGTAGACCTTGTCCGCACAGGCGTTGGCCTTGCTGCCGGGATCGTCCGGCAGGGCCGGGTTGAGCAGCCGCTGGTCAAGTGCCAGCTTCCTGCCGTCCGTCGTGATCTTGAGCATATTGTCCATATGAGGGTCCACGCTGCCCGCGCGCACCGCCTCGGCCCGTTCGCCCAGTGCCTGGATGGTATGCTTCTGCAGCTCCGTGGGCGGGCACATGATGACCGTCGGTTTGCCGCCTTCCAGTTCCGGCACCTCCAGCTTCAGCATGTCGGCTGTCTGTACATCCGCAGCCAGCTTCCACATGCTGATGAGTTCCGGCAGATTGTTGAACCTGGCAAACCGCGTTTTCATGCGGTAGCCGGTCCCTTCGGGGGCCAGCTCCATAGCGCTGACCGTTTCGCCAAAGTTGGCCGCCCATGCGTCGAAGGCGTACAGGCCATGCTCACGCAGGGTATCCGCCTGTATATAGCGCATCATGGTGTAGAGTTCCGCAGCCGAGTTGCTGATGGGCGTGCCGGTGCAGAACACAACGCCTTTGCCGCCCGTGATCTCGTCCAGGTATTGGCACTTCATGAGCAGGTCTGTGGCTTTCCGGCTCTCAGCGGTTGTAATCCCCGACACATTTTGCATTTTCGTCTGCACGGCCAGATTTTTGAACTGATGCGCTTCGTCCACCATGAGTGAATCGACGCCCAGTTCTTCAAAGGTCACTGCGTCGTCTTTGGGGGCGTCCATCAACTTTTCCAGCCGCGATTCCAGAGATTTTTTGGCCCGCTCCAGCTGCTTTACAGACAATTCCTGCCCGGTGCGCTCTTTTTTTGCCGCATTGATGACCTCCGTGAACTGCTCGATCTCATCGCGCAGGAACTGCTGCTGCCGTTCATCGGACAGCGGCAGCCGGGTGAACTGGCTGTGCCCCAAAATCACAATATCATAATTGCCGGTGGCAATGCGCGAACAGAACAGCTTACGGCGGTCCTTTTCAAAATCCCGCTTTGCCGCCACAAGGATATTGGCGTTCGGATACAGCGTCAGCAGTTCGGACCCGATCTGTTCGGTCAGGTGATTGGGCACGACGATCATGGTCTTGCTGCACAGGCCCAGGCGTTTCTTCTCCATAGCCGCCGCGCCCATGACGATGGTCTTGCCAGCGCCTACCGCATGGGCTACCAGCGTATTGCCTCCGAACAGGATGCGAGCCACCGCGTTGCGCTGATGGGGCCGCAGCGTGATCTCCGGGTTCATACCGGGGAAAGTTAGGAAACTGCCGTCATATTCACGTGGGCGTAGGTTATTGTAGTGTTCATTGTAGTAGGCGGCCAGCCGACGCCGCCGGTCCGGGTCCTTAAATATCCAATCCCGGAACGCGGCCTCAATCTGCTTTTGTTTATCCTGCGCCAGACGTGTTTCCTTCACGTTGGGCACAGCCCGCTTTTTGCCGTCTGGTTCTTCCACATAGTCGTCTACCCTCGCGGGCTGCATATTCAGGCTGCTCTGTAACAGATCGTAAAAGGACCGGCGTTTTGTGCCGTAGGTGGCCGTGGCGCGGACGTTCACACTGTCCATCCTGCCGCCGGTCACGCTCCAGCGGGCCGTGACCGGCTCGTAATGCACCTGGATGTGCTGCGCCACCCAGGCATTGGGCTGCATCAGCTCCAGGACAAACTGCCGCACATCGTCGGCAGGTATCCAGGTGGTGCCCAGATGCACGTTGATCTCCGACGCCGTCAGTTCTTTGGGCTGCACAGCGGCCAGGGCGTCCGCGTTGGCCCGGTACACCGGGTCCAGCGCGGCAGCCTGGCGGGCCTGTTCCAGCTTTTGCCGGACGTTGCCCGACAGGTATTCTTCAGCGGTCTGGTAGACCGGATCTTCTTCCGTTCCCATGCCGGGCACACGGAACATCAGGCCGGACAGGTCCTTCACCAGTTCTTCCTGCGTTTTGCCGGAAAGCTGCTGCATATACGCCAGGTCGATGCCGCCGTGTTCGGCAAGCGACACCACCAGCGCCTCAGCGGCGGTATCCACATGATCGATCACGCGCGTCGGGCGGATGGTGCGCTTTGTAAACATATCCGCTTTGCGCTCCAACCGGCCTTCTTCGTCCAGCACTTCCAAAGAGCAGAGCAGGTAATAGGAGCTGTCATCGGCAAAGGCCAGGGCGTTGCCCTCCTCCAGGTAGGGGGCGATGTCCTTCTTATAGACGTCGGCCTGGACCTCGTCGTTGATGAGCATCATCACGATGTCGCCCCACTTGGCGGCGTCGGCCACGGTCATCACCTTCAGGCCGGCGTCCTCGGCATTCTTCCAGTTCTTGGAGCCGGCGCGCAGGCCTACGCACACGTCACAGCCGGAGTCCTTCAGGTTCAGGGCATGGGCGTGGCCCTGGGAGCCATAGCCGATGATGGCGATCTTCTTGCCGTTGAGGTAGTTGATGTCGCAGTCTTTCTCATAGTACATTTTTGCCATAGTTATATTCCTCCTTGATCTTATTGTCGTCGTATATGGTGCTACGCCCTCTTTCGATGGCGATGGTACCCGTTCTTGCGATCTCCAGCACGCCGAAGTCCCTCAGCAGGCGGACCAGAGCCTCAGTCTTGTCCCGGTCCCCGAAGATGGCTACGGTAAGAGTCTCCCGGCTGACGTCGATGATGTTGGCCCGGAAGATGTTGGCCATCTGGATGACCTCGTCCCGGGCGTTGCGGTCCAGGGTCTTGACTTTGATGAGGGCCATCTCCCGCTGGAGGGAGGTGGACTCGTCCAGGATCTTCACTGCGATCACCGGAAGGAGCTTGCGGCACTGGGCGGCGATTTGGGAGATCATCAGCTCGTCCCCCAGCAGCACGATGGTGATGCGGGTCACGCCGGGGTCCCCCGACTCGCCGGAGACGATGGATTCGATGTTGTAGCCCTTGCGGGAGAAGAGGCGGGCCACCTGGCTGAGGACGCCGGGGATGTCCTGGACCAGAATGGACAGCGTGTAGGGCTTGATGTCCTTGTTCATATCAGGTCTCATGATGAAGCCCCCTTTATTGCAGCAGAAAGTCGGTGATATGGGCCCCGCCGGCCACCATGGGCCGGACCATCTCGTCCATATCCAGGCGGCAGTCGATAACACAGCCGCACCCCGCCTGGAGGGCCTGGCCAAAGGCCTGCTCCATCTCCGCCCGGGTGGAGACCCGGAAGCCCTTCAGTCCATATGCCTCGGCCAGCTTGACGAAGTCGGGGCCACGGTCCAGGGTAGTCTGGGAGAAGCGCTGGTGGTAGAGCAGGTTCTGCCACTGGCGCACCATGCCCAGGCAGCCGTTGTTGAAGATGACGGTGATGATGGGCAGGTGGTAGTGCTCCACAGTGGCCAGCTCGTGGCAGTTCATGCGGAAGCAGCCGTCGCCGGTGATGTGGATCACCGTTTTGTCCGGGTTCCCCTGTTTGGCGCCGATGGCGGCCCCCAGGCCAAAGCCCATGGTGCCGAAGCCGCCGCTGGTGAGCAGCTGGCCGGGGTAGTCGAAGTGGAAATGCTGGATAGACCACATCTGATGCTGGCCCACATCGGTGGCCACGATGGTGTCCTGGGGGGCCATGCGGCGGATGGTCTCCAGCACCTGCCTGGGAGTGAGGACCTGGGAGGTCTCCACCTCCGGCTCCCGCTTCAGGGAAAGGATCTGCTCCTTCCAGGCGTCCCGGTGGTACTGGGGGACCCGCTGGTTGAGCAGTTCCAGCACCCGTTTGGCGGAGCCGATGATGTGGTGGTCGGTGAGGATGTTCTTGTCGATCTCCGAACGGTCGATATCGATCTGGACGATCTTCGCCTGGCTGGCAAAGGAGGCAGGGTCCAGAGCCACCCGGTCAGAGAAGCGGCAGCCCACGGCGATGAGCAGATCACAGTTGTCGCAGGCCATGTTGGAGGCCACGGAGCCGTGCATCCCGATCCTGCC
>ENA-ORNP01002432-ORNP01002432.1-human-gut-metagenome-genome-assembly--contig:-NODE-2432-length-15583-cov-4.283488_pt1 | contig 15583 bp, 13 predicted proteins | sample MGYA00242119_ERZ509030 | MGnify/ENA primary metagenome ERZ509030 (study PRJEB26280, sample SAMEA2338708) | human gut metagenome | biome: human gut; feature: human-associated habitat; material: faeces... | reverse complement strand
ATTTTATCTTACTCTTGAAGGTATTATTTTTTTATGTTATATTTTAAATGTAGAAACAAAAAATATAATATAAAGATTTAAATTAAGGAAGGAACGAAATTTTTAATGTACAAAAATTATTATAAAATATTAGAAGTAGATTCAAGTGCTTCTCCAGAGGTAATTGAAAAAGCTTATAAAGCATTAGCCAAAAAATATCATCCTGATTTACAAGAAGAAAGTCAAAAAAAATCTGCTGGCGAAAAATTAAAAGAAATAAATGAAGCATATGAAATACTATCAAATCCAGATTCAAGAGCAAACTTTGATAAAACTTTGGCAGCATCTAACATTTCATCTGATGATTTTAACAAAATAGCTGATGAAAATAGAAAATTACAAAATGAATTAAATAATTTAAAACATACAAATAACCAAACTAGTTTTACAAATAATAATTATTTTAATAATTCTGGTTCAAGCAATTTTACTAATTCCGATGCACTTGCTAGAGAACAACAAATTGAACTTGAAAGGCAAAGACAAGAAGAATATCAAAGACAGTTAGAATATGAAGCACAAATGCAAGCAGCTAGAGAAAAAGCATATCATGATGCTTATATACAAGATTTAAAAAATAGAGGTTATAAAATAAAATATAAAAAAACACCTAAAGAAATTTTTAAAAATTTTATTGCTTTATTAATTACTGCTTTAATTATTTTTCTAATTTTACAAATTCCTTTTGTTAAGCAATTTTTTATTAACTTATATGAAGGAAATACATTAATCCAAAGTATTTGCAATATTTTTATAAAAAATCATTAATTTTATATTCATATTATAGGAAATTTTGATAACTCTCCTATAATAAAAAAAATAAGTTCAATCTTTAATTTTAGACTGAACTTATTTTTTTATTAACTATCTTCTACTTCAAATGAAATTTTAAATTCACTTTCATTTCCTAATTGCATATTAACTTTCCAATTATATATATACGCTGATCCTCCTGTTCCTTTAGTTTCATCAACATATACTCCTTGTGTCAAATCAGTTAGTTGCATTCTACAAGTATAAACATTACCTGTTGTTTCAAAACTTAAAACCTTCATATCGTTATATTTATATGATTTTCCTTTAACATATTGTTTAAATTCATCTACCGATTTAAAGTAATTATTTTTGAAATTATCATCTAGTACACTATATGCTGCATCCCAATCTTGGTTATTTATCATTAAGACAAATTTGTTTAAATTCATTTGTACTTTCTTTTCTACATTATCAGTATCATATTCCTTTTTGAAATAATCTGTTTCAATTGTATATGTGTCTAATTTAATAGTATAATTTGTCGGAGTTACAACATCAAATACATATAACCTTCCATATTGATCTTTTCCCACATATTCTGTTTTTTGTTCATCTCTATTTACAAGGTATTGTTTCATATAACTAGTTTTATTTTCAGAACTATTTTCTTCTATATATTCCTTATATTTTTCTAAACTACCAAATCTTTTTTCTCTGTATTCTTTATCCATTAATTCATATGCTAAATCTGGTCTACCTAATGCTAGTTTTTTATAATAATCTGTATATTGTTTTGATACATATTCATCTGTAACATTTGGTTCAGAAAGTCCATTTCCATCATTTTTATTTATTGTAATATTATTACTATCTATACTAATATCATCTATATTTTTAACATTAGTTTTGGGTTCAACTGAAAATGTCTCATTATTAGTATCAATATAAATTATTGTATAAAAGTCTTTTATATATTCATTTTGCATATTTTCTTGGATGCCATATACAATGTATTTTTTTGTAGAATTGTCTTTAGATATAAGCATTTTCATTTTTAATGGTATACAAAATACATTTTCATTAATATTATCAACATAATTTAATACATTACTTTCTGTTATTTTGTTCTCATCTATATAATTTGAACTTAATAAATTATATATGTTCTTTACATAAGATTTTTTTACTTCTGTAGTAATTTCCTCAGAATCTTGTGTACTCCATACACTTTGATTTAATGCTCCATAATATTGATTAACACAACTCATTGCTGTAAAAAAGTCTTGGGTGTTATCCACATCATGTAATGTTGCTCTTTTTTCCACATACGCTTTTCCCTCTTCTGTAATTTCATTATGATGATATGCTTCACTATTTATTTCCCTATTTTTTTTATTTGCTAATATAATAGTTATAATGACAATAATAATAATTACTGTTATTCCTATTAAATATTTTATTTTTTTCAAGGCTGTTCTCCTTTCCTATTTTGAATAATCAGTTCCACCATTCCAGCCCCAGCCTTTCCAGCCATAAGTTGAAATCCATGAATCTAATGATTCTATTTGTATTCCTCCAACATTTGAAGCCACTTGACCATTTCCAATATATATACCAACATGCCCTGCTTCATGTCCATAACATTGCGCTTGTCTTCCATTCGCACCAATATATGCATGACCATAAACTGTAGCCCCTAAAGGAATATTATTTCTATCTTTCGAAACTACCCATTTGCTTGCAGCTTCAGTAGCACAAGGTGCTGACACCCATTGTTGACCAGCCTTACTATATACCGCAGCTACCCAAGCCTGACAATACCCTTGCTTTTGTCCAAATGTATCTTTTGAGCTAGCCAACTGTACTATTTTATTCTGCATCTCTGTTCCAGTACCATCACTTCCAGATGGTTTTTGTGCATCTTTAAATTGTTCATAATATCTTCTTGCAGCCGCTGTTCTAATATCCATTCTAGGTATACCTGGTCTCTCAAACACCCAACAAAATGCTATGGCTGCATCTTCTGGTGAGCTTGCATTTTTCCAATTTTCTACAGTATATCCATTCATGCCGCCTCCCATTTGATAATTAGCAAATCCTCCGGCACCTCCACCAGGTGTTAATTCTCCTAACAAGAATTCTATTTGCGTATTTATATCTGAAGCTTGAACTCCCTTAGATGCTGCATATCCCTCTAGTTGAGTTCTTCTTCCATATGACCATTGGCATAAACCTAATCCTATTCCATTTCCGTGTTCTATTACAGCTGCATTAAATCCTGATTCTGCATATATATTTCCCAATACACCTGCTGCAGCTTCTTTACTATATCCTGCACCAATTAATGCCCACCATACTTTCTCTTCCGTTGTATTTCCGTAAATTCCACCAGCTTCATTAAATGAACCAAATATAAATTCATTAAAGTCAAATTCTGTTACTCCATAGTCATGGCCAGTTAGTAGATACATTAAATATCTCATTAAACGCTCATAATTCTGTGTTTTTTCTTTTCTAGCTAATGTCTCAAATAATAATTTTCTTCCTTCAACCAAATTACTCAAAGGACAAATCCACCTTCCATCAGGCATTCTGTAGCATACTCTTTTTCCGTTTAAAATTGTCTGTATTTCATCATCTTGTTCTGCATTTTTGTTATTATTCAATGTACCATATTTTTCAAAGTAATCATTTATCATCTTAGCAATTTTCTTTATATTAGTTTTTGCTTCTTCTGTTGATGAAACATCTGATGCAGATATTGCAACCACATAGTTTGCTTTTTCTATAGATACTATTGCAGCATCTTGAACTATTACACTATTTTTATTTGTTTGCTCTCCTGTTTTATTTCCTACTGTTCCATCTGTAATTTGTGTTGGAATTATGTCTGTATAATTTTGAGCTTGTAAAATTTCTATCATTTTTTCGGAAGCTGCTTTACTAATACATTTCTTCGATAATATTTTTTCTAATAATCCACTTACATTGGCCGCTGTTGTATAATTTCCTTTTTCTCCAGTCTCGCCAACAGTTCCACTCAATTCTTTAGTCAGTTTTGTAGCTTTAATATAATTATGGCTAGCAAAATAGTTAACTTTTTCTATTCCCTTACTAATATCACCATTTCCTATGTTTTTCAATAATATGTTAGCATTTGAATTATCATCAACGGTTATCATGCTTTCTACTTCAGCTTTAACATCATCCCATTTTAAATTTCCAGCTTCAATTTCTCCAAAGGTTGTAGCCATTATGAATAATTTAATCCAACCATCTGATTGTACTTTCTCATTATTTATATTAGCCTTATTTGAACTTTCATTTATATCAGCATAACTTACTGAATATTTTCCATCACTTATTCCATCTATAAATTTCTCTATTTTCTCTTTAAGCTTATCTGTTGTAGGCGCTACACTTAAAGCCTGTGCAATTTCATCATTTGGTCTAAAAGCATATCCAAATTCTGACATATCATACTGTATCGGATCTTTGGCGTTTATCGCACTCTGATCTCCACAATCATAAAAATAATATGATTTTCCATCTGTCTCTACAAATATATTAACATGTCCGGGGTCATTTCCATCTAAGGTTCCTCTCCAAAAACATATATCTCCCGGTTGAATTTCTGAATAATCTGTTATTACATCCCATCCTTTATCTTTTCCAAATTGACCTAAACTTGAATTAGCGGTTGAATGTTGACCTCCTGCCATTTCTTCATATCCGGCCTCATATAAAACCCAACTTACATATCCACTACAATCTACATGTGTATCTTTTGTTACATCTATTGGTATTCCTCCTGATGTTGCCCCATATGAAAATCTTCCAGAATCTGCAATAGCATCATGACATCTTTTAGCAACCTCTACTATTCCATCTGCTCCAAGAATAGAACTTTTTCGTAGGATTAAATTAGTAAATCTATCTGATTTTTCTACTACTTTAGCAACTCCTCTTATCCATCTTTGATAATACCTCGTTCCAGTTTGTGTTTGTTTTCTGTTTTTATAATATGTATAATAAGTTCCATTATCCAATTCTTCTTTATTAGTATAATCATCTAGCTCAGTTTCAATTGTAGGCTCATCTTCTTGTGATTTATCATATTTAGGTGGTGCTCCATAGTTTACAATCCACGTTTGTGCTCTTGACAAAAATATATCTGTACTATATGTTTCTGTAGTTTCATCTGGTAATTTTGTTTCACCTGGTACATTTGTGTTTTTGACTTCTACTGTACCATCATTTTTTCTAAGTTCTGATGACATATTATAATTTATAGTCTTATGTGTTACAACTGTTGTTTTTGATTCTGCTATTGTTATTACTATTTTTGATTTTTTTACAAGTTTTACAACAGCTAAACAAAATTGAGGGTTTTGCGTAACTTGTGCCAAGGCCACTGGAAATTCAAATGGCATTCCAAACTTTGATACCATGCTTTTATAATTTATTTTTTCTATTGTACCATCATTTTTCTTTATATGTGCTGTCCAGTCTTTTGTATCAATTGTAAAATAATCAAAAATGTCATCACTATCTTTTTTTGCATAAAATTGATCATATGGTAAATATTTTAATTCTTTTGTATTTCCGTCACAACCAGCTCTTTCAAAATATACAGTTCCTTGTAATCCACTCCCCCCAAGGTATGGATAACTAGTTACTATTTCAGCTTCTAAGAATCTTGTTAAGTAATCTTCATGCCCTTTTAAGCCTAAACTGTCTGCACTAATTCCCATGGCCTTTAGACGTTTTTTACCCTTTGAAAGATAATCCGAATCTATTTCCAAATTGTCTCCTGATATTTTTATATTATCTAAGATATCATTAAATACTTCTGACACATTATCAAATAGTTTTTTTACTGCTCCTACAAATAATGAAGCAATTAGTATCGTTACAGTAACAGCTATTATAATTATTCTTAGTACTTTCACAGCCTGTTTTTTTATTGCCATTTTTACTTCTTCACTCATATTTCCTCCCATAGCACTTCTTTATTCTCTTTTTATTTATAAAAGGAGAAACAGCTTCCCACCACTTCTCCTCTTTTGTGTATTATTTAACATTTATTTCTAATGTTTCTTTATATGTTTCATTATTAAAATGAATATCGGTAAAGTAAATAGCAGAATCTGATTTATTAGCAAAATAAATTTTATTGAACTTTATTCTCAATGTTCTATTTTCTTTTGGTGCTAATTCTAAATATTCATTAGCTATTTCATTTCCAAACCAATGGTATTTAACGTCTTTTGTATCCTTTACATATACAGATTCAGTATCCTCTTTTGTGTCCAATACTATTTTATCTTGTCCATTATTCTTAAATAAAATTTCGTATTCTTCATAATCATAATATACATATCTATTAGTTATATTAGCTTCTAAATCGCCTTTTTTTATTATTTTATTTATGTTGTCTTTTTTTATAAATTGATTTATATTTAACTTCTTTTCACCATTTTCTGTTATAACTGTTACATAATCTTCAATATATTCATCATTTGTAGCTCCTGTTGCCATTATATCATTTAAATATTTCAATTTATATACTACTGAGTTACCTTCTCCTGTCCATGTTTGGACATCATATGACCTACTTTCAGTAAAAATTTCTTTCACATAATTATTTTCAAATACATCTTGTGTTTTATACATCTCATCTTTGCAATCTTGGCTTAATAGTGCATATGCTTTTTCTATATCTTTATTATTGCAATATTCTACAAATTGCTTAATTACATCTGTATCTTTTTTTGTTGTTTCTTGGCTTACTTCCACATCAGACATTACTGTAGTACTTTTTGAAGTTAAATATGTTTGTTCATTTACAGTACTTATATTTCCTGTATTGTTTAAAAGATTTTTTTCATTATTGCTTTTTATATTTGCATTTATTAACTGTATTATTATATATACAAATACTATAATACCAACACCAAGCCATATTTTAGTTTTATTATTATAATAAAAAATTCGTAATTGCCTTAACATATTTAACCTCCTCATATTTTACTACATTTTATTCATTTTTCTAATATTTTTCTTAACTTGTTTTACTTTATCATCTGAGATTCCTAATTCTGATAGTCTTTCTCCATATGCTTTAACTTCTTTATCAGATTTAACTGTAGATGCTGCTTTAGCAAGAGCCATTCTTTCTTTAGACGTTTTATTATCATCTGATAATCCGTCTAATTTCATTGCTGCCATAATAGCCTTATCATCTGTAATTCCCATCTTTCTATATTCTTTTGCATTATCCATAGCATTTTCCCATGCTCTTTTTCCATTGTCTTCTCTATCTGTTCCAAATTTTTCTTTATACATTCCAATTGTTTCTTTATCATTTCTCCAAGCTTTATCTAATTGCTCGTTTTGTTTTGCTTCTAATTGATCTGAACTATATCTTCTTTGCATAATTTGATTTTCTAAGCCATCCACTGCTGATTTTCCAGCATTGCTTATTGCAGTAGTTGCAGTGTCTCCCACATTACTACCTATTTTAGCTGCTGCAGCTCCATATGTAAATGCATTGTTCAAATTTCCAGAAGCTAATCCTGCAGCAACGCCAACAGTTCCCATCGCAGTAGCTGTTGCCGCTTTAGCAACCATTCTTGGTGCTTTTCTACCCATATCGGTCAATGCTTTTCCTGTATAATGAGCTGCTGTTCCAGCTAGAGCTCCTGCTCCCTTGGCACCTCTTATAACAAGTCTTTTTGCATTTCTGCCCAATTTAGTCTTTGGTGTCTTTGCTGCCCAATCGCTTATTCTTCCCTTCACACCATTGATTCCATCTTCTGCACCATTTTTTAAATTGTCTATTTTGTCTTTTGCTACATTTACTAATCTTGGTGTATTAAATTCATAATTACTGTCTGCATCAAACTTCTCTTGCTCAACTGGTAAACTTTCTTCTAATGCTTGAGTGTCTTCCAATCCAGGGATTTGTGCTTGTCCTTGCACTCTTGGTATTTCTTCTCTTCCATCACTATTTAACTCTGCAGAACCATCATTATCGGCTACTTTTACAGTACTATCATCTCCAGCGGCTCCTCCAAACGCATCTGCATATAATTCATCATTAGATTGTTTTGTATCTGCTCCTCTATCTGCAAAATTGATTTTGTTTTCTTGTTGTTCCTGGCCTTTTCCAGGTCCTTTAGGTGGTGGTGGTGGTCCAATTTTGCCTAATTTATTCAAAGCATTCATTGCTAAACTTCCGCCAACCATTCCTCCTACAATGTTTCCTGCAATAGCTGATTTTTCAAATCCAAAGAATTTACGTAATAATTTCTCTGCTGGAATTAAGAATCCTAATGCAACTAATGCATATAGCATATTATTTGCCGCTAAGTCCATTACAGAGCCAATTAACATTGTATATAATAATAAATGAAATGGTTGCAATAATAAATTATAAGCATATTCTTTTAACCACGCATCAAAGGCTTGTGCTTTTCCATCTGAAATTTTGTCTATTGGATATGTTAATGCAACTAATGGAGCAATCATAGTTAAAAATGCCATATATATAACCCTTTTTAAATATATAATTAAAAACATAACTGTGTATATAACCAATGTCATATATATAATTGCATATCCTATATAATCCCAATTGACTACAACATTTCCATTAGCATCTAATGTATTTAATTGTTGTTTTAACCTAGCATATCCCATTAAATTAACATATAAATTATAGCTATCTCCTTCTTTATATTGAGAATAATCTTCATCGCCAAAAATTTGCTTCATAGCTTCTTCATCTTGAATTTGGAATTTAATCATCTCATTATTGCTATTTAACATACTTGTTAAATATTCTGTAATTGTTAGTGCAAATGCCATAATATAATGCATAAATACTACTAAAATAACTGCAACTAACCAATCTTTTATATGTTCTTTATATTTTGCTTTTTCTCCTGCAGTTGAGCTTAAAACTATTCTAATACCAATATATAGTAGTACTACCATTAATCCAACTAATACCATATTTCTAATTGCTGTATACCATTTAGCTATTTGTGGTGCTAAAACCTTTGCTGAATTAAATACCGGCGCAGAATGTTCATCCTTTTTCGTATACTCCAATTTATCTGAGCTTGATGTTGTAACTCCATCTTCTTCATCATATGTTTTAGGATTTATAAAGTTTATATGTAACGCTGGAATTTGATCTGCAAATATTTCTTGTGGAGATATTTTATATACTGGGAAGAACCAGTCATCTGGTAGCATTTTTGAAGTAATTAATCCGACACCAACGGCGGAAACGACCCCTGCTACAGCCAAATCACTTAATCCGAATGTAAATGGGCTTAAAACCAATCCAAGAATTACAGCTGCCCCTACTGCAAGTCCTGCCTTGACAGCGGTCCAACCTTCTTTGGTTATATGAATATTGGATACCGGAAGTCCTAATAACATTGACTGAATTACCCAAATAATACCTTCTCCAAGTGATGTTATTAAATTTATTAGTGGCTCAAGTAGAACTCCTCCAACTGATTCTAATGCATCTACACCATATGCTGGCACATATGGATATACAAAGTTAAATACTATTAAAAATATGAGCACAACAATTATCTTTTGTACAATACCTTTTTCCGTAAATTTATTTATCATTTTATACTCCTTGTTTTCTTTTTCTCATTTCCACCATTTTGTTCAAGTTTGTTTCAACAAATTCAAACTCTTTTTGTGTCGGTGTAATTTGTAATATTGCTGATTCTGAACCTACTTTTAGTAATCCTTCCCCTTTAAAACAGGTTACTAAAAAGTTAGCTTCACCTTCACTTAATTTAAATACTTCTTTTAAATATTGTATTTCTGCTTTATCTTGTGCTAAAAATAGTTTAGTATCTGAAGATGTAAGAACAGCTTGTGCTTCTGGTTTTTCATAGAAGTCTTGGAATCTTTGTGAAATTATCGCCAAAGATACATTTCTTTTTCTCGCACGTCTTGCCATCTTATTTAAGAAGTCTACTGCCTCTGGATATGGTAAAAGCATCCATGCTTCATCTACTAAAACTCTTTTTTTACTAGCTTTTGTTCTATCTTCACTATTTTTCTTTACGTATTTTTCCCAAATCCAAGAAAGTAATATTTGTTGAGCAAGTGGTCTTGCAAATCTTTCTTCTAGTTGTGATATATCTAAGTTTATAAATGGTGCCCCTTCTAACAATTCAAATGTTGATTGTCCATCAAAATATGCCATTTGACCATCATATTCTCTTATATATTGTTTCATAACTTTTAGTAAATAACTATAATGGAAACTATAATCACTGTTTGTATTTTCTTGGGCTTTTCTTTGTATTCTTCTATACCAACTTCCTATTGTTGGCATATCTTTTTTCTGCCTATATAATTTATCTCCTTCGCTTATACTATTACTTTCTTTGTATAAACTATTAGGGTTACTTGTAATTCCTAATGCTGCATATTCTTCAGATACAGACTCTGCAATAATCTGTTTTGTTAACTCATTTACTTCATCACTTCTTGTACTTCCTCTTGCCATTGTAAGTAAAGCTTGTGTAACATCTTCTACTTTATTTTCGATGTTTACAACAGTTCTTTCTCTTCCTGTTATTTCATCTTTTACTTTTTCTGTTTCAACATCAAATAAATTTATAATTGTATCTGAATTTGGACTTACAACTATATTTATTCCTCCAAGGCTTTCTGCCACTATTGAATACTCGCCTTCTGCATCTAGTGCTAAACTTTCAATTCCCATAAGTACAGAAGATCTCGAAATTAAAGTTTTCATTGTTACAGATTTACCAGCACCAGATTTAGCAAATATAACCATGTTATAGTTTGTTAAAGATGGATGGAAATTATCAAATAATATTGGTGTACCTGTCTGCCTATTAAAACCTAGTGGCACTCCTGTTTCGTGTCCTACCTCAGAAGTTGTAAATGGAAATACCGTTGCCATTGAACGTCTGTCAAAAGTATGTATTTTTCCTATTTTATTATCTAAAAATGGTAAATTGCTTTTAAATGCCTCTTCTTGCATTGCCCAGGCACTTTTTATTCCTACTAAACTTTTTGATAATTCTGTTGCTAATAATTTTGTTGATTTTTCTAGATCATCTAAGTTGTAAGAAAACAATGTTGTAATAACTGATGCTTCAAATAATTTATTATATCCTGCTGCAATTTCATCTCTTAATTGCTCTGCCTCAGCTCTTTTTTGTGCCAAATTACTTTCTCTATTTATATTTCCTTTATCTTGAGCTACAATTCTTTCAGTCTCTAATTCATTTATTACTCTGTTTAATTCATTTTGTGACCTTGATTCTTGTATTGGATTTATATATACAGATGTATTTATATCTCCAAATAAGTACATATCTCTAAATAGTTCTGGGAATGTACACATTCTAGGTAAAGTTGATACAAAAAAACTTCTTGCATATCTTTTGACATTTGATATTATTTCAAGTCTGTCTATATTTGAAACGTCTATACCTGATGGTGCAATCAATTCTTTTATTGTAGTTCTTCTAAAAAGTCCTAATTGTTGTTCATCATTTTGCTTGTTTTGTTCTTCTTGTTCTTGTCTTTTTTTGTTCTTCCACATTTCCTTCTTTACCTCCTTTTTCTGAATAATTTTCTTCTAAAATTCCATCAACAACGTCATTTCCTAAGTATTCTCTGTTTTCGTCTAAAATTAATTTGGCCATTTCGTTTGCAAGTTCATCTATTGAATTTTCTTTTTCTTCTACTTGTTCTCTATATTGACTTCTATATTTTTCAACTTGTCCTTCAACTTGGTTCATCGCTCTTCTTTCTACTTCTTTGTCTAATTCTTTAATTTTCTTTTGAAGAACATCAGGTGCTGTACTATATAGTGCATCAAAATTTGCTAATGCTGCTTTTTTTAATTCAAATGTTTCAGATTCATCTCTGTTATATGCTACATATAATAATTCAGCTAATTCTGTTGAGTTCAATATTTTTCCATTAACACTGCAAGATGATATTGCTCTTATTAAAGATTGTGCTCTTGTATATAATTCTGAAAAAGCCATTGATTGCATTTCAGATTTATCATATTCCTCAGAAGCTCCTGCTTCTGTTGGTAAATAAGAAATTATTATATAATATTTTTTATTTAATATTCCCTTATTTTTACTCATTTTTTCAGTGTCTACTATTATGTCTTTTCCGTATTCATATAAGTTACGTTGTTTTGTTATTTCGTAAAAGGCTTTATTCATTTGTTCTGTAGTATATGTTCCTGTTTCTCTCATTTCCTCATATTGTTGACTCATTCTGTATAAATTTGCTTCTACTTGTGATACTCTCTTTTTATATCCATCTATACTATTTTCTAGATTAACAGTTCTTGTTTGAATATATAATTGTATTGGGAATCTTAAAGTATTTAAAAATTGGACAAAGCCTTCTTCAACTCCAGTTTTTTCTATTCCTGACATTAAGTCATAATTTACACCTTGGCATTGAATTACCATTATATACTTTCTTCCATTTTTTTGAACAATCATATTATCTTCAATTTTATCAAATTCCATAAAATCAAATATTGATTTTTTACCTAAAACTTGTCCATTTACTGTTTTAGTATTTCCTGCTGTTTTTTTACTTGATTCAATTTCCTCTTCTTTATTATCATAAATCTTTCTTTCTTTAGCTTTTAATATTATATACACAATTGATAATACAAATAAAACAACTACTGCACAAGCTAAAACTAAAATTAACATTTGTGTTGTTGGATCCATATTACTCATCTCTCTTTTCCTCCTTTGTATCTTGATAAACATATAATTTATCTTTTTTCATTTTAAATTTTATAGCTCTTTTTATAACGTCATCTATATTTTCCCCACCTGTTTTCCTTGCAAATTCAAATCTTTCTATATTAGGCACTTTAAATGTTCCTATAATAAATCCTACTAATGCAAAAAATGCTACAAATGCTATTCCTACTATTGTTAAATGCAATATGCTAAATATTATATAAAAAATTCCTCCAGCTAGTGCTCCTATACCTGAATATATTAATGCTTTTGTTGAGAATATAAATAATATTCTACCTTCCCCTTTTACATTTCTTGGCACATTATAAGTTCCCATATTTTTCTCTCCTTATTCAAAGTAATCCTTGTTTATAATTATAACAAAAAAAAACCGATTTTCATATGTTTTTCGGCATTTTTTTTATATTTTTTTAAAATGTAATACTAGTGTAACAATTGTAATATTGGAATATTTAGCTAAAACTTTACGGAACGACAAATTGAGAAAAATTAAAATTTTAAAATAGGAATTAATAACCATTAATTTTTGATTAACTTACACTTTTTATTGCACAAAAAAAGAAGGAATTTTGTTCCTTCCCTTTGATATTTTTTTCTCTAATATTTCTAAATAATTTATTATCCTTGAATATTTTGTGAGAAACTAAAGATAACACCAGCTATTGTTGATGCTGCAAATACTAATACTGCACCAATTACATATGGCATTAATGTTTTCTTGTATTCTGCTTTTTCTTCTGCACTACCCATCATATATTTTACACCTAGTACAACTAATACTAAAACAGCTACAACTGAACCTATAGTTGTTACTATACCAATTATTTGGCTTCCTAATGATGTTATTTTACCTGTATTATTTTCATTGGCTTTTATTGTTGCTGGATCTACAGCAAATACTGGAGTTACAAATGCAATTAGCATAGCTACTATCATAACTATTGAAATAATTTTGGTTACTTTGTTTACATTAATTTTCATAGTACTTCATCCTTTCCTTTTAATTTTTATATTAAAATCTCTTTGTTTGTACAAAGAATTGTAATAACATATTTATACATATCAATTTTTATTATACTATATTTATAATTTAATTGCAAGATTATATATAACACTTGCTATAGATGATGCAGCAAATACCAATACAGCCCCTATAACATATGGCAACATACTTTTTTTGTATTCAGCTTTTTCATCAGTACTGCCCATCATATATTTTACTCCTAGCATAACTAATACAAAAACAGACACAACTGAACCTATTGTTGTTCCAATTCCAAGTATTTTCTCCCCCACTGTTGTTAAATTACTATTACTCACTTCTGTTCCTTTAAGGTCATTTACTCCAAATGCAAAAACACTACTCTTTAACATCATTAAAGATGTCATTACCGTAATTCCTATTTTCTTTATCTTTTCCATTGTTTCACCTCTTCTAGAATAATCCATCAGTTATACTATTAAGAATTCCTAATAAGTTTGTAATTCCAAATAACATAAATGCTCCGATTATATATGGCATCATTGTCTTTTTGTATTCAGCTTTTTCTTCAACACTACCCATCATATATTTTACACCAATAACGATAAGACTAAATATTGATACAAATGTTCCTATAAATTGTACAACTCCAATTATTTTGTTTCCTTTGTCTTTTACTTTGTCTGCATTTTTCATATCACTAGGTTTGTATGAATCTGGATTATCTGCAGGATTTGTTACGGCACTAGCTACAGCCATATTTGATATACTTTCTGTGCTATAAGCCCTCACATCTGTATTTAATGCCATTAATCCTAAGATTAATATTTGTAATAGCATTATCATAAAAATTTTATTTTTCATCTTTTCACCTTTTCTTTTACATTTTTCCAATAAATAACATTACTAATTTCCATATTCCAAAAGCTCCAAATATAACTGTACATCCAACTGTATATGGAATAAGTTTTTCTTTAACTTCTGCTTTTCCATCTGCAGATGCCATCATAAATTGCACACCTAATACTGCTCCAGCAGTAACTGCAACAATTAAACCAATTGCCAATAATATGTTATAAATTAAATCAATAGTTGACTTTAAGCTTCCTTGGTCTATTGTATTATTGGTATCCGCACTATTTATAAAATTATCTGCTCCAGAAATAACACCATCAATAGTTTGCTTTCTGTCTTCAGTGTCCTTTGCCGCATAAGAAAAATTTGTTAAGCTAAATATTGTTATTAGTGCTATTATTAAAGCAACAATTAAATTTGCTATACATTTTTTCATTTTTATCTCCTCTCTAAAAAGAGTTTTACTATTTTATTATACAATATTTTATTCAAAATTTCAAATTGTTACTATTTTTTAATATAAATGTAAAGTTGCTGTAACATTTGGTTAAAAAAGAGAGAAGATATTTTCTTCCCTCTTTTAAGCTATCATAATATTATTGATATTGCAACAATTGCAATAAAAAGCAATATTACTATTCCAGCCATTTTTTGTTTCCAATCGTTAGCTCCGGCAGACATAATTGTGCAAACACCTATTGCTGCAACAACGATAACTAGAGCAAGCCAATTAGAAAACAAAAAATTGATGAGACCCAATATTAATTGGACAATGTAGTACGCCATAGCTGCTTCTCCTTTTATACAAAACGGATTTACCATTACACCTTTATTATAGCACAATTTACATAAAGTTTCAAGAAGAAAAATCCAGTTTAAATCCAGTTATCGTTCCATAATTAACCTGTTTTTTTACAAATACGTAAAAAAAGAATACAAAGTTAAAATTCTTGTATTCTTACTCTGGCGTAGGTGAGAGGGTTCGAACCTCCGCGCCGATTGCTCGACCTAGCAGTTTAGCAAACTGCCCCCTTCACCACTTGGGTACACCTACATTAAATTTAAAGTCCCAAAGTTATATATGTTTGCTTTAGGACTTTTTTGTTTGGCGGAGAGGGTGGGA
>ENA-ORNP01002429-ORNP01002429.1-human-gut-metagenome-genome-assembly--contig:-NODE-2429-length-15591-cov-3.146048_pt1 | contig 15591 bp, 18 predicted proteins | sample MGYA00242119_ERZ509030 | MGnify/ENA primary metagenome ERZ509030 (study PRJEB26280, sample SAMEA2338708) | human gut metagenome | biome: human gut; feature: human-associated habitat; material: faeces... | reverse complement strand
GTGCGCCTGCTGGGGTAGCTGACCGGCGGCGGAGTATACCGGCCCGGCGCAGGCCAGAGCCGCCAGCCGATGAACAGCACCAGCACCAACGCCAGCGAGCCGAACAAACGCGCCCACCAGCGAAGATACCAAACGCGCGCGACTTCTCCTCACCGCCATTGATAGCAATACACCCCCTCCTATACCCTCCCCCAGCCCGGCGGCGGGTCCTCCCGGCGCAGACGAGGACCTTTGCGGGTTCGAGAGCGCAAAAATTGATTAGGTGCGATGCTTTTTTTTCATTTCCGGCGGGTCCGGGCGAAAAAATGGAGGGGGGTCAAAAAATATGGAACGCGCACGCGGGCGGGGGCGCGCGAGGGAAAAGGAACGCGGGCGGGCGTGAGATCGGGACGGGTATCATTTTCGCGGCGTCACGAAAATGGTGGAAGGAGCTGACGCGGCGGAAGCTGCTGGGGCGCACGGATGGACCGCACGCGGGCGGGGGCGTTACGCCGGGGTGGTGATCTGGTACGCGGCGGGGCGTTTTGTTCCGGCGGGTTGGGCTTTTGGTACGCCTGGGAAAAATATTTTTCGGAGTTAGCAACTTTCGCAGGTTTTCCGTGTTACATTGATATTGTGCAGTAATGGCTCATGGAGAAATCCATGGGCCTTTTTCATTGGCGGGGGCCGCTGTGGTCGTGGAAAACCAGGCGGGTTTCGCATCCTTTACCGCTGAAAGGGTCAGGGTTCAAGTCCCCTCTGGCCGCAGGCGGCACCGAATGGAAAACGTCCTGCTGCCGCCGAAGGTCTGCGCTCATGCGCAGAAGTATCCGCTGCGCGGCGGAGGTAGGCGGAGCGGGACACGCTGCATACCGGGACGGGAGGAGCTGCGAGGCAGCCCGCCCCGGTCCCGGAACTATTACAGGGACGCGGAGGCGAAAGGATACCGGATAGACAGGGGTGAGAGCAAATGCCGAAGCGGAGTGAGAAACGGGACGCCGCAAAGGCTGAATACCTCGCCCGGAAAGGCCGGGGCGAACTGGTAGACCTCCGGGAGCTTGCGGAGGGCCTGGGCGTCAACTATCAGACCTTGCGCAACTGGAAGTCGGCGGATGAATGGGAAAAGGCGGAGCCGAAGAAGAAACGCGGCGGCCAGCCTGGGAACCGGAACAGCGCCGGACATAAAAACGCCGCCGGGAGCCACAAGGGCGCACCGGCGGGCAATCACAACGCAGAGAAGGATGGGGCTTACAGCACCATCTTTTTTGATACGCTGAGCGAAGCCGAGCGGGAGCTGGTGATGAATACGCCGGTGGGGAGCCGGGCGGCGCTGGAACACGAGATGCAGATACTCAAGTTCCGAGAGCACCGGATACTCACCAAGATCATCGAATATGAGCAGGCCCCGGAGGACGAGCTGTATTTGAACAGCGTGCTGGATATGCGCCAGCCTGCGGGCCGGGGCGATAAGAAGATAGACGGTGCCAGACAGCAGATGGGAATGTACAGCAAGGACAGCGCCTTTGCACGGGTGCTGAAATTGCAGGATGCCCTCTACAAGGTGCAGGGCCGCATCGCAAAGATCGCGGACAGCCTGCGGGCTTTGGAGGAGAACGAGAAGCGCCTGGAACTGGAAAAGAAGCGGCTGGAAATCCTGCGTATGCGGGCGACGGGCGTGGTGGAGACACCGGACCCGGAGACCGGCGAGGACGCGGCGGAGCTTTGGCCGGAGGGAACGGAGGATGCAGATGGACCCGAAACGGTTTGAAAACACATACACCTATCACGCGCCGAAGGGCGACCAGACGGCGCGCTATGAAAAGCTGAGAGCCAAGGCGCGGGAGCTGGCGGAGCTGATCGAGGCGTGCTGCCCGGACAGCCGGGAAAAGAGCCTGGCGCACACGAAGGTGGAGGAAGCGACTATGTGGGCCAACGCCGCCATCGCAAGAAACGAGTGACGCCATGCGCCTGTACACGAGTAAGGTGATCGCCGACTGGCTGGGCCTGACGGAGCGGCGGGTGCGCCAGCTCCGGGACGAGGGCATCATCGAGGAGCAGGCACCGGGCCTCTATGACCTGCGCGCCACTACGCGGCGGTACATCTCCTACCTGCGGAGCGGGAGCCTTGCCGACGAGCGGGCGGGCCTGACCCGCGCCAAGCGGGAGGCGGCGGAGATGGAAAACGCGCTGCGGCGCGGCGAGCTGCACCGGACGGAGGAGATCGAGAGCGGCATCAAGACGATGCTTTTGAATATTCGCGGGCGTTTCCTCTCCCTGCCCGCGAAGCTGTCCCCGGCTCTGGCGGCCATGGGCGGAGACCAGGCCAGCATCTTCGACGAGCTGAAACACGCCATTGACGAGACGCTTGAGGAACTGCGGGACTTCAACGTGGCCTTTGCACAAGAGGAGGACGGGGATGGAGAAAAAGAAGAATAAGGACCCATGCGCGGGCTGCGCATGGAAACTGTGGACGGGCACGAGCGAGAAGGTGCTGTGCTCCCTCCCCGTATGCAAGCGCGCCGAGTATGAGCGGATGATGCGGGGCGAGAAGGAGCCGGACCATGAAGAAAAAGCGCCGGACGATTGAGCTTGCCCAGCAGACGGCGGAGATGTTCGCCAGATGTGTGGCGGTGCTGAAACCGCCGCCTGAGCTGACGCTATCCCAGTGGGCGGACACCTACCGGATGCTGAGTGCGGAGAACAGCGCCACGCCGGGCCGGTGGCATACGGACAACGCGCCGTATCAGCGGGAGATCATGGACGCCATCGGCGACCAGCACGTGCGCAAGGTCGTGGTCATGTCCGCCGCGCAGATCGGCAAGACGGCCATGCTGATGAATATGCTCGGCTACTATATGCACTACTATCCCGCGCCGGTGCTGGTGATGCAGCCGACCCTCGAAATGGGCCAGACGTTCAGCAAGGACTTCCTGGCTCCCATGATACGGGATACGCCGGTGCTGCGGGTGCTGGTAGACACCAAGAGCCGCTATTCCGGCAACACGATCTTGAAGAAGAACTTCCCGGGCGGACACGTGACGATCATCGGCGCGAACAGCCCGGCGAGCCTTGCCAGCCGACCGATCAAGGTGCTGCTGTGCGACGAGGTGGACCGCTACCCGGCCAGCGCCGGAACAGAGGGCGACCCGCTGCTCCTGGCGCAGAAGCGCCAAACGACCTTTTGGGACAAGAAGACCGTTATCGTATCGACACCGACCATCAAGGGAAGCAGCCGCATCGAGACGGAGTTCCAGGAGACGACGCGGGAGGAATGGAACGTACCGTGCCCGAAGTGCGGGCATTATCAGCCCCTTCGTTGGGCCAACATCGTATTCGACCGGCACGACCTGAAAAAGGGCGTGCGCCACAAGTGCGAGCGCTGCGGGTGCGAAAGCAGTGAATACGCCTGGAAGGCCCAGGAGATCAAGGGGCATTTCGTGGCGGCAAATCCGGGCGCGGCGGCGCGGGGCTTCCACCTGAACACGCTGGCCTCCACCTTCTGCGGGTGGCAGGAGGTCGTGGAGAAGTTCCTGCTTGCCAAGGAGATGCTGGACCAGGGCGACCCGGAGAAGATGAAAACGTGGGTGAACACAGAGCTGGGCGAGACCTGGGAGGAGCCGGGCGAGCGGCTGGAAGACACCGAACTGGTGAACCGCCGCGAGGTATACGACGCCCAGGTGCCGGAGGATGTGCTGGTGCTGACGGCAGGCGTGGACGTTCAGGACGACCGCTTCGAGGTGGAAGTCGTGGGCTGGGGCGTCGGCAAGGAGAGCTGGGGCATCCGCTACCAGAAGATATACGGCGATATGCTCAAGGAACAGGTGTGGCGCGATCTGGACGCCTTCCTGACAGCGACGTTCAGTAAGAAGGACGGGACGCAGCTTCCCATCCTGTGCACCTGCATCGACAGCGGCGGCCACCACACCGATCAGGTCTACCGCTTCACCAAGGAGCGCTACGAGCGGCGCATCTTTGCCATCAAGGGCAAGGGCGGCCAGGAGGTGCCATATATCCGCAACCCGTCCACGAACAACCGCGTGAAGACACCGCTGTTCGTTTTGGGCGTAGACGCGGGCAAGGCGCTGGTGTATCAGCGCCTCAAGCACGAGCCGCCGGAGCGGAAGGGGCCGAACTACTGCCACTTCCCGCTGAACGAGGAGGCCGGATACGACGAGCAATACTTCCGGGGCCTGACCAGCGAGAAGGCCGTGGTGCGGTTCCGCAAGGGGCGGAGCGTGACGGTGTGGGAGATCAAGGACGCGAGCTACAAGCGAAACGAGCCGCTTGACCTGCGCAACTACGCCACCGCTGCCTTAGAGATCGCAAACCCGGTACTGAAAGGACCGGAGGAGACGGAGACAGAGCGGCGGCAGAGGGCAACCGGAAGACGCCGCCTGAGTGGAGGTATTTAACATGGCAGTTTTCAGCAAGGAGCTGTGCTCCAAGAAACTGAATACATGGCTGGCGGCGGAGGAAGCCGTGGCGACCGGCCAGAGCTATCAGATCGGGACCCGTATGCTGACGAGAGCCGACCTGAAACAAATCCGGGCGCAAATGGAATACTGGGCGGCGAAGCTGGCAGAGGCCGAAGCCGCTGAGACGACCGGCGGCAGAAACCGCCTGTACCATTTCGTACCCCGTGATGTGTGAGGAGGGCGGCCATGGCAAGGAACTTTATTGACCGCTGCTTCGAGGCCGTGGCCCCGGTCCATGCGGTGCGCAGGAGCGCCGCGCGGACGGCGCTGCAATTTCTGAACAGCGGATACGGCAACTACGGCGCGAACCTGACAAAAAAGAGTATGCGCGGATGGGAATACCACGGCGGCAGCTCCAAGGAGGACATCGAGGACAACATCGACGTGCTGCGCCAGAGGAGCCGCGACGCCTACATGGGCGTGCCGGTGGCGGCCTCGGCCCTGAAAACGCTGCGCACGAATGTGGTGGCGGGCGGCCTGATGCCTGCGCCGCAGATCGACGGCGCATTTTTGGGCCTGTCGGCGGAGCAGACGGAGGAGCTGCAGGAGAAGATCATCCGGGAGTTCTCCTTGTGGGCGGACACGCCGGAGTGCGACATGGACGGGCTGGGCAATTTCTACAAGCTACAACAGCTCGCCTACCTGGGCTACCTGATGAATGGCGACGCCTTCGCGGCGCTGCCTATGAGCGAGCAGGTCGGCCAGCCCTACGGCCTGCGGGTGCGCGTGATGGAGGCGGACCGTATTTGCAGCCCGGACGGCTACGACCGGCTGGCTCCGTGCACGGTGCGAGGCTATGAGGTCCACAACATCGTACAGGGCGTGGAGACCAATGCGGAGGGCCGCGTGGTGGCCTACTGGGTGTGCAACCGGCATCCCCTTTCCGACACCTCCATGCTGGGCAGCGGCCTGGAATGGATGCGCGTGGAGGCACGCGGCGAGCTGACCGGACGGCGGAACATCGTCCATGTGATCACACGGGAGCGAGCGGGCCAGCTACGCGGCGTGCCTGTTCTGGCCCCGGTGCTGGAAGCGCTCAAGCAGTTGGGACGGTACACGGAGGCGGAGATCAACGCGGCGGTCATTTCCGCCATGTTCACGGTGTTCGTGCAGCCCGCCACGGCGACGGATGATCGCCCGTTCGGCGAGATGCTGCCGGAGAATATGCTGATTGACGCAGAGGACCAGGGCAGTGTGGAGCTGGGCAACGGCGCTATCGTGGGATTGAACCCTGGCGAAACCGTATCCTTCGCGGACCCGAAGCACCCAAACGCCGGATACGACAAGTTCACGGAGGCCATGATCAAGCAGATCGGCGCGGCGCTGGAAATCCCGCCGGAGGTCATTTCCAAGCAGTTCTCCACCAGCTACAGCGCGGCGCGCGGTGCCCTGAATGAGTTCTGGCGCTCCTGCGATGTGCAGCGCGACGACTTTGTGGACAGTTTTTGTCAGCCAATCTATGAGGAGTGGCTGGCGGAGGCCGTGGCGCGGAACCGCATCAAGGCTCCGGGCTTCTTCCAGGACCCGGCCATCCGCAAGGCTTATAGCGGGTGCGCGTGGCCCGGCCCGGCCAGAACGAGCCTGAACCCTGTGCAGGAGATCAGCGCGGCGACGAAGCGCGTGGAGGCCGGTTTCTCCACCGCGCAGGAGGAGACCGCGCAAATGACCGGCGGAAATTATAACCGCAACATCCGCCAGAGAGTGGCGGAGGCCAAGAGAAAGCGGGAGGTGGACGAGATCATGGACCAGTCCAGCGCCGCGAGCGAAGGAGGAAATGGGAATGTCTAAACCGTTTTGGAAGTTTCAGAATGTGGCCGGAGGCAGAGCGGAGCTGCTGCTGTACGGCGACATTTCAGACAGTACGTGGTGGGGCGACGAGGTAACGCCCAAGCAGTTCGCGGAGGACCTGGACAAGCTGGGAGCCGTGAGCGAGATCACGGTGCGCATCAACAGCGGCGGCGGAGACGTTTTTGCCGCGCAGACCATCGGCAATCTGCTCGAACAGCACCCTGCGAACGTGGTGGCCCGCATCGACGGGCTGTGCGCCAGTTCCGCGACCATCGTGGCCTGCCACTGTGACCGCGTTGTGGCGGCCAACGACAGCACCTACATGGTCCACCCGGTCCGGCTGGGCCTGCTGGGCTACTACGACGCCACGACCATGCAGCAGTATTTGAACGCGCTGGACACCATCAAGGAGAACATCATCAGCCTGTACGCGAAGAAGACGGGCCGGGACAAGGAAGAAGTGACCGGCTGGATGGACGCGACGAGCTGGTGGACAGGCCAGGAGGCCAAGGACAACGGCTTTGTGGACGAGCTTGTGGAGGATGTGGAAACGCCGGTGGTGGAAAACCGCGACGGCGTTTTGTTCGTGAACAGCGTGAATATGCACCTGCCTTTCGACAAGGCACCAACCTTCATGCAGAACAGTTTGGCAGCACCCACCGCCGCCGGACGTTTTGTAAATAAACCCGGAGCCATGAAACCGGGAGTACAACACGAGGAGGTACAGAACATGGAAATCAAGACTGCGGACGACCTGCGCCAGGCTTATCCTGCGCTGGTTGACCAAATCGAGCAGGCGGCGGCTGATCGTGCGACCAACGAGGAGCGCGAGCGCATCCGCGACATCGAGGAGATGGCTCTGCCGGGCAGCGAGGAGATCACCGCCGAGGCGAAGTTCACCAAGCCCGTCAGCGCCAGCGACTACGCCAAGGCCGCCATGAAGCGCGCCAAGGAGCAGGGCAACGAGTATCTGAACAACGCGAAGACCGACGCCAAGAACAGCGGCGCGGGCACTGTGGAGAACACGCCCCCTGCCGGTAAGACGGACGAGTTCCTGGACGCCATCAAGAGCGTGGGCCAGAACGCGCAGAAGAAGTAAGGGAGGGCAAAAGCATGAGCATGGATTTGGCAAGAAAGACTTTTTCCTGCGAGCCTGAGTATTTCATCGCAGGCACCAACATCCGCATCGCCACGGCGGTGAAGGAAGCGGGCGCTGACCTGAGCGCCCATACCCCCGTCCTTCTGGCGGAGGGCAAGGTCACTCCCGTGGCTGAGGCTGCGAAGCTGACCGGCCTGTACGGCGTGACCGCCGAAGCCGCCAAGAGCGGCGAGGACGCCATCATCTACCTTTCCGGCGAGTTCTTCGCTGATGCGCTGGTCCTGCCTGCAGGCATGACTGCCGCTGATGTGGAGGTCCCGCTGCGCAACCTCGGCATCTACTTGAAGTAAGGAGGAAACAGAGATATGCCTAACGAAGTGAATATCTATACCCCCCGCTATCTGGCGGAGGTCGTGAGACAGGCACCGCCTATCCACACTTATTTCCGCGACACCTTTTTCACCAACATCAAGACCTTCTCCACCGAGCGCGTGGACATTGACCTGGTGAAGGGCGACCGCCGCATGGCCGCCTTCGTACATCCCCGCGTGGGCGGGCAGGTGCTCAAGGCCAACGGCTTTAGCACCGAGAGCTACAAGCCGCCCCTGATCAACCCCTACGACGTGACCACGGCAGACCAGCATATGACCCGCCTGCCCGGCGAGGACCTGTACAGCGGCATGACCCCGGCCCAGCGCGCGGCCCGCAAGCTGATGGACGAGTACAACCGCCTGAACGACGCAACCACGCGCCGCGAGGAGTGGATGTGCGTGCAGGCCATCGTCACCGGCCAAATCCCCATCGTCGGCCCCGGTGTGAACGAGGTGATCGACTTCGGTTTCACCAACAAGATCAAGCTGGACGGTACGAAGCAGTGGGGCAAGACTGCTGCCAAGCCCATCGAGGACCTGGAAGACTGGACCGAGAAGGTGCTGACCGGCGGCTTCACCAACGTGGACCGCGTGATCATGGGCAAGGCTGCTCTGCGCGCCTTCATCAACGACGAGAAGGTGCAGAAGCTCCTTGACAACCGCCGCATCAACATCGGCGGCTACGACCCCCGCGACCTGCCTAACGGCGTGAAGTATTACGGCCATCTGACCAGCCCGAACATCGACCTGTATACCTACGGCGAGGTGTATCTGGACGACTGGACCAACCCTGAGACCCCGGCTGTGAAGCCTCTGGTCCCGGAGAACGTGGTCATTCTGATCTCCGGCCAGTCGAACTTCATGCTGGCCTACGGCGCGTGCACCTACATTGAGGACGGCACGCAGCAGTGGGTGACGGCGGAGACCAGCCGCCTGCTGCGCAGCTATGTGGAGCATCACCCCGACCGCCGCATGGTAGAGCTGCAGGCCCATCCGCTGCCTATCCCCGACAAGGTGGATAGCTGGCTGGTGGCCGAAGTGTGCTGAGATGGCACTGTTCGAGCTGAAACAGGACTATGGGAATGAGGTGGAGGGGCTGCCCCCTCCGCCTACGTTCAAGGACTGCGCGGCGGCGGACATCGACACCGTGTTCTTCAACGGCAACGAGCACGCCGACCGGCACATCATCGACGGCAAGGACGTTCTTGTGGTGATCGTGGAAGGCGGCACGCGGGAGCATAATTCACACTGGGAGGCGGGAGCCAAGCAGAACTTCGACACCGGACTGTACAAGGCGCACACCATCCTGTACATCCGCACGGAGGACTACGGGCCGAAGCCGAAGGTGGGAAAGCCGCTGGTGATGGACGCCGGGACGGACCATAAGCGCACCTTCGACATTATGAAGTGCGAGGAGGAGTGCGGGGTCTTCCGCATGACGTTACAGAGGACGAGACAATGAGAAACGTGCGATATAACGCGGGGACCATGACCATCGAGGTCGATGGCCTGGACGATGTGAGCGCGGTGCTGGGCGACCTGCGGAAGAAGACCCCAGCGGTGGCGAAGGTAGCAATCAACGCCACGGCCCGGCAGGCCCGCAAACTGATGATCGCGGAGGCGAAGGCCAGATACGCGGTGAACAGCGCGGGCAAGCGGCACCTGAGCGACCTGGTGCAGCGCAAGAAGGCCAGCAACAGCAGCCTGAGCGCGGAGCTGCGCATCGCAAGCTACCGCAACGACCTGGGCTATTTCCAGACCAGGCCGAACCGCCCCTTCGTGGGGCATGACGTGGCGCAGGCCCCGGAGTATTTCACGGCCCGCGTGCTGAAAACCTCCCCCATGAAGGCGCTGACCGGCGAGGGCCAGTTAAGCAAGGGCTTCCTGGTGGAGTTCAAGAGCGGACACGTGGGCATGGTGCAGCGCATCGTGGGCACGGGGCGCTTCCACTACACCGTGCGCAGCGGCGCACCGAGCACCAGCGACGAGATGCAGACCATGGGCAGCCCCAGCGCGGCAGCGATGCACTCGACCATCTGGCCGGAAGTGGAGCCGGAGGTGGAGCTGTTCCTGGCGGCAAAGCTGACCGAGCGGGCCGAGCAGGTCTTGGCACGGGCAAAGAGAAAGGCGTGAGGATATGAAAGAAACGATGAAAGTGGGCATCGGCCAAACGCCGCAGCTCTGCCAGGATGCATTGATCGAGATGCTGCGCGAGCTGTTCGCCGGAAAGAAGTACAACGGCCAGGAGGGGCGGAAGCCGCTTGAAATCTTCAAGCAGGACCTTCCCATCCCGGAGGAGAACGATGTGGACGCCGACACCGACGTGGCGCACGCGCCCTATATCGTGGTACGCATGACCGGCGGAGAGATCGCGGACGATAAAAGCCCGCAGACGGTGGAGTTCAGCCTGATCATCTGCGCCTATGACACCGGCATCGAGCGGGCGGGCTTTCAGGATGTCGCCAACATCAAGGAGGACATCGTGAAGAGAGCGTGCACCGCGCCGTACTTCGGCGGAGCCTTCACCATCCTAAAGCCTATCGCCTGGGCCTTGCAGCAGGACGACACAGCCCCGTATTACTACGGAGCTGTGACCATGAACTGTACAGCTCCGGCCATGACCCAAGACACCGAATTGGAGGGACTGCTATGAGCAAGAAAACAGAACCCCGCGCGGCGGATAGGGCCGCGCCTATGAGCGAAGCCGCTGCGGCGGCGGAGGTCAAGACTGCCGTTCCTATGGAGCGGGAAGCAAAGACCGGCCCCGTCGTCTACTGCGGCCCCAGCGTGCGCGGCGTCGCCAGACAGTACACCGTGTACGCGGGCACCATTCCTGCCGCGCTGGCAGACTTCATTCAGGCCCACCCGGCGGCCAAGGGGCTGCTGGTGAGCGTGGGCCGTTTCGCTCAGGTGAGAAGCAACCTGGGCCGGAGCGGGACGGCGGAGGCTATCCTGTTCCAGAAAATCAAATCCGAATTGTAAGAAGGAGGAAAGAACGTATGTATCGACATGGCATTTACGTCAGCGAGCAGGAAACCAGCATGATCGCTCCGCTGAACGGAACAGCCGGTTTGCAGGTCGTGATCGGGACTGCCCCGGTGCACCTGCTGGCGGACCCGGCTGCGGCCATCAATAAGCCTCTGCTGGTATACAGCAAGGCGGAAGCCATCGCTGCCGTTGGGTACAGCGACGACTTTGCGAGTTTCACCCTCTGCGAAGCGATCTCCGCTTCGTTCGCGGTGGTGAACGTGGCCCCCCTGGTGCTGATCAATGTGCTGGACCCGGCCAAGCACTCCGCCGAGATGGAGGAGAAGACCGTGCAGATCAACAGCGGCATGGCCGTTGTGGAGGAGACGGGCGTGCTCCTGAGCACTCTGGTGGTGAAAAACGGCGAGGAGACGCTGACCGCCGAGGAGGATTACACCGCCGTTTATAACGCCGACGGCACCGTGAGCATCGTCCTGATCGAGGGCGGCAAGGCCGACGGCGCGACCAACCTGACCGTTTCCGGCAAGAAGGTGGACGCCAGCAAAGTGACCGCTGCCGACATCGTGGGCGGCGTGGACGCGGCCACTGGCGCGGAGACCGGCCTGGAAGTCGTGCGCCAGGTCTACCCCAAGCTGGGCATGACCCCCGGCATCCTGACGGCTCCCCGTTTCAGTACCAACGCCACCGTGAGCGCGGCCCTGCAGGCGAAGACGAAGGAGATCAACGGCGTATTCAAGTGCGTGTGCATCGCGGACGTGGACAGCGGCGCAGACGGCGCGCGCAAGTACGCGGACGTGAAGGAGCAGAAGGAGCGCCAGGCTTTGACCGACCCGAACGCTTACGGCGTGTGGGGCTACGGCAAGGTGGGCGACGTGATGTACAGCGGCTCCGCCCTGGCCTCTGCCCTGACCGCCTACACCGACGCGGCCAGCGACGACATCCCCAGCAACCCCAGCAACAAGACCATCGCCATCAGCGCCATGTGCCTTGCCGACGGCACCGAGGTCCTGCTGGACCAGGACCAGGCCAACGTAGTCAACAGCTACGGCGTGGCGACCTGGCTGAACATGAACGGCTTCCGCCTGTGGGGCAACCGCACCTGCGCCTACCCCGGCAACACGGACCCGAAGGACAGCTTTTTCTCCTGCCGCCGCTACATGAGCTGGCGCGCCAACAGCTTCATTCTGACGTATTTCCAGAAGGTGGACAGCCCTCTGAACAAGCGCCTGATCGAAGCCATCGTGGACAGCGAGAACGTGCGCGGCAACGGGTACGTCGCCATGGGCGTCGCCGCAAGGGACGAGATCGTGTACAACGAGGACGAGAACCCCGTCACCGACCTGATGAACGGCAAGATCACCTTCCACCAGTACATGACCCCGTACACCCCGGCGGAGGACATCGAGGACATCATCGAGTTCGACCCCGACGCGCTGGTAAGCGCACTGAGCTGATAAGGGAGGTACGAAAACATGAGCATCAGCAACAACTACATCCCTGAGAAGATCAACGACTTCAACACCTATCTGGACGGTAACAAGATGATCGGCGTAGCTGCGTCTGTTACGCTGCCGGAGGTGAAGATGAAGACCAGCACCGTGTCCGGCGCTGGCATCAACGGCGAGATCGACAGCCCCACCATCGGCCAGTTCGAGAGCATGGAGCAGGAGATCGACTTCAATGTGCTGTACAGCAGCGCCATGGATATGCTTTCTCCCCTGTCCGTGGTGAACCTGACGCTGCGCGCCGCCCAGCAGGTCTACGATAAGACCGGCGGCTACGCCTTCAAGGGCCTGCGCGTGGTGGAGATGGGCCGCGTGAAGACCTTCAACCCCGGCAAGGTGGAGAAGGGCGAAGGCATGGAGGCCAAGGTGACGCTTGAGCTGACCTATCTGCTGGTGGAGAACGACGGTTCCCCGCTGCTGGAAGTGGACAAGCTGAACGGCGTCTACAAGGTCAACGGTGTGGATATGCTTGCAGGCATCTCCGAGCTGACCTGATAAGGCCGGAAAGTCAAAAGCGAAACGAGCAGGCTCTACTCTCTGCACCGGCGGAGGGTAGGGCCTGCGCCATATTCAAAAATCGAAAGGAGCAGCACTATGAGCGAAGAAAAGAACATGATGGCGGAGGCCAATGAGGAAACCGCGCAGATCACGCAGAACGAGCGCGTGATCGACCTGGGCAAGCCCTACAAGTTCGAGGGCACGGAATACACTTCCATCGACCTGAGCGGACTGGATAAGCTGACGGTGAAGGACGCCATCGACGCCCAGCGCCAGCTTTTCAACGAGCGGGAGGTGGCCGCCGCTATGCTGTGCGAGACCACGACCGCGTTTGCAAGGGCCATCGCCGCGAAGGCGGCGGAGCTGCCCATCGAGTTTTTCAAGCTGATGCCGCGCGGGGCCAGCCGCAAGGTGGCCGGTGTCGTGCGCAACTACATGAACGTGGATGCCGCGACGGAGAACCACGTGATGCAGCTTGAGGAGCCGTATCACTTCAAGGGCCAGACCTACACGGAGGTGGACCTGAACGGCATCGCGGACCTGAACAGCATGAACGAGAGCGAGGCAGAGAACCGGCTGGCACGCGCTGGCTTTATGGTGACGGAGACCTCCTTCAACTACCTGTTCGCCTGCATCCTTGCGAGCATGGCGACGGGACTGCCGGAGGAGTTCTTCACGGGCCTGCCGCTGCGCGAGGTGCTGAAACTGAAAAACGCGGTGAACGACAGCGGTTTTTTCGAGTAAAGGGCGGGGCGAAAGCCTTACGCCAAGCGGCCATCCGCCTGTCAGCGGTCACGAGAACGGGCGTGGACTTCTACCTGAAACTGCCCGTCGAGGAGTTTATCGCGCTGAATAACGAGGTGGCGGAGGAATGGCACAGAACAAAACATTAGAGTTAAGCATCAAGATCGCCGGTAAGGTAGACAAAAGCCTGACGACGGCGATCAACCAGACCAATACCCTGATGGGGAGCCTGACCACCACCATGAGCAAGGTGGGCACGGCGGGGCTTGCGGCCATGGGGGCGCTGGCAACGGCGACCGTAGCCGGACTTGCCAAGTGCACCTCCGAGGCCGCGAAGCTGGAAAACAATATGTCTGCGATGGTGCGCTACGTGGACGGGCTGACGGAAAGCGCCACCACCAGCACCGAGCAGGCACAAAGCAACCTGAAAGCCATGAGGACCTATATTCAGGACCTCAGCACGCAGATACCACGGACCACCGAACAAATCTCCAAGATGTCGGCGGCCCTGGGCCAGTCCGGCATCGGTGCGGACCGGCAAATGAGCACGGGCATCCTGCGTGATACCGCCGTCGCCGCGACCGCTATGGACCTTGAAGACGACACGGCAGGCAACTACATGGCGAAGTGGGAGGCCGCCTTCAACTTCAACCATGACCAGGTAATGACGCTGATGGACCAGATCAACTACCTGGGCGCGAACAATGCCACGACGGCGGCGGAGATCGCGCAGAGCGTGAACCAGGCCGCGTCTATGGGCCAGATCGCGGGCGTGGACCCGTCGGCTACGGCGGCCATCGCCACGGCCATGCAGGCGACCGGCGTTGCGACGGACCGCGTGGGCACCAGCATTTCCCGTATCTACACGAACATCAGCAAAGGCTCTAACGCCACGAAGGCACAGAAGGCCATGTGGGAGGAGCTGGGCTTCACCGCTGAGGGCATCGCAAGGTCCATGCAGAGCGACGGCATTGGGACGCTGAAATCGGTGTTCCAGGCCATCAACAATATGCCGGACGAGCGCAAGGTGGCGGCGCTGAACACTCTGTTTGGTCAGTGGGCCATCGAAGGCGGCGCGAAGATCACGCAGAACCTCGCGCTGCTTGAGAAGACGCTGGGCGAGGTCAACGACCCCGGCCTCTATACGGGCAGTATGGAGCGGGAGTTCCTGATCGAAGCAAGCACGCCGGAAGCGGTCGATCTAATGCTGTCGAACGCGAAGGCGGCGCTGATGCAGGACATCGGCCAAGCGTTCCTTCCGGCAAAGAAGGAGTTCAGCCTGTCGATGATCGACTTCCTGAACCAGATCAGGAAGAATATGCCGGAGCTGACGACGCTGGCGAACTCACTGGGAAAGATCGCAAGCGACGGCGTGGAGCGCCTGGGCGACGCTATGGAGCGGGCGCTGCCCTACATCCAGAGAGGGCTTGACTACCTGGCGAACAACGGGCCGCAGGTGGCCTCGACGCTGGGCAAGCTGGCGGCGGTGTTCGTGGGCATGAAGTTCGCGCCGGGCATCGAAAGCCTTTTGAGCGGCGCGGGGAACCTGCTGCTGGGCGGCTCTGTCGGCGGCAGCGGAAAACGCACCGGCGGTCTGCTGGGCGGCATGCTGGGCATGATCATCTTCCGCATCGTGTTCTTCCTGGTCACTGAGGTGCAGCTGAACGTGGCCTGGTGCCTGTTGCTGGGTCTTGTGGGCGCTGCCATGGGCCAGCTGGGCGATCTGAGCTTTTCCGCCATCAAGCGCGAGTGCGGCATCAAGGACTACGGTCGGCTGCTGCCGGGGCACGGCGGCGTGCTGGACCGGTTTGACAGCGTGATTTTCGCCGCACCGGTGGTGTGGCTCATCATCCGCTCCGTCGCCCTGTATTGAGGGATCGAGCATGACAAAAATCATCTCCCGGCTGGGAAGTACGGGGTCCATCGGCCGGCAGACGCTGGACGTGGTCGACAAGCTCGGTCTGCGCGTGGCGGCTCTGACGGCGAACCGGGACGTGGACCGGCTTGAGGCGCAGTGCCGCAAATACCGCCCGCGCCTTGCGGCAATGATGGACGAGCGCGCATATCAGGAATTAAAGGCGCGTCTTTCGGATATGAATATAACAGTCGTGCTGGGACTTGAGGGTCTTGTGACCGCGGCAAGT
>ENA-ORNP01002425-ORNP01002425.1-human-gut-metagenome-genome-assembly--contig:-NODE-2425-length-15600-cov-3.188678_pt1 | contig 15600 bp, 17 predicted proteins | sample MGYA00242119_ERZ509030 | MGnify/ENA primary metagenome ERZ509030 (study PRJEB26280, sample SAMEA2338708) | human gut metagenome | biome: human gut; feature: human-associated habitat; material: faeces... | reverse complement strand
AATTCCTAAATGTTCTAATAATATTTTTATTCCTAACAAAATCAATATTACTCCGCCCATTATTTCTGCTTTTTTCTCATATTTATCACCAAATCGATTTCCAATTTTTACTCCTATTACGGAAATTATAAATGTTATCAACCCTATTGTTATAACAGGCATTACTATGTGTATTTTCAAACATGCAAAAGTAATTCCAATAGCCAATGCATCTATACTAGTCGCTATTGATAAAACTAGCATTGTTTTCACATCTACATTGTCATTTCTATTTTCACTTTCCTTATCAAAAGCTTCTTTTACCATATTTATTCCAATTCCAACTAATAAAATAAAAGCAACCCAGTGGTCCACATTTGTTATAAATCTTTCAAACGTAGTCCCTAAAAAATAACCTATAACTGGCATTACAGCTTGAAATATTCCAAAATACAATCCTATAATTGCAGCCTTTTTCCAGTTCATTTTTTTCATTGCTAATCCCTTACAAACAGAAACTGCGAATGCATCCATTGCAAGTCCAATACTAATTAATAAAATTTCCACCATTTCCATATTGTTTTCCTTCCAAGAAAAATATAAACATTCTATAATAGCACATACAAAATCTATATGTGCTATTTTTCTATTCTACTAGATGTTAAATTATTTTTATCAATTTAAATCCAGTATAATCACAACTTACCATTTTATAGGCTACATTATTATAGTTTCCATCAAAAACATTCATATGACTTTTTCCATGCAAGTGACCATATAGGCAATATTTAACATTATATTTTTCTAATATTTTCGTAAATTCGCTATTTTTTAGTTCTTTTAATAATGGTGGATAGTGCATACATACTATTATAGGCTTATCTTCACCATACTTTCGAATTCCATCTATTATAGAATTTTCTAGTCTTAATAGTTCTCTATCTTTTATCTTTTTATCGTCAATATTTTCTGAAACCAAATTCCAGCCTCTAGTTCCTGCAATTATATAGTTCTCAAATTCATAACTATTATTATATATAAAATCTATATTATTAAATTCTTTTTCTTTTAAAAATTCTCTCATTCTCTTCAATGTAGTCCACCAAAGGTCGTGGTTTCCTTTTAATAAAAGCTTTTTCCCAGGCAAATTATTTATAAATTGGAAATCTTTATATGTGTTTTCTAATTTCATTTCCCATGAAAAATCACCTGTCAATAACACTAAGTCTTCTTCCTTTACATTTGTTCGCCAATCTTGACTTATTTTTTCTTCATAATTATTCCACCCAAATATATCCATCGGTTTATTGGTGTTGAATGAGAGATGCAAATCTGATATTGCATATATCGACATCTTTATTTCCCCTAACTAAGAGTTAAATTTGGTATAGCATTTAACTCAAGATTTGATTTATTTCCCGACATAAATTCATAATACCCTGCAGATGCAATCATAGCACCATTGTCTGTACATAATTTTAACTCTGGATAATAAATATCTATGTTTTTTTCCAATGCTAAATCATCGAATTTTTTTCGTATATAAGTATTAGCAGAAACCCCGCCTGCCAAAACTATTTTGTTTACATTTGTTATTTTCACGGCCTCTTCTGCATGATTAACTAATATCTCTGCAACCGTTTTTTCAAAGCTTGCTGCTAGATCAGCTTTATTAATATCAGGTTTATTATGATTTAAGTTTATAACTGCTGTTTTTATTCCACTAAAGCTAAAATTCAAACTATCAAAATGCGTTTTGGGTAAATTAATATTTGCTTGTCCTTGTTTTGCTAACTTGTCTATTTTTGGTCCTCCCGGATAACCTAAACCAATTACTCTAGCTACTTTATCAAAAGCCTCGCCAACAGCGTCGTCTTTTGTTTTTCCAAGCACTTCAAATGTATTATAGTCTTTTACTAATATTATTTGTGTATTTCCACCAGACATCATCATACATAGAAAAGGTGGTTCTAATTCTTCATGTGTAATATAATTAGCTGCTATATGTCCTTTTATATGGTTTACTGCAACTAGTGGTTTATTTAGAGCATAACTAAGTGCTTTTGCATATGATACACCAACTAGTAAAGCTCCCACAAGTCCTGGTCCGTATGTACAAGCAACTGCATCAATATCATTAATATTAATGTTAGCATCTTCAATTGCTTTTTTCATTACATTTGAAATTGCTTCCACATGGTTTCTTGAAGCAATCTCGGGTACAACACCACCAAATTTTTCATGTATGCTTATTTGCGTATCTATAACATTAGACAAAATTTTTCTTCCATTTTTTACTATTGATACTGATGTTTCATCACAACTTGATTCAATTCCGCATTATTAATATGTCTTTCATTTTTCTTCACTTTCTATTTCTATAATTTAAAAATTCCAAATAAAGCTGATACCATCGAATAAATTCCTGTTGATACAATATTTATTACTGGACTTATTATATAACTTATTAGATTTGTTACCCATAATACTATAAACACAATATAAAATATTTGTGCATTATTTTCAAACCATGTTTTTGCATTATATGGTAAAAAATGCATTAAAATTTTCGAACCATCCAATGGTGGTAGTGGTATTAAGTTAAATACTCCCAATCCAATATTCACACTAATAGCCATCTGTAATGTTAAACCAATCAACATTCCTGTTGTTGATAGTATGAAAGTAGGTGTAAATGTAGTTATTGTAAATAATATTATTGTTAGTACAATTGCAATTATTAAATTCATTACTGGTCCTGCAAGAGCAACTAGTGCTTCTTGTGCAGACATTGATCTTTTTCTATTAAAATTAGCAGGATTTATCTCTACTGGCTTTCCCCATCCAAAGTGTGCAAATATTAGCATAAAGAAACCTACTGGATCAATATGCGATAATGGATTTAAGTTTAATCTACCTTGTCTTCTCGGAGTATCATCACCCAATTTGTCGGCAACAAAAGCATGAGCAAATTCATGAAATGTTATTGCTACAATTACTCCTGGCAAAGTAAGTAGTAGAGCTAATAGTTCCATAGGATTTTGTATATACTGGACTATTGTGCTTACTGTAAATATTGCAATTATTATATATAATATTCTTTTATCTATATTAAACATATTATCAACCTTTCAATTTTTATGTTTATATTATATACTAGAAAAATGAATATGTAAATATTTTTTTACTTTTATGTTACTCTTATGCACATTTCAAAATGGTTATATCTCTTCATTTTAGCTTTACAATGTACATTTACTGCGTAATTCTTTTGCATGTGATAATGATATATCTGTTATCTCTCCAGATGCAATTCTTGCTACTTCTCTAATAGTTTCATCTTCATTCATTAATTTTACTTTTGTATTTGTTTTATTATCTTGTACTTCTTTATAAATGTAATAATTATAATCCCCTTGAGCTGCAATGGTAGCCAAATGCGTTACTATTATAACTTGGTGTTTTTGCGCTATCTTTTTTAATTTGTTTCCAACCGAATTTGCTGCTTTTCCGCTAATTCCAGTATCAATTTCATCAAATATTAAAACAGGAACTTCATCGATATCTGATAATACTGTTTTTATAGCTAGCATTATTCTTGACATTTCTCCACCAGAAGCAATTTTATTTAGCTTTTTCTCTTCTTCTCCTAAGTTGGTAGTAATTACAAATTCAACATGACTCTTCCCATTTGGTGAAAATTCTTTATCTTCAATTATTTTTGCATTAAACCTTGCATTTTTCATTTCTAATTGAGCAAGTTCTTGGTTTATTTTATCATTTAATACTACAGAATTTGATTTTCTTAATTCTGTTATTTCTTCACATAATTTTTCCATTTCAATTGTTATTTTATCTATTTTTTCCTTTGTCTTTCTATTTTCCTCATCAAGATTTTCTATTCTATCAATTTCATTTTCTAATTTTTCTTTATATTCTATTATCTCATCTATTGTATTACCATATTTTCTTTTTAATGAATATATTTCATCCAATCTTTCTTCTATTTCGTTTCTTTCTTCTTCATCAAAATATACATCTTCTTTCATTAACGCAATATCTCTTGCTACCTCTTGAACCTCATAATAAATGTTTTTCATTTCTACTAATTTTTCACCATACTTACTATTTACATCTTCTATCTTTTCAAGCGCTCTTATAGAATCATTTATAACATCTATTATAGTTCCTTCTAGATTATTACTAACATTGTTCAAAGATTCAGCAACTTTCTCTGAGCTCATTATTATTTTTCTTTTTTCTTCAAGTTGTTCATCTTCTCCTCGCTTTAAATTTGCTGATTTTATTTCTTTGTATTGATACTCTAATAAATCTAATTTTCTTTGTTTTTCTATCTCATCATCATAATTGTTTTTTAATTTTTTATTTAGTTCTACATATTCATTATATAACTCGCAATACTTTTCATGTATCTTAAACATTTTTTCACCAACAAATTTATCTAGGTATCTAGTATGAAATTCGGTATCCATAAGAGTCTGATTATCGTACTGGCCATGAATATCAATTATATTTTTCATAAAGTTTTTTAATTCGCTTACAGGCACTAATCTTCCGTTTATTTTGCATATATTTTTTCCAGCTGTATTTATTTCCCTTGATACAACAACATTTCCATCAATTGAATTTGGATTTTCTGGTAAATATAACGCAAGCTCAACAAAAGACATACTTTGTCCTCTTCTTATCATATCTTTAGAGAATCTTCCTCCAGCAATTATTCCTAAAGAATCTACTATTAATGTTTTTCCTGCTCCAGTCTCACCGGTTAAAACATTTAAACCTTTATTTAAATCTATTACTATATCATCAATTATTCCTATATTTTTTATATGCAATGTAGTAATCATATCCATCAGCCTCCAAATTTTTGTTCGTATATATACTACATTTTATTTTTGATTTTGTCAACACTTTTTACAAATTTTTGTTCGCGATTTATCGACATTTTTTTAGTGGCCCTACGGGTGAATCTACCCGCGTCGGTCAAAGCGTCCACTGGACGCTTTTTCCCCTCCTTTTCGATTCCCGTTTAATTATTTTTCTTTCAAAAAAAATAAGCTATTAAAGTAATAGCTTTTTTGTGGTGACCCCTACGGGAATCGAACCCATGATTCGGCCTTGAGAGGGCCGCGTCTTAACCGCTTGACCAAGGGGCCATTAAAAATTACCTATTTAATATATCATTTTTCATAAATTAAGTCAACTAGTTCGGGCTAATTTTTATGAATAATTTTTGTTTTCTTGCCAGATATTTTTATATAAGTAATTTTATTTTTTTATTTATATACACATTTCCAGTATTTCTTTTAGTCTTTCATCTTGTTTTGTTAAATATAAATATCCAATTAAAGCCTCAAATGCTGTTGCATAGCTATATTCTTCTACTGTAGCATTTTTAGGCACATGATGATTTTCTGCATTTCTACCTCTTCTAACTATATCTTTTTCATCGTCAGTCAATTTATCTTCAATTTTATGTAATATTTTTACTTGAGCATCAGCTTTAACATATTTTATTGCCTCTATATGTAACATATGTGGTTTTAGTTTTGTAGTATTAGTTAAGTGTGTTCTAACTAACAATTCAAACACACTATCGCCAACATATGCCCATGTTAATGGAGATAACGTATTAACTTCTGCAATTTCTCTTTTTCTTTCTATTAATTCTTTCACTTTTTCCTCCATTTACTCTGCCATTTCCAATGTAATTCTGCCTAAATTTCCACTTCTAAAGTCATCTAATATTATTCTTGAAACCTTGTCCAAATCTATATCATTTCCTTTAGCTACAGCCCCTCTTTTTTCTCCTATATAGTTCATTATTTCAACTATTTTTTCATTTTCTTCTAGTTCAGCATTTGTACTAATTTTGTCAATTATATTTGGATTTAAACTATATCTTCCTATTAAGTTGTCTTTATATTTTTCAATTAAAAATTTAACAAGATTATAGGCAATTTCAACTTCATCTATCACATCACTTTTTATAGTTCCTGTGTAAGCTAAATTTAAAGCTGTTTGTTCATTTGATATTTTAGGCCACAGCACCCCTGGTGTATCTAATAACTCTATATTATTCGCAAGGCGTATCCACTGTTTATTTTTAGTAACTCCCGGCTTATTTCCAACTTTCATTGCAGTTTTACTAGACACCTTATTTATAAACGATGACTTTCCAACATTTGGAATTCCTATTATCATTACACGAGCAATTTTATTTCTACCTTTCTGTTGTGCAATTTTTCTCTCTTCTATCATCATTTCATTAATTTTGCCTACAACACTATTTGTCCCCATTCCATTATTAGAATTACACAATATAGCTGAAATTTGTCCTTTTTCAAAATGTTTTATCCATTTTTTTGTCTCGTTTTCATTTGCTAAGTCTGCTTTATTTAGAATTACTATTTTCTTCTTATTTTTTATTAATTTTTGAACATTAGGATTTTGGCTTGAAATCGGTATTCGTGCATCTAAAATTTCTATAACTATATCTACTAATTTTAAATCTTCTTCAACCTGTTTCATTGTTTTAGCCATATGCCCAGGGTACCAGTTGATACTCGTTGATGGTAAACTTTTTGTATCTTCGTTCATTTTTTTATTTTTTCTCATTTCTCTTTTTTGATACATATCCATTATTTATCACTTTCTTTTTTATAAATTGTAATTTATCGTTCTACTTGTTTTCAATTAAATCGGTATAATATATAATTTTCTTACCTAATTTTTTTGCATAATCTATCTCCAACTTCGTACTATCTCCAATATAATTATTTATATTTACTACTAATATAGCATCTGATAATTCTATTCTTTTAAAATGTGCCTCTTTCAAATTTATTAATTGCTCTTTCGTTCTTTCCATATTCTCTGATACTGGATATACTGGTGTAAGAACACAATAGCCTTCTAATGCCATTTTTTCTGCAACTGTCATCATCTCTTTTTGAAATTTTAGACTTCCACATAATGTTACTATTTTCATTTTATAATCCTCCCTACAAATTACTATTTATTTGTTTCATCTATATCTAAATATAAGTTTAATTCTTCTTCTGTTGGTAATTTATCCATTAATTTTTTCCTTATATTCTTCTTTTAATGTAATAGAATCAAAAATATCTAGTAATCATTTATTTCTCAATGAAATTAATAGTATAAAATTTGTAAAGCCTTTTTATACTTTTCATTTCTTTTCACATCAACCTCTGTAACAAAGTCCAATCTAGTTTTGTCTAAATTATGCGTTAAATCTGCTATTTTAACTTTACAAGCTATTGAGTTATTTTTTATTCTTTTTATATATTCATCATATTCTATATTTTCTTCCCTAGTTAGTAATTTTAGAATATCTATTATTTCTTTTGAAAATACCTCTTCTAGTTGCTTAAACGTTACATTTGTATCTTCAACAACATCATGGAGTAACGCAATTATACATTCGTTTTCTGTATCCATTTGTTCTGCTACATGAATTGGGTGATATATATATGGAACTCCAGATTTGTCGACTTGGTTTTTATGTGCTTCATAAGCTATTATCATTGCTTTTCTTGTTAACTTAGTATTAATCATCTATTCAACATATAATCAATCAAAGCATATTGATTGTATTATTCTCCTTCTACTACTTATAATTAGCTTTTCATAAAATTCTTTATATTATAATGTTCTGTAATTATTTTTATCTGATCTTTCATCTTTTTCCATATCATATTTTTTGTTATTGTAAAACCAATCTGTTTTACTGTCTTTTGGGTGTGACTGTCTATTTTTATCTAGTAATAAATCAAAAAAAGTAAACAGTGGTAATGCAACTCCTACTAACGAAAATAATACATTAATATAATCATCAACCATTCCGTTTCCAGCTTGCATTGCCTGCAAATTTTTAAACAAATATACGCCAAAATATCCAAAATATCCAATCATATATACAATAGAACCTAAAAATTTTCTCTTTGCAATGAATACAAAACATATTAAGGCTACAAAAATCATTGCTATCTCCATATTCATATCCATTGGTTTTATCATAAACTCTATTCCCATAGAGTTTGTATAAGTTGCAATTATCCTTAATATCCAAAACATTACATCTAAAGCTAATACCATCCAAGTGCTAAATTTTTGCATTTGTTTTTCCTCCTACTAAAAAAATATATTAAAAAGATTTCGTAAATATAGAATAGAAATGGCTATTGAATTTGCCTCAATAGCCATTTTATAATAATTATTAGTCTACAAAATCAAATTCGTTCTTGAATTTATCTTTAAACATCTCAAATACTTTTGTTAATGTTTCTTCATCTTCAACGCTAACATATGATTCTGTTTCTTCTTCACTGTCATCGTCTGAATCTTCAACTTTTAAAATTACTACCTCTCCTGGTTCTTCACTTTCTTCATCATCTACTGGTAATAAAACTACATATTCTTCATTATCTAATTCAACTAAATCTAAAAGTTCAAAGTTAGATTCCTTTCCCTCTTCATCTATTAAAGTTATTATGTTGTCTGATAATTCTTCCTCAGAATTGTTTGTTATGTTTTCGTCATTCATTACTTTATTCTCCCTTCAAAATTAATTTTATTATAATTTGTATTTCTACAAAATTAAAACCATTTTATTTATACTATTATTTTATTTTTTGTCAATTATCTTCAATTATCTTTTTTCATTTTCATATAAGATTCCAAAATATATACTGCTGAAATTGTATCTACTATATTTCTTTTTTTATGTTTATTTACGTTTAAAAAGTTCATTGTTTTATGAGCTTCTACAGTTGTTAATCTTTCATCTATTCTTTCAATTTTTATTTTATTGAATTTGCACTGTAATTTATGTATGAACTTTTCTGTAACTTCTACACGTTCTGTTTTTGTTCCATTCATATTCAATGGCATTCCAATTGCAAATGTATCAATTTCGTTATTATATTCAGCAAGTATTTCTTCTAAACGCTTTAAAACTATTTTATCATTTCCTTGATGATGAATTGTTTCTAAACCTTGCGCCGTATAGCCTAGTGGGTCTGTTATAGCAATTCCAACTCTTGCATCTCCATAATCTATTCCTAAAGCTCTCATATATTACTTGTCCAATCCAATATAATTTTTTACCATTTCTTCTAATAGTTCATCTCTTTCAACTTGTCTAATTAAATTTCTTGCTCCATTATGGCTTGTTATATATGTAGGATCACCAGAAAGTATATAGCCTACTATTTGATTTATTGGGTTGTAACCCTTTTCAGTTAAAGCCTTATATACCTCTTTAAGAATTTCCCTAGTTTTTTCATTTTTTTCTTTTTCAACATTAAAACTAACAGTTTCGTCTGTAACCATATAAAACCTCCTATAAATAATTTATATTACTTTCTGATGTATCAGCTGTGTCTAAATATTCTTCTAGTTTTTGAGTAACACCAACTAAAGCAGTGCCTTTATAATATTTTGCAAGAGCAATATTTAATTTTGGTGATACCTCAGTTTCATCTCCTTTATAGTCTTCTGCAGGTGCTATTTTTATAGCTTCCGTTTTTTCTTTTACTGTTTTCATAAACTCCTCAACTGCTTCTAAATCAACTCCTGAAAAAACTATAGCAAATTTTGGTCCCATATATCTCACAAATAAATATTCTGGTGATAAGTTTTGTTTTATTTCTCTACAAACTTGTGTTATTACATTATCTCCTGTCTTTCTGCTTATTTTTTCATTTATTTCAACTAAATTTATTATTTTTAATAAGCAAACAGTTGATGTAGAATATTTATCTATAACATTTTTTCCTTCTGTGTATAAATACTCTGCTGTTTTTAATTCTGAATATTGGTCATCTCTTACAATTTTTTCTATTGTAGATTGATTTTCTACAGTTTTTAAAACAGCAACAATATTATTTTTTACAACTTCTAATATTGTAGTATCCACATTATCGAATTCGTGAGGAGTGTTTCCTTCTATTATCCAATAACCAATGTAAACATTGTCTATGTATATTGGAAAGAACATTGCTGCCTTTGCTCTTCCAAATTCCATTTTTTGATAAGGCAATTTTTCGCCTTCTTTTTCAACTGTAATGTATTTTGGAATACCCGTTTCTATACTATCTGCAAAAACTGGTTCTGACTGCAAATTTTTCAATGTTTCCCAATGTTTTTCTGCAACATTTGAGGCTCTTATTACAAATTCCGCACCATTATAAACTACAATGGTTGAATATTTTATACCATATTTTTCTATTAATATGTCATTAATTTTTTTCAGCTTATCATCAACACTTGATGTTTCACTTATGGTATCCATAAAATCTTGTAATACATTTAAACTTGTAATTTGTTGGTTTATGTTCTTAAAAGAATCAATTTTTTTGTGTATTGACATATTATAGAACATTAGGCCTATTATTATTGCTACTAGTAATAAAACTATTATTATCATCATTGTAAAATTTCACCTCATTTTGTTTATTTAAAAATTATTTCTCATCTTATTTAATGTTGCATTCATATTGCTATTAAATGAATAATTTGTTTTTGTATTCTTTTTACTATAATCATTATAATTCTTTGTTGGTTTTGTCTTATTTTTTTCATTTGCAATTAAAGGATATACCATGTCTCCTAATCTTTGTAATGCGTCTAAGAAAATTTTAGAATACCCATTTAACGATATTTCACAATCTACTAATCTCTCTAAATATCTACCATAAGTTTGATCTTCAAATGGAATTGTTGTATATTTTACATTATCTTTGTCAAACAATGTATTTATATATGTTGATGCTGGATCATTATAACAAGAAATTCCTCCTATAACCATTTTGTCGGTTAACTTTCTTAATTTTAGTGTTTTATTTATTACTATTCTTAATTTATTTGGATTTAATATATTTTTATATTTCAATTCATTTAAAAAAGCCGTTAATGGTTGAATTGTAAGAATATCATATGTTTGTACTAAATATATCTCATGTGATTCTGCAAAATAATTGAAATTTGTGTCAAAATCACAATCCAATAATACTAAAGAATAATTTTTAGATAATGTATCTAATATGTTTTCATAATCATCTATACTTGGATTTTCACCTGGCAATGTAGTATATACAGTAAGATTTTTACTTACTTGAATGCCATCTGCCACACCACTTCTAAGTCCATCAATACATCTAAAAGACTTTTCTCTTAATGCATCTTCGTTTAGAGTATAAATGTAATATGCATTTTTATTTTTTGTTAAATCCAATATTGCTGTTTTTATTCCTTTATTAGATAATAAAACCGCTAGATTATTTACTAAGAATGATGTTCCATTCTTTGATGTTCCAACAAATGATACAATTTTGCAATCGCTTGTTACTAAATTAGATGTTGCTGTGTTTTCATTTTGGGTATTATTTGCAACAGTATTAATAGCGTTTGAACCTTGTATTTGATTATTTTTATTGAAGTATTCAAACGAATTACTGTAATTGTTCATCTCGCTATTATTTAAATTTTGAGTATTATTTTGTTGCAAATCTCCGCCTAGGTATCCGCCATTTTCTTCATATTCATTCTTTTCTTCAGGCTTATTTTCCTCCTGAGGTTCTACAATTTTGTTATTGTTAAAGCTCTCCATACCTGGTAATTGAGGCATTTCATTGTTTTCAAATAAATCATTGTTAAAATCTCTTTTAAAGAAATCAACAGGTTTATTCTCTACTGGTTGCTCAAACTTTGGTGCTGGAGCTTCATCTTCAAATCCAGGTAGCATTACATCATCTGAATTTTGTTCTTGAACATTTGAAGATACTTGATTATTTAAATCAAATAGATTTATATCATCATCTTCTTCAGGCTCTGGCAATGTAACAGCTTCGTTTTCAACTTTTTCTTCTGGTTCAACTATCTTTTTAGGTCTACCTCTGCCTTTTTTTACCTTTGCTTCTTCCATGGCAATTTCTTCTGGTGTTTTTTCTTTTCTTGGTCTTCCACGACCTTTCTTTACTGGTTGAACTGGTTCAGTTTGATTACTTTCTTCATTTTCTGGCATTGTATTTGTTTCTTTTCCAAATTGTTGAAGATTCAAGTTATTATCACCTTGTTGCAAAGTTATTGGTTGAACATATTCTTGTTCAATTGGCTTAGGCTCTATATATTTAGGTACAGGATTGTTTTGAATATTTGGCTGAACATTTTCTGGTTCTTCATCAAATAATGATGAAAAAGCATCATCACTTTGTTCAATTCTTGGCATTACATTATTTTGTTCTATATCATGCATTGTAGAATTCGTTGAATTTAATACTTCCTGCGTTGTATCTTGTTTTGTTGTATATGCCTTTTTTACATTTTGCATATTTATTGCAGATGGAATTACCACAGGCTTTGTTAATTTGGCTTTTTGTAATTCCTTATCAATAAGTTCAATTTTATTTACGTTCTTACTTTCTATATTCTTTGTTGTAATTTTCTTTCCTGTTCTACCTTTTGTTACTTGATTTTTTACACTACCAATCATTACCTGTTGATATTTTGGACATCTTTCTTCAAGAACAGCTCTAACATTCAGTGGCAAATATTTTGTAATTAATTTAAGCTGAGTGTCTGTATATTGTTCAGCGATCCCTTCAAAACTTTTTACATATAAATCTTCATTTTTTCCTAATTTTTTATAGTGATTTAATATGTGCTGAATCTCTTCTTCTTTTACAGTATCCATGTTTGAATCTGTATATTCTACTTCTTCTCCATCTATACCATAGTACACTTTAGCTTCTTTTTTAGTACGTGGCATATTGATAAGTTTACATACATTATCAATTCTTCTATCTTGTCCTATAAGGACATTGTAGATTCCCATACTAAATAACTTTGCAAGCAATGAATCACGTCTTTCACGTCTATCTGTTGCAATTAAAATAATAGGAATATCTCCTTCTCTACTATTAGAAGCTTCATCACTTATACTATCTAATTTATCATATAAGAAATTATCTATAACCTCATAATTATTATTTGCATAAGGTTCCAAATCTTCTCCTATAACTATTCTGTCATAAGACTTATCCTTTTGTAACTCTTTTATTATCGCGTTGAAAAAATACACATTTTTCCCTGAAATTATTTCTTTGTACATAGACTGATATTTTTTTGTGATAGCCTCTGAAATCTTTTCATTATTTACTGCGAATAAAACTCTCATTAGTTTAACCCCTCCAACCTTTTACTACTATTGCAAAAACTAGTGGTAATACTTGGCATATTACAACTATTGTAACACTTGCAATCATTAAAGCAAAACCTTTGTCTCTTACATCTAATTTTTTTATTCCAATTATGTATTGGTAAATTGCTGCTATTATTATAGCCACAAATCCAAATGGAATACTATAAACTCTTATTTTGCTCAATAAAAAAGCTGTTAATCCATATGCATCAGAACCATAAGCTTCTTTATATTCTTCTAATGTTTTTAATTCTTTGTCTTTTATCTCAATTATTTTTCCAGTTGTACTTTGTGCCGTTTCAGTAACCTGATTAGCTGCATAAACAGATGTACACCCCATTAATAAAAACAAGATAGATATGATTGCTATTACTTTTTTCATTTAATTATCCCTCTTCCTTTATTTATTCTTATTTCTATATAAATTACATCTAATATTCTACACTAGAATGAAAAAAATAGCAAGAAAAAATCTTACTATTTTTTATTATTTTAACTAAAATTTATTATATAAATATTGCATCCACTTATAAACTGCATTTGCCCAGTTTTTGTCAGAGGCATATTTTGTATTTACACCTGTTAATGTAGATCCATTATAGTAATTTCCAGAAGCAACTTCTCCATTATATATAGCTGTTCCTTTTGGATTTAAATAATATTTTGCAAATACTCTTGCAAGCATATCTATTCCCTCTGCATATGTTCCAAAAGAATATGCATTCTCAGATGGAGCCCTGTCATATGCTCCATATCCAAATAAATTCTTTTTATTTTGTGCCATCGCAGATGTTCCCCAATTACTTTCATGTATAGCAACCGCTGCTAAAAATATGCCATTGACATTATACTGCTGTTCTGCATAGTAAAAATATTTTGCATTGTCTTTCATTATTCCCTTTTTATCATTTGTATTATTGGCAAATATTTTTTCAAATTGTGCCAATGATAGTCCGCTCGGTTTGTTCAAACTCATATTGAAGTTTAAAGCGTTTGATGAGCTCACCGCAGAGTCACTCACTTTTTGTTTTGTTCCAATTGCTACAATTTTATCTGCTGCCGGCTTTAATATTTGGTTTCCAACGGCTTTATCGCTTATTAATTCATCATTTACAAAAGTCTTTTTTCTCGTAATAACTTGCTTTCCATCTCTTCCTTCTTGTTCAATTTGAATAGTTCCTAATTCAAATTTATCACTTTTTACATATACAGTTGTAAATTCTAAGTCTATATCTTCTGTATACAACTCTTCTCTTATAATGTCTTTTGTATTTTCTTCTATAATAGATTTCAACTGTTCTAAATTATTTTCCTCTATCTTCTGTGTATTATTATTTATGTATGGTTCAGCAACTGCAATGGTCGTTACAGTATATTTCTGTTTTGCTATATATGCAATTATAAAACTTAAAAATATAAAAGCAATAGCAACTAGGGCTATAAAAAACTTATAACCTTTAGCTGCTATTGTATTCAATTTATTTAAAATTTTATTACTCATTAGTTACCCCTTAATTTCTTCTTTTATCTTAACAAGCGTATTTAAAGCCTCTATAGGAGTTAGTTCATTTACATTTACTTTATCTAGTTCGTGTGCTATTTCTGCAAGTCTGAAATTGTATAAGTCTAATTGCCCTGATACTTGCTTTTTATCTTCTTTTTCTTGCGCCTTGTTTACTAGCACATTTTTTCTTTCTATTTTCTTTAATATTTCATTTGCTCTTTGAGTTACTGCCTTTGGAACTCCTGCCAAACGTGCGACATGTACACCATAGCTTTCGTCTGTTCCCCCTGGAATTATTTTTCTTAAGAAAATTATATCTTCTCCTTTTTCTAGCAATATAATTATACCTAATAAAATAACCTTTTTCAACTCAATTCGAAACTATGCAGTTACTTTAACAGCATATATTTTCCCTTATTTGTCTTTTCATTATAAAAGCATGACTATTACCTTCTAAATCAAAATCTGACTCATCAATAAAAAGCATCTTGTATTTTTCTTTTAAAAAACCAAGTTCATTAAATAATTCCTCAATAGGTCCATTATTTACAACGCAATAAATGTCTTTAATATAATCATCATATGCAGTTTCTTCAAGCATTTTAAAAAGTGAAACAACCGTATCATTTGTTAAATTCCTTTTAAATACAAAATATCTAATTAGACCACTGATTCCAAATTTTTCATATGAAACAGCACCTAAAATATCATTATTATCTACAACAATCATTGCATTTTTTAAAACATCTTCATCAGCTGTTCTTTCAACTAGTAGTTGCATCTCAAATGTATCACCAAGCTGTTCGCATGGCATAGAAACATTTAAAGGACTATAGAATTTCAAACAGCTTTTATCCAATAGAGCAAA
>ENA-ORNP01002408-ORNP01002408.1-human-gut-metagenome-genome-assembly--contig:-NODE-2408-length-15690-cov-8.881740_pt1 | contig 15690 bp, 15 predicted proteins | sample MGYA00242119_ERZ509030 | MGnify/ENA primary metagenome ERZ509030 (study PRJEB26280, sample SAMEA2338708) | human gut metagenome | biome: human gut; feature: human-associated habitat; material: faeces... | reverse complement strand
TGGGCGTGCCCTACGTGCTGATGCACATGCAGGGCACGCCGCAGACCATGCAGCGCGAGCCGCACTACGACGACGTGGTGGCCGAAGTGTTCCAGGCCCTGGCCCGCGGCGCGCAACGGCTGCACGCCATGGGCGCTGCCGACGTCATCCTCGACCCGGGCTTCGGCTTCGGAAAGACGGTGGCACAAAACTACGACCTGCTTGCCCACCTCGACGAGCTTGTGGCACTCGGCCTGCCCGTGCTGGTGGGCGTCTCGCGCAAGTCGATGATCTGGCGCCTCGTCGGGGGAGGCCCCGAAGACGCCCTGAACGGGACAACCGCCATCCACGCCATCGCCCTGATGAAAGGAGCGTCCATCCTGCGCGTCCACGACGTGAAAGCGGCCACCGAAGCCGTCAAGATAGCCGGTGCCCTCCAACCCCCAAAGCCTCAGCCATGATTGACTTCGGCGTGAAAGACGTGATCGACATCCTCTCGGTCGCCCTCATCCTCTACTATATTTACCGCTTGATGAAAGAATCGAGCGCCGCCAACATCTTCTCGGGCATCATCATCTTCGTCATCGTGTGGATGCTGGTGACACAGGTGTTCGAGATGCGCCTCATGGGCACCATACTCGACAAGCTGATCAACATGGGCGGACTGGCGCTCATCATCCTTTTCCAAGAAGAGATACGGCGGTTCTTCTCGACCATCGGGGCGCACCACAAGGCGCACGTGGTGCTCCACCTGCTCGGCGTGAAGAAGAGCGACGTCAGCCGCGAGGACATCATGTCCATCGTGATGGCCTGCATGAGCATGTCGAAGCAGAAAGTGGGCGCCCTCATCGTCATCGAGCAGAACGTGGGCCTGAACGAATACATCCGCTCAGGCGACATGATCAACGCGAACATCACCCAACGCCTCATCGAAAACATCTTCTTCAAGAACAGCCCCCTGCACGACGGCGCCATGATCATCAGCCACAAGCGCATCACAGCGGCCGGCTGCATCCTGCCCGTGGCCCACGACTCGGACATCCCCAAGGCCCTCGGCCTCCGTCACCGCGCCGCGCTCGGCATCTCGCAAAAAACAGACTGCATGGCCATCATCGTCTCCGAAGAGACAGGCGGCATCTCCATGGCCCAGAACGGACAGTTCTACCTGCGCCTCACAGCCGAGGAGCTCGAACACCGGCTGACCGAAAACTGGAAGTAGCCCCCGCCCGGCGCACAGAGAAAGGCCGAATGTGCCAAACAGCGCGCGCGGCGGACACATCCGTTGCGCGCACGTACTATTTCAGCCCTTTCCGTTCGGTTTTTCATTATAATTCCGTATCTTTGCCACGCAAAGGAAAAGGAAGGACACGGCCCGGCACATCCCCGCAGAAGGCGACACGCCCTCCACGCACGGTTCCCGTCTCCCCCTACTGACCCGCAAACAGGAAACGCCATGCCCGCCCGGGCTGCACGTTATGGGAAGAATAAAACGACTCAAACAGATACGCCTTCACCGTGAAGGGACGCCCATGCTCACATGGAGCGCCCTTGCTGTCGTAACGCTCAATGCCTTGGTGTTCTGGGCGGCAGGACTGTCGTTCTGGTCGTTCCTCGTCCTCGTCGTGACGCTGGTGGCCTACGGCATCGCAGTCAACTTCTTCCGCTGCCCGATACGCCTCTTCGGCGGCGACATCGAGAACACCGTCGTCGCCGGAGCCGACGGCAAGGTGGTCGTGGTCGAGGAAGTCGAAGAGAACGAGTACTTCCACGACCGCCGCATCATGGTCTCCATCTTCATGTCGCTGACCAACGTGCACGCCAACTGGTTCCCTGTCGAAGGCTTCGTAAAGCTCGTCGAGCACCAGAACGGCAACTTCCACAAGGCCTGGCTTCCGAAAGCCAGCATGGAAAACGAGCGCACCACCGTAGTCATCGAGACCCCCGCGGGCGAAGAGGTGCTCGTGCGCCAGATTGCCGGCGCCGTCGCCCGCCGCATCGTCACCTATGCCCGCCCCGACGAGGAATGCTACATCGACGAGCACCTGGGCTTCATCAAGTTCGGCTCGCGCGTCGACGTCTTCCTGCCGCTCACGGCCGAAGTCAAAGTGAAGCTCGGACAGGCCACGACGGGCAACCAGACCGTCATCGCCAAACTCCACCCCTCATGCCCAGCCTGAAACGCCATATCCCCAACGCGCTGACCTGCTGCAACCTGCTCAGCGGGTGCGTGGCCACGGTTTTCGCCTTGCAGGGCAGCTTTGCTGCCGCGATGGCCGCCGTCGTCACGGGCGCGGTGTTCGACTTCTTCGACGGCTTTGCCGCAAGGCTGCTCCACGTGGCCTCGCCCATCGGCAAGGAGCTCGATTCGCTGGCCGACGACGTCACGTTCGGCGTGGCGCCCGCCGCAATGGCCTTTGCCCTCCTCAGCGAAACGGAACTGCCCTTCGCCGGCGCGACCGCCCGCCTCGTCGTCCCCTACCTGGCCTTCCTCATCGCCGCGTTCTCGGCCCTGCGGCTGGCCAAGTTCAACCTCGACACGCGCCAGACCCACACCTTCATCGGCCTCCCCACCCCGGCCAATGCCCTCTTCTGGAGCGCCCTCGCCGTGGGCTGCGGCGACACGCTGGCAGCCTCGCCCTACGGGTTCTACGTCATCATGGTGCTCGCCGCCCTCTCGTGCTACCTGCTCGTGGCCGAAATCCCCATGTTCGCCTTGAAGTTCACCTCCTACGGCTGGGCAGCCAACCGCATCCGCTACTCGTTCCTCCTGGCCAGCATCGTCCTGCTCGTCATCCTGGGCTGGACAGGCTTCTCCGCCGTCATCGTGCTCTACGTCGTGCTCTCCATCCTCACCGGCCGCCGCACACAGGGCAACCATCCTAAAACCGACAAGGCATGAAAACGCTCGGCTGCCTTTTCCTGTTCCTCTTCGTCCTGATCATTGGGCTGTTCGTGGCCGTGCGCAACATCGTCTACACCCTCATCGGCCGTCCGCCCCACACACAAAACCGGAGGCAAACAACCGGGCACGGCCACACCTCACAGGAAAAGAAGAACACGCAGCACACAAAAAAGGACCCCAACAAAATCTTCGGCAAGGACGAGGGCGAGTACGTCGACTTCGAAGAAATCAAGAAATAATCCGGCAGGCCGCCGCCATGGCGCATGCCACACACAGCCTCCCACCCCTTTCCGGCCATGCTCCCGTGGCCCATCCCCCAGCCGATTTGCCAGGCCGGCATAGAAAAAAGCCCGCCGGCCGCTACGCCTCTGACGGAAAAGCCTTACCTTTGCAGGGCTACTAAAACACCTGTAAAATGGATATAATCAGTCAACTCCTGAACCGTGCCCGCCGCTCGAAGCAGCGCATCGTCCTGCCCGAGGGCACGGAAGGCCGCACCCTGCGCGCGGCCGACCGGGCGATCGCCGAAGGCATCGCCGACATCATCCTCATCGGCAACCCGAGCGAAATCAGCAGCATGGCTGCCGACTGGAACCTGATGAACATCGGCGGCGCCACCATCATCGACCCGAACGACAACCCGAAAGCCGAGGAATACGCCCAACTGCTCGCCGAACTGAGGAAGAAAAAGGGCATGACCATCGAAGAGGCCCGCGAACTCGTCAAGAACCCGCTCTACCTGGGCTGCCTCATGATCAAGAACGGCGACGCCGACGGCCAGGTGGCCGGCGCCCGCAACACGACGGGCAACGTCCTGCGCCCCGCCCTGCAAATCATCAAGACCTCGCCGGGCATCACATGCGTCTCGGGCGCCATGCTGCTGCTCACCCAGACCCCGGAATACGGCGAAGACGGCGTGCTCGTCATGGGCGACGTTGCCGTGACGCCCGTGCCCGACGTCGACCAGCTCGCCCAGATTGCCGTCTGCACCGCCCGCACGGCCAAAGCCGTGGCCGGCTTCACCGACCCCCGCGTGGCCATGCTGAGCTTCTCGACGAAAGGCTCGGCCAAACATGAAGTCGTGGACAAGGTAGTGGCCGCCGTGGCCCGGGCCAAGGAAATGGACCCCAACCTGAAAATCGACGGCGACCTCCAAGCCGACGCCGCACTCGTGCCCGCCGTAGGCGCCAGCAAAGCGCCCGGATCGCCCATTGCCGGAAACGCCAATGTGCTCGTCGTGCCAAGTCTCGAAGTAGGCAACATCAGCTACAAGCTCGTGCAGCGCCTGGGCCGCGCCGAAGCCATCGGCCCCATCCTCCAAGGCATAGCCCGCCCCGTGAACGACCTCAGCCGCGGATGCAGCACCGACGACGTCTACAAGATGATCGCCGTCACGGCCAACCAGGCCATCGCCGCCAAGGCACAGGAAAAATAAGCACACGCAAGGCCGCCCGCAATCAAGCATCGGCCTTGAGCCCCCGCACAAGGCACAGGCCCGCCGCCACCGCCCGCAAGGGAGAGGGACGGCGGGCCTTGCCCGTGGTGGCCGGACGGGCGGGCACATCCCCGCCGCAATAAAGCCGCGCCAGCATTTCGCCGTATGCGAAAATAGCTGTAATTTTGCAAAGCCGAAAGCACGCACGCGGACACCGGCCCGCGTCCATCCTCGACAAACACAAAATTCATTCCTATACCCATGAAGATATTAGTAATCAACTGCGGAAGTTCGTCTATCAAGTACAAGCTCTACGAAATGGACGGCAAGAAAGTCCTGGCCTCCGGCGGAATCGAGAAAATCGGCTTGGAAGGCGCCTTCCTCAAAGCCAAAATGCCCGACGGCAGCTCAAAAGTCATCGAAGCCGACGTCCCTGACCACACTGTGGGCATCAAACTGATGTTCGACACCCTGCTCCACCCCGAATACGGCGCCATCAAGTCGCTCGACGAGATCGGAGCCGCCGGCCACCGTATCGTGCACGGCGGCGTATTCACCAAGAGCCTCGTCGTCACCCCCGAAATCATCAAGGAATGGGAGCAGTACATGGACCTGGCGCCCCTGCACAGCCCCGCTCACCTGAAAGGCTACGAAGCCGTGCGCAAGCTCCTGCCCGAACTGCCTCAGGTCTTCGTCTTTGACACCGCTTTCCACCAGACCATGCCGCCCAAGGCCTACATGTATGCCCTGCCCTACAAGTATTACGAGCAGTACCACATCCGCCGTTACGGCGCCCACGGCACGAGCCACCGCTTCGTCACCCAGCGCGCCGGCGAATTCCTCGGCGTCGACGTCAACGAAAAGCGCATCATCACCTGCCACATCGGCAACGGCGCCTCGATCAGCGCCGTCGACCACGGCAAGTGCGTCGACACCTCCATGGGCCTCACTCCCCTCGAAGGCCTCATGATGGGCACCCGCACGGGCGACATCGACTCCTCGGCCATCCTCTACATCATGAAGAAAGAAGGCCAGACCCCCGACGAAGCCAGCGACCTGCTCAACAAAGAGAGCGGCATGAAGGGCTTCACCGGCGTGTCGAGCGACCTGCGTGAAGTGGAGCAAGCCGCCCGCGAGGGCAACGACCGCGCCCGCCTCGGACTGGAAATGTACGAATACCGCATCAAGAAATACATCGGCGCCTACGCCGCCGCGATGGGAGGCGTCGACATCATCGTCTTCACCGCCGGCGTCGGCGAACACCAATGGGACGTGCGCGAAGGCGCCCTCACCGGCCTCGAATTCCTCGGCGTCAAACTCGACGAAGAGAAAAACCGCAGCGTCAACGGCACCGAAGCCGTCATCTCGGCTTTCGACAGCCCCGTGACCGTCGCCGTCATCCCGACCGACGAGGAACTGCTCATCGCCACCGACACCCTCGAACTCGTGACGAAATAAATCCCACCCGCGATTTCGCCGGACACACAAAACGGCGCCCAAACGTTCTGCCCCGCCCGCAGACGCTGGGGCGCCGTTCTTGATGCACGGATGGCCAGCGCCCAAAACAAACACAATCCCTGAACACCGCGTTAACCACACCTGACACATCCTCCCACCTGCACAAGCATGGCACGACAAAAAAGGAGGATGTCAAACAACATCCTCCCGCCTCTTGCCGTGATCATCCCGCAGTCTTACCATAACGTAACTTTTCCGCCTATCCCCAGATCAAGGGAAGCAGATCCGAACCCCAACGCCTTAAAAACTTTACTCATAGTAGGGAGCGTGATTATACATTTACCGCTTTCAAGTTTGGATATTTGCGACTTCTTAACACCAATTTTTGCGCCCAACTCTTCCTGCGTAAGGTGCTGTTTGAGCCGTTCTGCCTTGATAGCCTCCCCGATATAGTAAGCCTGCAAATCCTCTTTGAGCCGGGCTTCCATAGCATCCCTTTCGGGAGTGCCTTTTTCTCCCCATACTTCATCTACCACCACACTCAGCGGGGTCAAGTCCATCTTTGCCATAACTATTTGTTTTTATTGTTGAAGTATTCTTTCCTCAATGCCTCCGCTTTTTCAATCTCTTTCTTAGGCGTTTTCTGTGTCTTTTTCACCATGCCGTGAGTAGCCACCACCAACGCTTCCATTTCCGTGTCCCAAAAGGCGAACAAGCGGTAACATAACCCATTAAACAGCGTCCGGAACTCCCATATCTCGGTATTCTCCAATTTCTTGAAAAGCTCTTTATCCATTTCACCACCCTCCACTTTAAGGAGGTTGTAGGTTATTTTCTTTTGAGCCTTTTCCGGTAAGGAGAACACAAACTCCCTCGCTGCGTCCATTAATGCTATTCTAATCTTGCGTCCACCCATTGAAAATATATGATAACGCAGCAAAGATACCGAACAGTTTCCACATAAGCAAACTCTTAGAAGAGAAAGATACTTCACCTGCAAGATATCCTCCCCCCACGCTTCCCCCGCATACGAAAAAAGGCCTCCGGAGGCGGGGAACTTCCGTTCCCTCGCTTCCGGAGGCCTTTTGGGTCAAAGCGCGGTGCGCTCGCTGAGGTCATGCCGGCGGGGCGGGCCGCCGGCATGCGGTGATCAGTTGGCCTTCGTGATGACGGCGCGGCTCAGGCGCGGGTCGTCGTAGAACATGTTGTCCACGCCGCCCTTGTGGTCCACGCGAAGCTGGCTTTCGCTCACGCCGAACTCCTTGACGAGGCAGTCGCGCACGGCTTCGGCGCGGCGCTTGCTCAGGCGTTCGTTGATGCGCTTGCTGCCCGTGCCGGCGTCGGCATAGCCCGTGATGGTGTAGACCACGCTCTTGTCGCCCGACTTGATGGCTTCGGCCATCATGCCCAGGTTGGCGCGGGCCTCGTTCGAGAGCGTCGCCTTGCCGATCTGGAACGTCACGAGGTTGGCCGAGGCTTTCGTCACGATCTCCTTCGCTTTCTCGCGGTTGCCTTCGGCCAACGCACGTTTCAGGCGGTCGTTCTCGGCCTCGGCATCAGCCAGCTGCTGGCGCAGCGCGTTGATGGCGCGGTTGTCGATGCGGACCACCGTCTTGGCCTTGTCCCAGCCGCGTTTCTTGAACTTGTACGTCAGGCCCACCGTGGCCGTGAGCATACCCTCGCCGCCACGGCCGGCGTTCTCGCCGTCGAAGGCGTCGCTCACGAGCGTGCCGCGGATGTCGAGGTTCAGGTCCAAGGCGTCGCAGAGGCGGAACGAGTTCAGAAGGCCGAAGTGGCCGGCGATCTCCGTGGCCTTCGGCGTGTCGTTCGTCTTCATCACGCCCAGACCCACGTACGGGCTCAGCGAGTAGACGCGGTTCGGGTTGTAGCCGAACAGCAGGTTCGACACGTTGAACATCGCGTCCAGGTGGAAGTTGAAGAAGTTGAACTTCTGCTTCGTCAGCCAGTAGCCGTAGCCGCCCTTTCCTGGCACCTCCTCACCGGTGGAGTGGATGCCTGTCTGAGTGGCGCCCTTGACCGAAAGGCCGCTGTAAGCAAAGCGGACTCCGATGCCCGGTGTGAACCACTTGCCGATGGCCACGTCAACGGCGGGAGCCAGACGCTTGCCGAACTTCACCTGCTTGTCGTGGTCGCCGAAGTAGAGGTTCACACCTCCGCCGGCGCTCACGAACCAGTTGCTCCAGAAGCGGTTCGTCTCCACCTTGAACTTGTCCGTGCTGTATTCCACCGTTTCGGTGAAATCGCCGTTCTGCACGGTCTGGGTCTCTTGCGCCCAAGCCGTACACGAAGCCGCCATTGCCAAGGCGGCCAGCATTGTTTTCTTAATCATATTGTTCGTTTAGGGTTAAACATTTTTTCCCGTTGCGGGCGGGGGTGCCCGGTGGCGGGGATGCCCGTTGCGGGGTTCCCGGTGCGGCGGGGTTCCCGTTGCGGGCGGGGGTGTTGTGCCTCCGGCACCGGGCGTCACAAGTGGCGCCCCTACGGGGATTTGCGCCCCCACGGGGTTTTGCGCCCCTACGGGGTTTTGCCCACACGGGAGGGGAGGGGGATTAGTTGCCCTGCTGAGCGGTTTTCGAGGTGGCGAGGGCGAACTTGAAGTTGTTGGCCACGATGAGGGCGGGGAGGGTCGTGCCGTTGACGTCGTAGGTGGTACCGTTGAAGTCGACCGTTGGCGTACCGGCGAAGCTCATATAGACGATGCCGAGGGGGGTGCGGCCTTCGTTGACGAAGCGGCGGATTTCGCTTTCGGCATAGGGGTTAATCTCCTGCGCCAAGAGGGCGTTGTTGCCGCCGTTGCCCACCACGCTGTTAGCGCGGTTAATGACATTGTCTACATCTTTATCCCAAAAGCCCGGATTGGGGTCAAGCGTCGTGAAGTCCGTCAGCGAAGACAGGTTCGGGATCTTGTGCGCATCGGTATACGTCGTTGCATCCTCGAGTACCCATCTATAATCAACCGTCCCTATTATAATACGACTTCTTGCAGTTCCTACCTGGACCGAACCCGTGCTTTCCGTGTTGTTCACCACACAGAAGCCGGAGAGGTCGTTCAGATAGAGGTGGCTGGTCTTCTCGCCGACAGAGGTGCTGCCGTTGTTGGCCCTCGACTCACGCATCAGCTGAGTGATGAGGTCCTTCTTTGTCTGGATGAGGTTCATAGGCGTCTTGTGAAGCACGTTCTGCTCGGTGATGAAGTAGGGATAGAGACCATCGGGCTGGTTCAAGGTGGGGTTGTTGTTCTGCTCGAGGTTCTGGATGGTGATGTCGGCGGAGCCGAGGTTGCTTCCCATGGTGGCGTGCCAGATGGCGGTCTGCTGCACGCTGGTGGGGTAGTTTTTGACGATGTTGACATTCTCCGAGCCATTAGTCTGGTTGCCCGGGGCAAAGATGACCACGCCGATGCCTCTGCGCATGGCGCCCACGGTGGTGGTGGCCGTCACTTCGCGGAAGTAATCCTTTTCTCCGTTGTTCAACTCGGTGCCATCTAATTTATCGTCAGTGTTGTCGACCTTATGCCCATTGCTCCAATCGTCGATGGTTTTACAAACGCTGTTGAGCCAATCTTGGGCGGTGTATTGTTTATCATCTTGCACAAAGTCGATGGTGACGATGGCGAACTCGGTGCGCGCGGCGTCGAGCTTGGCGCTGAGCGTGTTGAGGAAATTATCGAGCCGGAGGGCGCTGCTGTGACTGCCTGCCACGTAGATGTCCGACTCCGGGTTGCCATAGACCTTGATGTTGAACGCGCGGACGCCCGCGTCGAACTGCTGGCCGATGTCGAGCGTCTGGTAGGTCTTCATCAAGTCCGAGTTTGCATTATATGTGCTGTGCTCGTCGTTGGAGCTAGCCCACCATGGGTTCGTGTTGCGGTCATACTCCAGGTACGAGTACGAGTGCTTCGTGCCGGGCAGCGAGAGCTGCGAGGCGAAGAGGACGTCGTCGCCGATGGCGCTCATCCAGTTGGAGGTTTCGGCGGGCTTGACCTTCGGGGTGAGCACCTTGACGATCTCGCCTTTGGCTATGGGGGTGGCGCTGCCCTCACTCTGATCCGCTGAAAGGGGCTGCGAGAGCACGGAGCCATTAGAGAGGAAGACGTAGACGGTGAGTTCCTCGGGCTTGATGTCCTGCGGCAGGAGGAAGAACTTGACGTTCATGCCTTCGCCCGGATTGAGCTTCTGTCCGTTGCCGGATTCGTCCTCGCCTTCGACCTCGACGTAGGCCCAATTGTCGTCCTGGCTGCCGCTCTCGGGGGTGACGTAGGTGCACTGGTCGGTTGCGGCGTCATAGTCGAACGTGCCGACGATGGGCTGGCTGGCGCTGCGCACGCCGACGCCGGTGACGGTGTAGTTGACTTCGGCTGCGTCATTCACATCGGGGCCGTTGACGTAGATGTCGAGGACGGTGACGATGGGCTTGTAGTTGAGGGTGACGTTATTGTCCTGGCCCGGCGTCCACGTGCCCTTGCCGACCATCATGGCGTAGGACATGTCGGGTTCGACGACGTACCACGTGCGGCCGCTTTTTGGGTCTGTGTTCGAGGTCACCTTGCCGGAGAGCTGGGCGGTGGGGATGGTGGCGCGCACCTTGGTGCCTCTCTGCAAGCCCTCGATGGGGGCGGCGGCGTCCTTGCTCGACGTTTTGAGGGGATAGAAGGAGTAGAACGGGTGCTCCTGCGTGAGGTCGTCACCCCAGCGGACGCCCTGTGCGTTCTCGTCGGTGCGTTGGAGGTAGAAGTCGCTGGCGGTTCCGCCCGTGCCGGTTGTGCCGGCGGCCATGACGGTGTAGTCGGCCCACTGCTGCTCAGACTCATTGGGGCAGTAGACGCGCACCTGGTCCTGGCCGGACACCCATTTGATGGCGAGCTTTTTGTAGTTCGAATAGTCCTCACCATCGACAAAGCCGTAGACGGTACGTTTCGTCGGCTCGGTGAACTGTCCCGCTGCGGCGCCGAAGGTGATTTCGTCGCCGCTGACGGGCAACTGGTCGGCGGTGATGCCGACCTCGTCGGAACAGCCTGCCAGCGTCAGGGCGAGGCAGGCGCCCAAAAGGAATTTCGTTTGTTTCATCTTGTTGCCTTTGAGGGTTAATGGTTTCAGTTTTGTGTGAAGGAGCTGTTGCCCCACTCGCTTTCCGTGAAGTCGAAGTCATGTTCGTGCTTCTGCTGGTCGGCGATGTCGAGCTTTTCGGTGTTCTCAGGATGGGGGAAGACCGAGGCGTTCATGAAGCCTTGTTCAAGCTCCACGTCGGTTTTTGTGGTGCGTGGAGCTTCGTACGGTTTTTTTTGCATACGCGTTTGTTTTGAGTTTTAATGTAGTTAGTTGGTCTTACTCGTTTTTGCGGGCGGCTCCGCCTGGATGCCGGCTCCGCGGTAGTCATGTCGTTTCTGTTTCTTTTCTGTGTTTGTTAATTTATTGGTTAAGTGATTATGTTTGGTCCCGTTTGTTTTTCCAGTGATTGCGGTTGAGGGATTGGGCCGTTGCGGCGGGGGTGCGGCGGTGTTGGGCCGTTGCGGGGGGATTGGGCCGTTGCGGGGGCATTGGGCCGTTGCGGCTGGGTGGTTATTTCCGGTGGCTGTGCTTGTGTTTCTTGCCGTAGCCGTAGCCGTAACCGTAGCCGTTGCCGTGGTGGTCGACACCGTTCAGCACCACGGCCATGTTGCGGAGCTTGTGCTCCGTGTACAGGCGTTCGATGTCGGGGAGCTGACGGCGGTCAAGGCGGCCGGCGCGGACTACGAACAGCGTCAGGTCCGCGATGCGGTTGGCGATGCTCGCGTCTGCAATCAGGCCCACGGGGACGTTGTCGGCGATCACGTAGTCGTAGCGTTCGCGGAGCACGCTCACCAGTCCGTCAAGGCGGTCGTCCATCAGAAGCTCGGCGGGGTTCGGGGCCACGGCGCCTGCCGGTACGATGTCGAAGGCTTCGAGGTGCTGGATGACGTCGTCAACCGTCAGGGAGGGGTCTGCCAGATAGTTCGTCACGCCGACGTGCGCGGCTCCGAAGTGGCGGGACAGCGTGCCCTTGCGGATGTCCAGGTCGAGCAGGACCACGCGCTTCTTCGCGTAGGTCAGGCTCAGCGCGAGGTTGCGGGCCACGAACGTCTTGCCGGCGCCCTCGTTGAAGGAGGTGAACGTCACCACCTGCTGCGGAGCGCCCTTGCGCGACATGAAGGCCATGTTGGTGCGAAGCAGGCGGAAGGCTTCCGACACGGCGCTGTCGCCGTCGGCCTCGGTCTGGGTCAGGTCTGAGCCCTTGCGCTTGCGGTCGTAGGGAATCGTGCCCAGGAAGGGGACGCTCAGGGCGCCCTCAATCTCCTTGCGGCTGCGCACGCGGGTGTCCATGAAGAGGATGCAGAGGAACACCACGCCCGGGAGGAACAGGCCGGACAGGATGCCCAGGGCCAGCATACGGTTGCGGTCCGGGGCCACGGGTGAGGACGGGCCGTCGGCGCTGTCGATCACGCGCGCGTTGTTGTCGGCCATCGCCTGTGAGAGGGCGTTCTCCTCGCGCTTGTTCAGCAGGTAGAGGTAGAGGCTCTCCTTGATTTTCTGCTGGCGCTCGATGGAGAGCATCTCGCGCTCCTTGCGGGGGATGGAGAGCACGCGGCCCTGCGCACGGCGCTCGCGGGCCGAGGCGTCCTGTCGCTTCATTTCAAGGCTCACGATAAGGTTGTCCACCGCGCGGATGATGCCTTGGCGCATCGAGCGGAGGGAGTTGTTCAGTTCGAGCACCACGGGGTTGCTCTCGCTGCTCTCGCCAAGAAGGCGGTCGCGCTTGAGCTTGGCTGCGTTGTAGAGGCTGATCTGGTTCTCGATCTTCATGTCGCTGATGCCCGTGTTGGACGGGATCAGGCCCGTCTCCTTGGAGGGGTCCGTCAGGTATTCCTTGATGTAGCCCGCCAAGCGGAGCTGGGTTTCCAGCTCGAGGGCTTCCGTGCCGTACTTCTGGGCGTCGCCCATCGTGATGCCGGTCGTCGCGCCGAGGTCCACCACGAGGTTCGTGCGCTTGAAGTCTTCGAGCTCCGTCTCCACACCGCCGAGCTCGCGGGAGATGATGATCAGGCGCTCGTTGATGAAGTCCGCCGTGTTCACGGCCACTTGGTTCTTGTCCTTGACGGCCTCCTCGTTGTAGACCGTGATGAGCATGTTCAGCACGTCCTCAGCGCGGGAGGGCGAGTTGTCCTTCAGCGAGAGGGTCAGGATCGAGGACTCCTCCTCTTCCTGCTGGATGCCGATCGAGTTGCGGTAGCGGTCGGCTACGGCGTCAAGCGGGTATTTGGCCACCTCCACAGGACGGCCGACCCAGCCGGAGCCGTATTCGTCCGTCGCCGACACGACCACACGCTGTCCGCGGGACACTGTCACCGTGTCGCCGAGGCGGACCGTCAAGCCGCGCTCCTCGTCACGGGAGCCGAACCCTTGGAAGCCGTCCAGCACCACGTGGCCCTTGTCTTTCGCCGTCACCGTCAGCCCGAGGGACTGGCCCGGCACGGCGTCCGGGAAGCGGACGGTCACCTGTGAGGACGTGTAGAGTTCAGTGTGCCGCAGGCCGTCCTGGACCGTGTAGCTCACGTCGGCATGGAGCCGGGAGACCACCTCGCGCATCAGGCGCTTGGAGCGGAACTGAAGGATTTCGTTGGCCACGTTGACCTTGTTGATGAAGTTGTCGAAACGGTCCAGACCCGCCGTCGACGTCTTGCTCGAGGGGTCCTTGATGATCACCGTCGCGGAGCGGTAGTAGACCAGGGGCGACTTCGCCCAGCGGTACCACGACAGGCCGCCCAGCACAGCGACCGACAGGAGGAACCACTTCCACTTCGACGCCAGGTAGAGGAACACGTCCGCAAGGTTCAGACCTTGCTCGCCCTTCGAGGGGCTTGTCTCGTTCGTCTGCATAAGCCTTGTTCTTTGTCTTGGTTCGTTTGATGCTTGGTTGATTCTTTTCCGGACTGGGGAGGGGCTCAGTTCTTCAACGCCCAGATCAGAGACACGCCCAGCGAGGCCAGCGAGATGAGCGTCGCGCTGATCTGCCAGCCGCGATCCTCGGCCGACTTGCGGCGGTATTTGGGCTCGACGTAGACGATGTCGTTCTGCTGGAGGTAGTAGCACGGTGACTTGAACAGGTCCGTCGAGCGGAGGTCGTGGACGTACTGACGGCGCTCGCCGCCCTCCTCCCGGATCACCGTCACACGGCCCATGTCGGCCTTCGTCGTCAGGTCGCCCGCGTTGGCGATCGCTTCAAGAAGCGTCACGCGGTCGCCTTCCACCGTGAACGTACCGTTGCGCGACACCGCCCCGAGCACGGTGTAGCGGAAGTTCAGGAATTCAAGTGAGACCAGGGGGTCCTTGATGTAGTTGCCCGAGATGATCTTCTGCCGGATGAGCGACGTCACCTCGCTCACGCGGAGCCCCTCGACGTGGAGACGGCCAAGGATCGGGAAGTCGATGTAGCCGTCGGCATCCACACGGTAGCCCTGGTCCGAGGGCTGGGATCCGGACGGTGCGGACACCTCGCCGTCGGCCCCCACGCGGAAACTGCCGCTGTGAAGGTTGAAGGGGAGGGCCAACTCGGGGTTCTTGCAAGAAACCGTGATGCCGAGGCGGTCGTCGCAGTGCACCACAGCCTCGTGGTGGCTGTCGAACGAGTAGCCCACGCCCGGGCGCATGTCGTTCACGTAGACGATGTCCTTGCGCGACGAGCACGACACGCCGCACATTATGGACGCGGCGAGCAGCAGGCACGCCGGAAAGTTCGCTTTCTTTCTTCTCATATATGTCTTTCTGTTTGGTTGTTCGTTTCGGTTTCAAGGCCGTGCAGGCACACGCGGGCCGAGGACTCGTCGGGGAGGCAGCTCAGACGCCCCACCGCCACTACGGACGACAGGAGCGCGAGCGTGTCGTAGAGGCTCTCGCGCAGACGCCCGTCCTGACGGATGAAGGAGCAGCCCGGCAACAGCACGGAGAAAGCCTCCACCCCGCGGCACGCCGTGAAACAGTTGGAACGCCCCTGGCGGAGGCGGACCAGGCCGCCCACACGGGAGGACGCGGAATGGTAGCAGGCCGTCTTGCCGCTCCAAGGGCTGCCGTACACACGCACCTCAGCACCGGAGACGCGGAGCACGGGGTTGTCGTCGTTAAGCAGCCACGAGCCGGGGAAGGCGGACAGCCACTGGCGCGAGTGCGTGCTCTTGCCCGTGCCGCTCGGCCCCATGAACAGGTAGGCAAGGCCGCCGAGGACCACGCATGAGGCGTGCACGGACACGCCGCCGAAAAGGAGGACGGACTGGGAGTAGGCCACACGGAGCAGGGAGCCGAGAGCCACCCCGCACTGGGGGTCGCTGGGATCGAGCCACGCACGGCAGCGCGTGAAGCCGTCGCAGGCATGCATCACATGGGACGAACGCCCGCCCGGAGCGGAGAGCACCACCAGGTAGCACCCGCCGTGCGCGTACAGCCGGGTGAGCCCGAGGTCGTTGCGCTGCTCTTCAAGCAGCACGGCGCCCGAAGGGACGGCCGGAGCGGGGGCAGCCTCGCAGACGAGGCGGAAAAGCAGGCCCGGGGAGGGGCACGGCGAAATCCGGAAGGGACGGAACGAAGGAGGGAGGGACACGCAGGACAGGCATGGCGGAAGCGCCACCGCGAACGGGAAACCGCCCACCTCGTAATATGTTTCGGTAATGGGGGACATCAGTTGAACTGGCCTTTCAGCAGGCCCGTGAAAATCCAGAAGGCCTCACCCGGCGCGTAGCGCAGAGAGAAGCCCGCATTGCGCAGGAACGACGAGGACGTCAGCAGCTTGCGGCGCCAGGCCGGGCTGGACGGCTGGTGCCGCCCGGGAGCGTAGAGGCCGAAGTTGCCGCCGCGAAGCACCACGCCGAGAAGCGCGTCGGGACGGCACG
>ENA-ORNP01002400-ORNP01002400.1-human-gut-metagenome-genome-assembly--contig:-NODE-2400-length-15752-cov-4.509970_pt1 | contig 15752 bp, 12 predicted proteins | sample MGYA00242119_ERZ509030 | MGnify/ENA primary metagenome ERZ509030 (study PRJEB26280, sample SAMEA2338708) | human gut metagenome | biome: human gut; feature: human-associated habitat; material: faeces... | reverse complement strand
CTTTGGGCGTCCGTCATAACCGCCACTTTATCGAGGCCAATACCAAGCCTGTCGATATAGCCCATCTGAGAGACGATTGCGTCGTTCCCGTATTCAGCAAGGACAACGAGGTGACCGTCTCCCACCAGAGCTTTATCGAAACGGTGCTGGGTGCTGCACACCGTATGTTCCCGCAAGAGGCCATCGACACGCCCGACATTGTCGTGTCCCATATCATCAAGGGACGGATTCCAGAGGCTATCCACAAGCCCGTGAACCAGCTTCTCGAAACCGACAAGACCATCTACTATGAACGGATGGCTTTCTGCTTCGAGATACCTACGATTTACGAGGATGTGGCAGGGAACAGGCTGAACCTCTCGATAGGAGGAGTAAGAGCCTACAACCACGAGAACCTCTATTCCAAGAAGACGGTGGAGAAATTCAAGGTCTTCATCGGGTTCAAGAACCTCGTGTGCTGTAACCTCTGCGTATCGACCGACGGATTCAAAAGCGAACTGCGGGTGGCGGGCGTGCAGGAATTGTTCGATGCCTCGTTGCAGTTATTCCAGCAATACGATGCCGAACGCCATGTAAAGCGGATGGCAGCAATGCAGGAACGATGCCTTACCGAACACCAGTTCGCCCAGCTTATCGGCAAGACACGGTTGTATCAATACCTGCCCACGGCTGAGCGAAAGGCATTGCCTGCTATGGAGTTTACGGACTGCCATATCAACGCCGTAGCAAAGGCGTACTACACGGACGAGAACTTTTCCAGAGGGGACAATCCAGAGATCGACCTTTGGAGGGTGTACAACCTCTTTACGGGAGCCAACAAGTCGAGTTACATCGACACGTTCCTCGACAGATCGCTGAACGCGACGGAACTTATCACAGGTATAGGCAGAGCCATCGAGGGCGATGCAGAATACAGGTGGTTTGTGGAATAACCGAACGAAAAAGAATACCCTTGCTGTTTCACGACGGCTGGGGTATTCTCTTTTACGGAACAACAAAGCGGACAGCTATTTAATAGATTTGCAAAGTGGCTGAAACAACGTTCTTTATATTCTGCAATGTTATCACTCTTGCGGAAATACGGACTTTATGCGGACATATACTGAAATATCATGCAATAACAGATTGCAAACAATGGATTTTGCGCCACCGAGACAGCGTAAAACAAAGATTCGACACAATGCAATATTGTATGTCGATGCAGAGACATCGGGAATTGCGGATCGTCTTGGAGACAATTTCCCCAATATGTAAAGAACAAAGTTTACTTTCCAGTTATATCGCTGTTGGATTGTTACTTTGTTTTTAAGACCTTTGCAACTACAATACCCCAAGAGTGTTGCGTATTGAAAAACATTTCCTAACTTTGTGGCATCGTCCCCAAACGGACGAAGACATATTAGTTTAGTGAAAGTGTTTCGCTAATCCTTGACGACAAAATTTGGCGATTTTGAAAAGCACAAGGATAAGCAATACGAACACTCATCACCGTGTGTAGGCATATATCATTCTCGATATATTCTATTCGGTGTGGGGTATTGTTTATTTGTGCTTGGGCCACGCCAAATGCCTGTCGTCAGATAAACGAACAACTCCACACTTTCTTTTTGCTTATAACCCACCGCAGCAGGAGTTGATACGGTAAGAAACTTTACTGTTATGGATAGTCCTTTATGGGAAACCGTCATTTTAAAAAGTCCATATAATGGTGTATCAATTCCTTATATGGTTGGGAAGTATTACGGCAATGGACGAGTACAAGATTTACAGACAGCCGATTGTATTAGAATTGTACTTGAAGATATTGTAAACACGGTACAGCCTAATAACGAGGCGGCTATCTTTTTGTGTAATTCATATAGTCCTTCTATTCCAATGATTCAGTTTTTGAGAAACAATCGGAATGAAGATGAACTTAAAGAGATCGTGGCTAATAATCCCCATATAAAAAACAGCAAAGGACAAATTGCAATCTATTTACAGGTAGATTGGGTTAGAAAGAACTCGTTAGACGATTTAGTCCAATTCTTTTGGAATATGTATGGCGAACATATAAAGCAAAAACATTTTTCGGTTCAAGCCACCACCGCATTGCAACCTGATAAAACCTATCATCTTTGGGGTAATTATACAGATAAAGAATAACTAATTTTTAATTTCAAATTTCCATGAAAAAACTATTTATGTTATTTGCAATCGCTACATTAGTGTGCGTAGGTTGCAGTGATGAATACGACGACAGCGCATTGCGCAATGATTTAAGCGACCTTGAAAATCGCGTATCCAAATTAGAGGAACTCTGCAAGCAGATGAACACCAATATTTCATCGTTGCAGACCATTGTGACGGCCTTGCAGAATAATGATTATGTTACAGGTGTCACGCCCGTCATGCAGAGCGGTAAGGAGGTCGGTTATACCATCACGTTCAGCAAGAGCAATCCTATTACGATCTTCCACGGTAAAGATGGAGCAAACGGATCGGGCCATACTCCCGTCATTGGTGTGAAGAAAGACACGGACGGCATTTATTATTGGATACTCGATGGTGAATGGCTGACCGATGAACGAGGCAATAAGATCAAGGCCGAGGGGACAGACGGTACGAATGGCAAGGATGGCATCACGCCCCAATTCAAGATCGAAAATGATTATTGGTTTATCTCCCACGACGACGGCGATACTTGGACACAGTTGGGCAAAGCCACAGGGGAAGATGGCAAGGATGGAGAGGACGGCATTGGCGGTGATTCGATGTTCTCGGACGTCGATTATAAGACCAGCACGGACTACGTTATCTTTACCCTATCGAACGGCACACAAATCAAACTGCCTACATGGTCTGCATTCGAAGCCTTGCAGCGTCTTTGCAACGAAACGAATACCAACCTTTCAGCATTGCAGACGATTGTAACAGCACTCCAAAACAACGATTATATCACGAGTGTAGACCCGCTGACCGAGAACGGCAAGGTGGTAGGCTACACGATTAAGTTTGCCAAGAGTAACCCGATTGTGATTTACAACGGTAAAGACGGTGCAGATGGCAACACACCCGTTATCGGAGTGAAGAAAGACACGGACGGCATCTATTATTGGACGCTGGACGGTGAGTTTATCGTTGTGGACGGACAGAAGATAAAAGCACAAGGGACAGACGGTAATAATGGCGCGGATGGTTCAGATGGTGTTACGCCGAAACTCGAAATTCGAGAGGGCTATTGGTGGATTTCCTATGACAACGGAACGAATTGGACGCAATTAGGCAAAGCTACGGGAGAGGACGGCAAGGATGCAGATAGCATCAAAATCACGCAGGATGAGAACAATGTTTACTTTGAATTGGCAGATGGTACGGTAATCACGATTTCCAAAACAGGACAATCAACACCTAACATTATTGAGTTTAAAGACCCTTACGTCAAAACAATTTGTGTTGCGGCTTGGGACACCGATGGAGATTCAGAATTGTCCTATGTGGAAGCAACGGCTATTACAACGCTTGGAACTAAATTTAAAGGCAATACGTTAATAGAAAGTTTTGAAGAACTCAAATATTTCACACATCTTACATCAATTGACGACGATACATTTAACGCATGTACCGCTTTAACTTCAATTCAAATACCTGCCAGTGTTGAAACAATTGGTCTTAGAGCATTTAAAAAATGTAGCTCTCTGGCAAATATAACATTTGAAAAAGGCTCTATTTTAAAAGATATTAAAGGAGGGAGCAAAATGGCTTCTGACTATATGTCGATAGACTATTATGGAGCATTTTCTGATTGTTCCGCATTAACAGCCATTGAAATTCCTGCCAGCGTTGAATCAATTGGAGTCGCAGCTTTTTAGAAATGTATTTAGAAGCCCAAAACAACCAAAAACAACCAGAAATAACCAAACATAAACCTTTAATTATCAATATATTCTAAAATTTAACACTTTCAGGCTGCTTTTTGATGGTTCCCAAATTTCCACATATTTTTGAGACATATTTCTGACGTGGAGAATTTGCGGAGCTTATTTTTTGTTATTTCGTGTAGATAGTTGACAAGGGTTTACATCCGTTTACAACGAGCGACAAATTCCGCCCCGATATGTGAGAATTATCACATCGTGTAGAAAGGCGACAACGGTTGACGACTGTTTACCTCCGTTCACCACTTCAGATAGATGAGAATGAAGAAGTGAAATTAGTAAACGATAAGCAGTATGAAAGTAACCAAGAAATGTGCTTTTTGCGGTCAGTCCTTTGAGACCCGAAGCGGAATGCAACGCTATTGCAGCGAGGCTTGTCAGGCAGAGTCCAAACGAGCCAGAGCAATGCAGAAGAACAACCTCTTCAAATTGGCTCAGCCACTCATGGAGATACAGCATCAAGAGTATCTCACCTTTTCCAAAGCAGCCATCCTCATGGGCTGTTCCCGTCAATACATCTATAAACTTGTAGCCATTGGTAAACTGAACGCCTCCCGTATCAGCAACCGAATGGCATTCATTCGTAGAGCCGACATCGAGCAGATGCTGGCAAGCAATCCCTATCATCGTATCCTACCCGGCAGTACCTCTGCACCGAAAAAGTCCGCATCGTCGTCCACATCCCCCAAAAAGGAAATGAGGGAAGAGAAAAACGATGAAGTGTTGGACTTCTATTCGGGTGAAGAGGTCATGACCCTTTATAAGGTCAAGCAATCGTGGCTTTATGCCTCTGCCAAACGCAACAAGATACCTATCTGCCGTATCGCTGGAAAGAACTACTACAGCAAGAAACACATTGATGAGTTCTTCGGTGTTGCCGTTGACATCAGCCAAATCACCCAATGGCTGACAGCCGAGCAGGTGGAAGAGCTGTTCAACATGAAGCCCACAGCCCTCCGTGCATATACCTATCGCCATAAGATACCCACCAAAAGGGAATATGGACGTACCTATTACTCCCAATCTCATTTGGCGGAACTCCGCAGAACCGACCTTATGAGCGATGAAAACTACTATACCGTAGAACAGATACAGCAGATTTATGGACTCACCTCTGCCAATATTTGCCATATCGTCAAGGTTAAGCACATCGGAAAGGTCAAAGTAGGACGAAAGAACCTGCTTTTGCGTGCTGATGTAGAGCGTGTTATGGCTGAAAGAAACGAACAACTATAAGCAACCGCCATTATTCAGCAATTATTTCAAAATGATTATCGTGATTGTTCTCACGGTTATTTCATTGTATTCCTTTGCACCGACAAAACCAGTATTAACAAATAAAATCAAGAAAAATGAAGTGTAAGACCGTAACGCTACGAAAGCGTAAGATTAAGAACGGAACCCAGTATTCACTCTGCTTGGACTACTATCCCGGCTATCGTGACAATGCCACCATGAAGGTTATCACACGCGAGGCATTGGGCATCTACATCTTTGCCAAGCCAGCCAACCAGCAGGAAAAGGACTTCAACGCACGCATGATGAAGAAGGCAGCCATCCTGCGTAACCAGCGCTATGAAGCCATCTTCAACGAGAATCATGGATTCTTTGACAAGAACAGGATGAAAGGTGATTTCCTTGCCTACTTCAAAGACCTGGCAAACAGAAAGAACATCAAGTGGCAAAACGTTTACAAGCATTTTGAACGCTTTGTAAACGGTAAATGCACCTTTGATGAAGTGGATGTCGATTTGTGTCGTAAGTTCATGGAGTATCTGCTTGATGCCCCTCAGTCCATCCACACCAATCGGAAACTGCATATCAACTCCGCAGCCGGCTATTGGTCAACTTTCCGTGCCGTTCTCCACACCGCCTACCGTGACAGGAAAATCAAGGAGAATCCCAACCCCTTCTTGGATCGTATTGAATGTATCCCCACTATCAAGGAGCATTTGAGTGAGGACGAACTGATACGACTTGCCGAAACACCATGTGAGGAAGATGTTCTAAGACGAGTCTTTCTTTTCGGATGCCTCACGGGAATAAGAAAGAGCGACATCACGCAGCTCACATGGCAACAAGTCCAGCCCTATACCAATGGCAGGATGTATGTTACCACCCGTATGCAGAAGACACAGCAGATTATACACAACCCCATCAGCCAGGAAGCCCTTGAACTTCTTGGAGAACATTGTGAGGGACTAATCTTCAAGGGATTTAAGGAAAAGATGCTGCAAGGACCACTGCAACGATGGTTGGCAGCAGCAGGAATCACCAAGAAAATTACCTTCCACTGTTCACGTCATACCATGGGTTCGCTCCATGTGGAGAAGGGAACCGATATGGCAGAGATTCAGGCTTTGTTGGGACACAAGAACATTACCACCACACAGATTTATTCCAAGTTGGCATCAGACCAGCTCTGCAAGGTGGTGGATAAAATCACATTGAAGCGTAAGGCTGAACAGTAATACTGCATCAACGCAAAATCCATCAAGGGGTGTCATCAGCAGACATCCCTTTTTCTGTATAAAAAGCCCTTCCTATGGCATTTTGAGTATGATTTTAGAGTATGATATTGCGTCAATAGTTAACAAATGTAGACAAATGATGCAACTGTAGGCAATAATGAGTGATAATTGAAAGAACTCCATTATTTTTGCAGAAGAAATGAATGAAAATTAAGTAATAACCGCAAAAAAACATGAATAATATGGAGTCATCTATCAAAGAAAAATATCTTATCTGGACGGCTGTCGGCTTGGCGATTTGTGTCATTTCTCTCGGAGTTACCATTATTATAGGAAGCGACTTCGGTCATGACAACTTTATCAGGTTGATTGTCTTTGTTTGCAGCAATGTGTTCGGATGGTTAGTCTATCTCGTCTTCCAGTCGTTCATCTTTGATGCCTACCATATTTATAAATTGAAATTCGGCAAAAAGGAGAAACCATTGGAGGTAGAGGCTGTTGCTCCACAAGAGGTTATTGCTTTGGTGGCTGAGGAAACCGCAGTTGCCGAAGAAACATTCGATAAAGAGTCTGTCCAAGAAAGTCAGCCTATTGAAATCCACATCACTTCTCAACATCATCAGGAGAGAAAGGCTTCTTATGAGGAGATGCAGAAATTGGAAATGGAACAGCGTGTCCGTAGTGTAATGGAGTACATTCATTACATAATGCCTCGTATAGCAGACGAAGAGACCATCAACCATATCTGCACCGAGGTGCATAATTGGATGTACAATCCCAACTATAAACCGAAACCAATCAAGAGAAGACTTACCAAGCAGATTACGAGTGTACCACTCCGCCATTTTGTGTGGAATATCACTGCCCGTTTCTTGAATCCCAAACTTTACGATGGTGAGAATAAGGCCATGTTCATAAAGACCTTGTTCCCGAAAGAGTTTGCAGATACGGAAATTGAGACCATCAAGAACTTCAAGGTAGATGCCCGAAAGAGCGAAATTCCCATTGATGAACCGGAAGGAGATAATTTATCTTTTCACTATCCCGAAGATTACACACCAAAACAGATTTCATAGCCTAATTCAATAGAATAACCATAAGTAGTCAGTAAAGCGTAACTATCTGTATCACATCGTTTCCCGAATAACTTTGCCCGTCATTTATGGTCGGTCATCGTTATTCGGGAATTATTTTGCAATTATCATCCGTGGAGGTAGTCACGGCTGTATCATTCAAGTCCTTTGCAGCAAGTCCCACTAAAGGGGCGAGTTGCAAAATGGAAAATAATATGATTACCTTCAACGACCTTCCTATGGTCGTAGCTCAGCTTCGGGATGAAGTGATGAGCCTGAAAAGCCTGCTCACCGAGCAGAGCAGTGTGAACAACGCAAAGGCAGTGGACACCCACGTCCCCATGTCTGTGGATGAAGCAGCGGAATACTTGGGCATTCCCAAAGGAACGCTTTACATGAAGCTTTCCGATGGAACCATCCCTGCCACCAAGCCCGGCAAACGCTATTGCCTCTACCGTGATGAACTGGACAAGTGGCTGGAGTCTTCCCGTAAGAATCCCGTACCTCTATCCGATGAGGAACTTAGCGAGTCCATATCCTCTTCCCACCGTCGCAAGCCCAACAAACGTAACTGGTAGATGCTATGGAAGAGGATAAGAATTACATCAACATGATCCATGGCGACCTCGAACGAGCGACCCAGGTACAGAGCGGTATGCCCGAGAATGTCGGTGTGATGAATATCAAGAGTGCCAACCGTACCATACTCGAAGCGTCCCAAAAGCCAACGCCACGTTCGCTATGGGACTGCTTCTGGTATGAGGGGGAACTCTCCTGTCTCTTTGCCGACTCCAATGTGGGCAAGTCCATCCTTGCCGTACAGATCGCTGACCGTATAGCACAAACCGACAATGTGCTGTACTTGGATTTCGAGTTGTCCGAGAAACAGTTCCAGCTCCGCTACACCAACGAGCACGGGAATCTGTATTCCTTCCCCGAAAGGCTGTACCGTGTATCCCTTGATTGTGATTCCCTCCTTGATGCCAACTTCGAGGAGGCAATCATCGGTAGCATCGAGCAGATGGCACTGCAGACAGGATGCAGGATATTCATCGTTGATAACCTTACCTATCTGTGCTGTGCCATGGAAAAGGGAGATGCCGCAGGACGGCTGATGATCCAGCTCAACAACCTCAAAAAGAAATATGAGCTGTCTATTCTCGTCCTGGCACATACTCCCAAACGCTCCTTGGACTGTCCCATCACCTCCAACGACCTTGCCGGAAGCAAACGCCTGTACAATTTCTTTGACAGCGTGTTTGCCATTGGCAAAAGTGCCCAAGATGGAAGTCTACGCTATGTAAAGCAGTTGAAGGTGCGCTATGGGACATACTCATACGATGCCGACAATGTCATCATCTATGAGATTGAGAAGGTCGATTGCTTTCTGCAATTTGTACACCGAGGATACTCCACGGAAAAGGAACACCTAAAGCAGTTGGGAGACGATGAATCCACCCGTAGGGACAGCCAGATACTGGAACTCTCCCGAATGGGCAAGTCGCTAAGGGAGATTGCTTCACAAGTTGGTTGCGGCAAATCAACAGTCGGTCGAGTAATCCACCGCAGCAAGGAGAATGAAAATGCCATCGTCCCAAGTGTCCCACCGTCCCAGTTCTTAGGGGAACGGGACATGGGACAGGACGGGACACCTTGTAACATCAAAGAAAAGGAGGCCCGACTATGAAGAACTATTCATTACAGACATACAAAGGCATAGCTACCCGTCATACTTGCCCTAACTGTGGCGACAAGCGCTCCTTTGCCTATTATGTGGACGAGGAGAATACATCTCTACATCCGTCAGTCGGAAGATGCAACCACGAAAGCAGCTGTGGGTATCATTACACTCCCAAGCAATACTTTCAGGATCATCCCGAATGCCGTACCTCTGATGCTTTTTCTTTTGATGGGCAAATGAAAAAAGTGAAGAGCAAGAGCACTCCGACCGAGCCAATGAAACCTACGCCCATCGGCTATGTTCCGATTCACTATGTGGAGAAATCTAAAAGCGTGCAGAGTAATTTCTTCCGCTTTCTCTCTATATTGCTTGGCAACTACTATGGCAGCAAGTCTCAGGAGGTGTTGAACCGCTTGTTGGATGAGTATCGTTTGGGGGCGACCCGTGACGATGCTGTTATCTTTTGGCAGATAGACAAGAACGGAAAGGTGCGTACAGGAAAGGTAATGCAGTACAATCCCGAAGATGGACACCGTATCAAGGAACAAGGTGTAGCCATCAACTGGATACATAACATACTGAAAAAGCAGAATGTATTGCCAGAAGAATGGCTACTATCCCAATGTCTTTTTGGTGAACACCTGCTAAGCCTATATCCCGACAAGGTGGTGGTATTGGTCGAATCCGAGAAGAGTGCCATCATCGGCTCTGCCATCTTCCCTAACTATGTATGGTTGGCAACAGGTGGCAAGAGCCAGATGAAGGAGGAGAAGATTAGTGTGTTGAGCGGAAGAACCGTACTTCTCTTTCCCGATGCGGACGGATATACCGAATGGAAACAGCGTGCAGAAAGTATGACCTATTGCAAAGCCATCGTATCTGACCTCATTGAGAAACACGCTACTCCCAAGCAGAAAGCCGACCACATAGACATAGCCGACTGGATAATCTTTCAGATACAGGAAGGCAAGCTAATGTCCACTGCCAACCACTTGGTAGAGGCAGAAAAAATCCTGCAACGGATGATAAAGAAGAACCCTGTACTGCAAAAGCTGATTGATGAACTCGACCTTGTATTGGTCGATGCAAGTCACATCGCAAGCGATGATAAAAGCCCTCCTTGACGGAGGAGAGCGGAAGCCGTAGGCTGTAGCGGACTGACAAGGGCTTGCCCTTGATATAGCCCACTATAACTACACGCTTCGCTTACGTAGTTGTGGGCTCTCCCGAGGGGATTAAGGCTTTGCCCTAATGACCCACTTAGGGCGTTTCTCCCCTGAGCACCCAGAGCAAAGAGTGACCCTCTCTTTGCAATCTCCGCTTATGGGTTGTACCCCTAAGAACCCCTTGCGGTTATGAGCGGACAAATAAAAGAAATGTTAGTCAATAACTCAAATCAAATTCAAAAAAATGGCAACAAAAAGCAGTATACATATCAAGCCTTGCAATATAACATCAAGCGAGGCTCATAACCGCAGGACTCCCGAATACATGCGTAACATCGGGGACTCCAAAATCTATATCGTACCCGAACTCTCTGCCGATAACGAGCAGTGGATAAATCCCAGTTTCGGCAATGTCGCTTTGCAGACGCATTATGACAACATCAAGCGTATGGTTAAGGAAAAGACTGGGCGTGCGATGCAGGAAAAGGAACGTGAACGCAAAGGCAAAAACGGAAAGATTATCAAGGTGGCCGGGTGCTCGCCCATCCGTGAAGGAGTATTGCTTATCAAAGCAGATACCACCTTGAATGATCTTCGCAGATTTTGTGATATATGCGAACAGCGTTGGGGTATCACTCCGATACAGATTTTCATACACAAGGATGAAGGGCATTGGCTCCCTGGCGAACCCGATGCAGGCGATAAGGAGAGCTTCAAAATTGGGGACAGATGGTTCAAACCGAACTACCATGCCCATATCGTTTTTGATTGGATGAACCACGACACAGGAAAGAGCTGCAAACTTAATGATAACGATATGATGGAAATACAGACATCAGCATCCGAGATTCTTGAAATGGAGCGAGGACAATCGAAAGCCGAGACAGGCAAGGAACATCTGGAACGTAACGACTTCATCCTTGAAAAACAGAAATCCGAACTCCGTAATTTGGATGCCGTAATGCGATACAAGGAGTATCAAGTGAAATGTGCCGAGCAGGAGGTTCAGGAAGCAGAGAGTATAACACAAGCCCTACGTGATGAAGCCCTGCAAAAAGAGAAGCAGAGTGAAATGCTCGATAAGGCTATCAGTGATAAACGCTCCAAACTGAACAAGGAGAAAGGAAACCAGTTGCTCGGAGCAGTTGCTGATTGGGCTACGGGAAAGTCCAAAGCCTTGAAAGGCGACATTGAGGACTTAAAATTTGACTTGGCGGAAGCACACGAAACCATAGCCGAAGAACGCAAACGGACGCAGGCTGAAACCGCCAAACTTGAAGCCTACAAGAAAACAGTTGCACAGCAGATGGAAAGTGCCGTTCGCAATGCCACACTCAAAAAGGACGATGAAATTAACAACTTGAAAGACCGCATTTCGTGGAGAGACAAGATGCTGGGGATGTTCACAAAAATCCTGATGCAAAGTAATGGCACCTTCAGAAAGGCAGTCGATTCAATCATCAACTTTGCCAAAGATACATATCGTAGTATCTTCAGCCGAGAGGAGGCAAAGACCATCAAGAGTGTGATGGAAGCCTTTGGTAAAAATAAGGAGGATTACAGAGCTATTGGAACTTTCCTCGTGTTCACGGCAGACAAAAAAGAGAACCTATCCAACAGCGAGTACCGCAAGGCTGTTCGCGAAGTGGATGATGTTGCTATCGGCAGATATGAACAGGCGCAGAAGCGTGGAAATTCTCTAAAACTGTAAGGATTTAGGTAAAAAAGCATGATTCTTGTAAAATATTTCTGCAATTATTTGTTATTAGAGACAAAAAGCATTACCTTTGCATCGTAAATATGATGATCATCGGTTTGTGCCGAGTCAATGATAACAGAACCCGTTAGCATCCCGTAGAACTGCTGGCGGGTCGCTTTTTTTATTACTATGAACCAGCGCCCACGCACAATAGAAGAACAGGTCTCATTGCTCAGAGCAAAAGGGATGGAATTTGAAGATTTAGGCGAAGCAAAAGCTTTGCTTGCTCGAATCAGTTATTTCCGGTTGAAGTATTTCTGGACAGACCTGATTGATGACTCTACAGATGGTGATTTCTTGCCTGATACATCTTTTGATATGGTCATGAAACGCTATAATTTCGACCATAACCTACGATTGGTGTTGTTTGATGCAATAGAAATGATCGAAGTAGCTTTTCGTGCTAAAATCATCAATCATATGTCAAAAGCAGCAGGCAATGGACTTTGGTATCTTGATGCATCATTGTTTGAAGATGCCGACAGACATCAAGAGTTTGTGCTTAACTTGAAATATGAGTTTGAAAGAAGTACTGAACCATTTGCTAAGAAGTACATTGAGAACCATCCCAATTGGCAAGGGGATAGTTTTGAGGGTGATAACCCTGATGCTTGGATGATAATTGAGGTGGCTACTTTCGGCACACTGTCGAAGATGTATAAGAACTTGAAGAATCAATTGCCTCAAAAGTCAGCCATTGCAAATGATTTTGGACTTTACTCATCGAGAGAGTTTTCTAACTGGATAGAGATAATCTCGTTAATGCGAAATATCATAGCACACCATTCTCGTCTATGGAACAGAGCACTCAGCAAGAAAATATCGAATATCAAGGGGCATAGAGACCTTTGGTTGAATAACGAATTCTCAGAAATGCAGAAGAAAAAGCCCTATGCAGTAACTTGTGCATTGGTTTATCTCTGTAGAGCCGTAAGTGGTAGCAAATCTATCCAAGAAAAAGTAAAGGCGTTGTTTGAGACAAGTTCCCAAGTCATACCTATTCATAAAATTGGTATTCCTATCAACTGGAAGAATGAACCTCTTTGGAGATAAACAGTGAGTCTATCTGTGTGAGTTTGTAAATGGACCTGTAAAAAGGTTCTTATAGAGCATAAAAACTCAAACAAAAAATAACAGAATCCGTCAGCATCTCGTAAGAACTGCTGGCGGGTCGCGTTTTATTACCGTGAAACAAATAGATGTACCACAGCATATATATTAAATGAGTGACTTATTGCACAAATAAGTGTGAACAGGCTAATCCACATAATTTGAATGTAATAAGAGAGAGAAATTGATTAGTTGGCTGGAAAATCTATTTCTAATTGTAATCGAGATATTAATGTGTTCAGTTCAATCACCTTATAGTTGGTTATTTTATGTAAATCAATAAACGATGTGATTTCCATTTCACAATATCCTTGATAATCACTTATTTCCCATTCTGCGTCTCTTGCTATTTGAGCAACCATGTTTAAATATGGCGCATCAACTTCCGAGAATGACATTCCATAAACATGTATATGTGTCACATCGTAAAGGCTATCAAAGAAGTCTTTATACCTATGCAATAATTTTTTGACAGGTTTTTGTTGAGATGCAACGCCACTTACTGCGGCATCTTCTGCTAATTGTTGGTGTAATTGATGATTGTCCTCCATCTCCATTCTCCATTGTTCATATGCTTCTGGATCATCGTCAGAAGGTGGTTCTGGATCATTTACTATTATCATCTTCCGTAATTCATCCTCTCCTACACAATGTCCTAGAACAAATTCTTCATTATCATCAATACAGCCATGTATGTGAAGAATTTGTGCGGAAGGAACACCATACATATTCTCAAGAGTTTTCGAATAATTAAAGGTTAAGAAACGAGATCCTTCTCTTATCAATTCAATCTTTTTGTCTTCTCTTGGAGAATTCAGTTGCAGTATCCAATTTCTAAAACAACTTCTTAAATCGCTATATAGTCCATCAAGGCTCTGCTCCACCTCTATTTGGGCATCATTCCACATTCTATCACAATGGTCAGACATCAAATCCGGCACATTTTCACTTGCTACAGCACTAGCATATTCTAATATATCTAGTGAACCAAGTTGATTCTCGAAATCAGACCACCACTCATCATCACAACAGCCGTAGGCTTCTTCTATGTCTTGAATGACAGTCGGTTCATTTTCATATAACCAATCACGAAAATTTCGATATGAACTATTTATGCCATGGTGTAAATCAAAACCATTACCAATTATATATAAATGTCTCTCCATATGTGTGAATTCATCTTACCTATGCTATTTTGTATCTCATACAAAGATACATAAACTATTTCTATAATTAGTATTATCACTTATTAAACTTTATTCAGATAATGTGATACGGTTAGATAATAACTTAATTTACAAGGTGATTTATAAGAGGAAGAAAAAAACGTTAATTAACATTCCATTTAAAGAGTCATATCTTAGTTTTTTATCTCAATATCATTTCAAACATAATTCATGATTTGATAAATGTCAAATAAATCTGCTTAAATTTAAATTTTCACACTTTTATTGCAGTCTGTAATTCTAAATCGACATACATTTGCACCAGAAAAACAAAACAGGATAACAGAAAATAAAAAGAAAGTCATAAATAATAACTATTAAATGACGATTTGAATATACAAATATTGGTGATTGTTAGGATAATAATATTAAATTGTCAAAGAAAGAAAAAAGTGAGTATAAACCCCTCTTCGGAAGAACTAAATTTGGAAAGGTATGAAAAAGATTGAAATGTTTTTAAGTACTGTGTTTGCTAATAATAGTGCAAATTCCAATAAGTGTAATAAGATTAACTTTTGGTGTCCGACTGGGATGCCCCCCATCTTTTGTGATTTTCAAAGCAAATGAATTTGAGACACATTAGAATTTTATAATAATCGAGCGCTGTGAATTGGCAGCTCAGTAGTACTAACGTTCTCTCGAAACTAGAGAGACTAATTCAGATAGGTATGAGAAAGATTATAGTTTATATTGGTTCAATATTTTCAAATCATCCTACTAATTTGAATGCCAACGACTGCAACAATATCAACTTTTGGTGTCCAACCAGGATGAATCCAATATTCCATCATCAGATCAAGTATTATCAAGACTAATGGAATAATAGAACCTACGGCAATCACCAATTATAATTAGTATTAACCAACTTTTTACATTAAAGAGCTTAACAGCTAAAGGTATAAAAAAGATTGTAAAAATGACTAATATAGTTGATAACAATAGTTTGAGAATAAATTACTTGTGCCCCACTGGTATGATCCCTGTCTTTTATAATTTAAAGTCAAGCAAGAGAGGAAAGTAAATAGGGTTTAGTTTATGCATAGTAAATGTAAGATTTACTTGCAACAGGTAAAAAGATTTTTAAGGTTAACAATGTATGCGGCATGCTAAAAAGTGATTATTATGTTGGAAGTTGTTCTATATAAGTATTTACTTTTTGTCGTTCAAAAGATATGACTTCAATATAGTAAACATACACTTTTTAGTTTGCCCTTATTTTTCGAATAAGATGAGTGAGTCATAAACATCAGTTACATATTATGAATACTTTCGGCTCTATCACGTATGAATTTTTTAACAATAAAAAGAACTATCATTTTGATTTAACAGGAGCTTTTAGTAACATTATT